>Ga0164292_10001997_pt1 | contig 16632 bp, 15 predicted proteins | sample GEODES117metaG_FD_111486 | JGI IMG/M metagenome (GOLD analysis project Ga0164292, IMG submission 111486) | Eutrophic lake water microbial communities from Lake Mendota, Wisconsin, USA - GEODES117 metaG | ecosystem: Environmental > Aquatic > Freshwater > Lake | place: USA: Lake Mendota...
CCGCCAGTTTCATTTAATTGACCTGGGCTAATGGCTACTTCCTCTTCCCAAACGTTAAAAATATTCACCTGTTTGGGGTTGATTTTGCTAAACTCCTTGATGCTGGTATAATTGAAATTAGCATCGGGCATACTTTTCCGGTAAAAATTCAGGGTTTTGTTGCTTGCAAACACAACAGGAGTACAGAAATCGATTAAACGTTGGTCGGATATGCTTTTGATGATTATTTCCAGTCCGATGCCATTCAAGTCTCCACAACTGAAGCCAATTACTGGTTTTTGTAATTCATTGCTCATGGGCCTTTATTTAGGTTGCTAAAATACTACTTTTGCAGCCATGCAATATACGCTCAAAAAATCGCTGGGTCAGCATTTCCTCACAGACGAAAGCGTTTGTGTAAAAATATTGGCTTCCTTACAAGAGGAATCATTTCAACAATTACTCGAAGTAGGCCCTGGAGCTGGTGCATTAACCAAATTTTTGCTAACTATTCAAGATATTCATTTTAAAGCGGTTGAATTGGATGCTGAAAAAGTAGCCTATCTCAAGCATACCTATCCTGCATTAAAAGAAGCTATTATCGAAGCTGATTTTTTAGACTTGCCCATTCCTTTTGAAAACGCATTTACAGTTGTTGGAAATTTCCCTTATAATATTTCTACGCAAATTGTTTTTAAAATACTGGAATGGAAAGACCAAGTGCCTGTGATGATTGGCATGTTTCAAAAAGAAGTGGCTGAAAGAATTGTTTCTAAGCCACATACAAAAGTGTACGGCATTTTAAGTGTATTGGTTCAAGCTTTTTATGAAGTGGAATATTTATTTGATGTTCCCCCAAGTAGTTTTAATCCACCTCCTAAAGTAAATAGTGGTGTGATTAAATTAAAAAGAAAAGAACATTTTGTTGCTATGAAATCTGAACGCTCTTTTTTTACCTTGGTAAAAGCAGCATTCAATCAAAGAAGAAAAATGCTTCGTAATCCTTTAAAACCATTTTTTGATGCTGTTACGTTGCAAGAAGAAATATTTACCAAACGTGCGGAGCAATTGACTGTAGAAGACTTTGCGGCATTAACTTTTAGAATGAGCTAATTGGAAAGATAAAAGATAAAAGAAGAGATAAACAATGTTGAATTAACAAAATGAAAGAGAAAGTAATTATTACTGCAAAAGCGCATTCAATACTTCAAAAAAGTTTGGAGGAGAGCGGCTATGAAGTACTTTATGAGCCTGGCATCAGCTATGAATTGCTTTTGGGAATGCTGGACAATGTAGTTGGCTTAATTGTTACAACTAGTGTTGCAATTGATAGGTTCTTCATTGATAAAGCAGTATCGTTGAAGTGGATTGGCAGGTTAGGTAGTGGTATGGAATTGATTGATGTGGACTATGCACAATCAAAAGGAATTAGATGTGAGAGCAGTCCGGAAGGTAATCGAAATGCAGTGGGTGAGCATGCATTGGGATTGTTATTGAGTTTAATGAATCGAATCAACTTAAGCAACAATCAAGTTAAAAATGGACAATGGATAAGAGATGAGAATAGAGGAGAAGAGTTGACCGGAAAAACAGTAGGCATCATTGGGTATGGTAATACCGGATCTGCTTTTGCAAAGCTCTTGAGTGCTTTTGATGTAATGGTATTGGCATATGATAAATACAAAACCGGCTTTTCGAATGGTAATATTCGAGAATCAAATCCCGAACAGATTGCTCGCTATGCCAATGTGGTAAGCTTGCATCTCCCATTGACTGAGGAAACATTTCATTATGCCAATGCAAATTTTTTCAATCAATTAGCGCAAAAGCCTTACTTTATTAATACCAGTAGAGGTAAAACCATGGATACCAAGGCTGTAATAGATGCATTAAACAATCATCAAATAAAAGGGGCAGGACTAGACGTTTTAGAGAATGAAAAAATTAGTCAATTAAACGCGGAGGAAGAAACTAGGTTTAAGCAGTTAATCAATTTTCCCCAAGTAATAATAACTCCGCATATTGCGGGCTATAGTGTAGAAGCTTTTGAACGTATGGCCACTGTTCTACTCAAAAAATTATTTAATTAGTAGGCAATTTTATCCGTTTTCCTTAAATTTGTATACATGCAACGCCGCAGTCAAATGCGGCGTTGTATTTTTTTTACTGTATTTAAAGCGATTGTATGAGTGAGAATATGTATGTAACGAAGGAAACCTTCGAAAAAATGAGAGAAGAATTGCATCACATGAAATCGGTGGATCGTCCGGCTGCTTCAAGGGCCATCGCCGAAGCAAGGGAGAAAGGCGATTTAAAAGAAAATGCAGAATACGATTCTGCAAAAGAAGCGCAGGGTATGTTGGAGGCAAAAATCAAGCAATTGGAAGGTATGATTGCCAATGCAAAAATTGTGGATACTACTACCATCGACACCAGCAAAGTAACAATACTTACAAAAGTTACCATCACCAATCTAGCCACTAAAAAAACAGTAACTTATCAATTGGTGGGTGAAAAAGAAGCCGACCTTAAACTGGGAAAAATATCCGCAGCGTCACCTATTGGAAAAGGACTGATGGGAAAAGTGATTGGCGAAGTAGCAGAAATTAGTGCGCCGAATGGTGTCATGAAATTTAAAATAGAAAAAATTTCCATTTAATATTTTCCAATGACTATTTTCTCTAAAATAATTGCCCGGGAAATTCCTTCTTATACTATTTTAGAGAATGATCGTTTTTACGCATTTCTCGATATTTTTCCTTTGGTAAAAGGGCATGTGTTGGTAGTTCCCAAAATAGAAACGGATTGTTTTTTCGATTTGTCGGCTGATTATTTAGCTGAAATTTTGGTATTTGCCCAGCCAATTGCAAAAGCGATTGAAAAAGCTTTCCCCTGTAACCGATGTGGCATAAGTGTTATAGGCCTTGAAGTGCCTCATGCTCACGTACATTTAGTACCTATTAATAGTGCAGATGATTTAAATTTTAGTAGACCTAAATTGCAATTAACTACTGCCGAATTAAAAGCAGTTCAGTTGGCAATTTTAGCGGAGTTAAAATAGTTGGCTATTGCTTCATTACCGCTTTAATCGCTCTGGATTTTTTGCTAAAAAATCGCCCCAACCCTTTAATGGTTTACCAGCTTTATTAATCACGGAATTGCTTTGATAAAAATGACAAAGTGCAACTGATAATGCATCTGTAGCATCATAATGTTTGGGTTGTTCTTCTATATTCAAAATACGTTGAAGCATTTTCCAAACCTGGTCTTTGTCGGCATTGCCATTTCCGGTAATCGATTGTTTTACTTTTTTAGGAGCATATTCTGTTACCAATAAATTGGCTTGCATGGCAGCTGCGATGGCAACTCCTTGGGCTCTCCCTAGTTTTAACATACTTTGTATGTTTTTACCAAAAAAAGGAGCTTCAATGGCAAAGGAACTGGGTTGATATTCTTTTATTAGCTGAGTAATTTTAGTATGAATCATTTCTAAACGAGCGTAGATATCTTTTTCCTTGGTAAGCTTTAAAACGTCCATATTCAACAAATAGGGCTTGCCTTTTTGAATACCCAATAATGCATAGCCCATTAATTGAGTTCCAGGGTCTATTCCCATAATAATTGCTTCGTATTTCATCGCTCGTGAAAATACGAATCGTTTTCCAACTCACTGCATCTTGTGTTGTATCTTTACACAAATTATTGTGCTTGAATAAAAGGTTTAAAAATATCCTGAATTACATTATTGGCCCTTTGCTTTTTATATGGCTTTCGTATTCTATTTATCAACAAATACTCAGGCAAAATGATGTGCAGCAATCCTGGATGATTATACTTTCGGTATTTAAACAACAAAATAGGTGGAAGCTGTTTTTAGTTATTGGGTTGATGTTGGTCAATTGGGGTATCGAAGCAAGAAAATGGCAATTGCAAGTAAAGGGAATAGAACGCATTTCTTTTGTCAGCGCGTTTAGGGCTATTTTGGCAGGTCAGGCCTTGGGATTTAATACCATCAATCGAATGGGAGAATCTGTAGGAAGAGCCGCTTTTTTAGAAGATGGAAATCGGTTAAGGGGTATTGTACTTTCTTTTGTAGGAAGTATGGCTCAGATTATTGTTACGTTTACAATGGGGGCATTGTCTTTATTGTATACAAGGGTTTTTATATTGAGTGGTACTCAACAATTAAATGGATTGTCTCAGTTTTGGTTGGATGGGTTAATTTATGTTATTGGTGGCGGTATTGCTTTATTTACTTTGGCTTATTTTAGACTGGCAGGCTTGATTGAATTATTTGAGAGAATTCCATTTGTTGCTAAACACCGATATTTTATAGAAAAACTCGAAGATTTTCATTGGAAAGCGTTAATCAGGATTTTATCGCTTTCATTTGGAAGGTATTTTGTTTTTTTACTTCAATACATTTTGCTATTAGACGTATTTATGGTGAACGTGTTTTGGCTAGATGCCTTTGCCCTGGTTGGGGTATTGTTTTTAGTATTGGCCATAGTGCCAACAATTGCATTAGCAGAATTGGGATTTAGGGGAAAAGTAAGCTTACTGTTGTTTGGCATAATTAGTACCAATTCAGTAGGGATCATTGCAACTGCTGGAGGAATTTGGTTAATTAATTTAATATTACCAGCAATTGGCGGCACCTTATTTATTTTAGGGTTAAGAATATTCAAGCATAAAAAACCATCATCTTGTTAAAACGCTTTTCTCTTTTATTCATCATTTTTTTCTGGGCAAATTTATTGTCGGCCGGAGATGATTTTTGTGGATTACGCAATAATGCTTTTCAACATGGGGAATCGATTAGTTATACTATTTATTATTCGGTAATTGGCCTTTATATTAATGCTGGAGCCGCTACTTTTTCGGTGAATCTAGAAAAACTAAACAACAAAACAGTTTACCATGTAACTGGTTCTGGAACCTCAAATAGCAGTTACGATTGGATATTTAAAGTGAGGGACTTGTATGAATCTTTTATCGATACCAATACTTTACAGCCATTAAAGTTTATTAGGAATGTAGATGAGGGGGGATATAAAATCAACGAAAATATTTCTTTTAATAAGGATCAAAATACTGCTATATCTAGTAAGGGTATTCAAAAAATTCCAGCCTGTGTGCAAGATGTTTTAAGTGCCATTTATTATGCTCGCAACATCGATTATGGCAAGTATAATCCTGATGAGAAAATTCCTTTCTCCATGTTTCTAGATAATGAAGTCTATAATCTCTACATCAAATACTTGGGTAAAGAACAAATTAAAACCAAATATGGCATTTTTAATGCAATCAAATTCAGGCCTTTATTGGTAAAAGGGACCATTTTTACAGGAGGAGAAAAAATGACTGTTTGGGTTACTGATGATGCCAATCATATACCTATTCGTATAGAAAGCCCCATTACTGTAGGTTCAGTAAAAGTAGATATGATGGGGTATAAAAGTTTAAGACACCCTCTTTCTTCATTGGTTGAAAAAAGGTAATTTTAAATTTGCTTTAAAGTAAATACCTCTTTTACCCTAATTCCTTTTTCTGTTTCTTGTACAGTGCAACATTCGTTGATGGGATCATGCTCAAAAAACAACACATAATCATTTTGTGCCGCTTCTTGTAAAAAAGATTTTTTTTCTAGTAGGGTAGTAAATGGAAACATATCATAACCCATTACATAGGGCAATGGAATATGAGCTGTGGAAGGCAATAAATCAGCCATATAAACGATGGTTCTTCCTTTGTAATTAATTTGAGGAAGCATCATAGAATTGGTATGGCCATTTACAAATCGGACTTTGATGTCATGCATAAATTCGCTTGAGCCTAATAAATGGTTTGAATCAAAATCTGCAATAGGAGTAGGAATAAAATGTAACTTACCAGATGCTTGTATCGGTAGAATGTTTTCTTTTAGAAAAGATGCTTTTTCTCTTTCATTGGGGTTAACGGCCCAATCCCAATGTTTGGCATTGCTCCAAAATTCTGCATTCGGAAATGCCGAAATCAATTGATCTTTTTCCCTAATGATGGTTCCACCGCAATGATCAAAATGCAGATGGGTATGAAACACATCTGTAATATCAGCCTTGGTAAATCCATGCGCTGCAAGTGAACTTTCTAAACTGTCGTTGCCGTTGAGGTGATAATGACCAAAAAATTTAGCGTCTTGTTTATTGCCCATGCCCGTATCCACTAAAATAAGCCGATCATCTGTTTTAACTAATAAACTTCTTAAAGCCCAATTGCATAAATTATTTTCATCTGCAGGATTCAATTTATTCCAAATGCTTTTTGGCACTACGCCAAACATTGCACCTCCATCTAATTTAAAATAACCTGTATTAATGCTAAATAATTGCATGATTTTTTTGTTGTTTTTCTTTTAATGCTGCGCTGTATAAAATAACTAAGCCCAATATAAAAAATACCACCAATGCTAAAACAGAGTTTCGTTGTGAGCCAGTAAATTCATTGATATACCCAAAACTAAACATGCCAATTACAATGGCAATCTTTTCCGTAACATCATAGAAACTAAAAAAGGAGGTAGTGTCTTTTGTTTCGGGCATTAATTTGGCGTAAGTGCTTCTGCTTAAAGATTGTATTCCGCCCATTACAAATCCCACCAATACGGCCAATCCATAAAATTCGTTGATGCCATTTTTGGGAAGATTGTATCCAATAACACATAGAACAATCCAGAAAAAAACAGTTGCCATCAATGCCTTAAAGTTGCCAATTTTTTTGGATAAAAAAGCGATAGTATAAGCACCTGGTATCGCAATAAATTGAATAATCAAGATCGCAATAATGAGGTTGGTAGTTGGGATATTCAATTCGCTTTTTCCATATAAAGTGGCTACCAACATTACCGTTTGAACACCCATATTGTAAAAGAAAAAAGCCAATAAATACCTTTTTAAAATGGGCATTGATTTTACCTGATGCCAAACTTTATTCAATTCTTTATAGCCCTTGGTAAAAATATTTGCTGATTTTGTATTTCCTATAGGAGTACTATTGGGTAATCTACTTAATGAGAATTGGGCAAACCCCCACCACCAAAAACCAACTAATAAAAACGAAATTTGGGATGCTTTACTAACCGTTATGCCAAAACTATCTGGCGATAAAACAAATACAAAACAGATGATTTGTAAAATCATGCTACCAATATATCCCATCGAAAACCCCTTAGCGCTAACCCTATCTTGGTCTTCGGGGGCTGCTATTTCTGGTAAGAAAGAATTGTAAAAAACCAGACTGTTCCAAAATCCAATGCAGGCAATAATTAAGCAGGCCAAGCCAAAAGCCAAATTGTCTTTGGTAAAAAAATACATGGAAGAACAGGCAAGGCTTCCAATGGTACAAAAGAAAAACAAGAATTTCTTTTTATTACCCCGATAGTCGGCAATAGAGGAAAGAATCGGCGAGCTAATAGCAACAATAATAAATGCGATGGCCAACGCATAGTTGTACAAAGAAGTATTTACAAATTCCCTCCCAAAGAGTTTTACGGTATCTACCGAGGTGTTTTCATTTCCATCACCCGTAATCGCTTCATAATAAGCTGGGAAAATAGTGGATGTAATTACCAAATTGTATGCACTATTTGCCCAATCGTACATAGCCCAGCCATTAATCACTTTTTTGTTAGCTGTTTTCATAAACAATTATTTTAGATATCCGGTGTAGATAAGTGTTATCAAAATCAATCCTACAATCACTCTGTACCATCCAAAAAAGCGGAAACCATATTTTTGCAATACAGATATAAAAAAGCGGATAGCTATTAATGCCACAATAAATGCTACTATATTTCCCAACCCCAATAATACCAAATTACTTTTATTGCTCAGCATTTCAGGGGTTTCTTTAATGGCTTTTAATAATTTATAACCCGTGGCTGCCGCCATGGTAGGTACTGCTAAGAAAAAAGAAAATTCTGCTGCCAGGTTTCTGGTTAGTTTTTGTTGCATTCCACCAATGATACTTGCAGCAGATCTACTCATGCCCGGTATCAATGCAAGGCATTGGAAACAACCGATGATGAATGCTTTTATATAGGAGATATCTTCTTCTTTTTCTATTGTATGAACGGTGAATAAATTATCTATGAAAATAAGGATTAAGCCACCCATCAACATGGTTACTGCAACGGTCATCGGGCTTTCGAGCAGTTCATCTATTTTATCAGACAACAGCAAACCCAATACCAAGGCTGGTACAACGGCAACTATTAGTTTAATGTAAAAACTCCAATGATTCAGCGGGAAGAATTTTTTTCTATACAAAACCAGTACCGACATGATGGCCCCCAATTGAATGGCTATCTCAAATAATTTAGTAAAATCATCTTTGGCAATCCCCATAAAGGAACTTACAATAATCATGTGGCCAGTTGAAGAAATGGGTAAAAATTCGGTAATTCCTTCTACAATGGCTATTACAATGGCTTCGAAAATGGTCATAAGATGGTTTAAAGTTTCAAATTAGGTTTAAATATATGAATAGCATAAATAAAAAAGCATTCCTATCTAGGAACGCTTTTTTATTTAAATCATTTTTTTGTTGAATACTAAGATGATTTTTTGGGACTCTTAAAAATGGCATACACTTCAATCAACAAACCAGCAACAATCAACAATGGTGCTATCGTTATTCGTGTAGTACTGTAAACTTCTTTGGTATCAAATACATTGGGGTCTGGGCTTTTACCTCCACTCATTAATACCATGCCCAAGGCAATTACAGCAGCTCCGATGAACATCCATATATAATTATCTTTAGAAAATAGGGTAGTTGCTTTTGTTGTTTCGTTTGTCATTATTGATTGTTTGAGATTAATACAATTCGTCTAGTTTCATTTTGAGGTATTTCAACACACTTTTATAGGTGCTTAATACTGATATACCAACTCCTAAAATAGTTATTCCTCCAAATAGTATCAGGGTATGGCTCATATTCCTGATCACTTTTAATTGAGGGAACTGACTTTCGGCCCATCCTATTAAAGAAAATAGCAAAACAATGGCAATGCCAGAGCTGATCAATCCATTAATGAGTGCTTTAATATTGAGTGGTTTTGCAATAAATCCTTGAGTTGCTCCTACCATTTGCATGGTTTTAATTAAAAATCGATTGGAGAACATGGCCAAGCGGATGGTATTGTCGATACTGATAATAACAATAATACTCAGTAGGGTGGCAACAACTAAAAAAATCAATCCAATTTTAGAGGCTCTCTCATTCAGGTTATTCACTAAAGTTTGGGGGTATTGCAGATCGGTGATTTGATTGCCATATGCTACCATTAAATCAGCTGAGATTTTTGATAAGCTGTCTTTGTTTACATAATCGGCCTTTGCATAAAAATCAATGCTTTCCGGTAAAGGATTGACGTCTAATATTTTTGCCCAATCCTCATTGTTTTCTTTGTTCCAAATTTGTTTAGCAGAATTCTTATCTACGTAAATGACATCTTTGGCATAAGGCTTAGATGCTATAAACTGTTGAATTTGACCAATGGTATCTTTATTGAGGGTTCTTAGATAAGCACTTAATCTGATATCTTCTTTAAAAGCATTGCCTACAGAATTGATATTAAGAAAAAACCAACCCATGATACCCATGATAAAAAGTACCAGGGAAACCCCAACAATAGTGTATATATAATTTGGCTTGCTTCTTTTCAATGATGATTTTCCGATTTCCGCCATGAGTGTTCGCTATTTTTAAATAGTGTTGATCTTAATTACAAATGTACGGTTTTGGTGGCTAATGACTTACATTTGCAACCACTAAAACGCTGATTTTATCCTTGAAATTAGGGGATTCATGGTGGCTTGGCGTTAATGAAATGCAAATAAACCAAACCCTAACAATAATTAATCGCTTCGGAGGCTTTAAAAATGGACTATCAATTTAGATCAATAGAGCAAAAATGGCAAGCATCATGGGAAGCCAATCAAGCTTATAAAATAAGCAATAATAGCAGCAAGCCTAAATTTTATGTTTTGGACATGTTCCCTTATCCAAGTGGGGCAGGTTTACATGTGGGGCATCCTTTAGGATATATAGCATCTGATATTTATAGCCGATTCAAACGTTTGAAAGGGTTCAATGTATTGCATCCGATGGGATACGATGCTTTTGGTTTACCTGCAGAACAATATGCCATAGAGCATGGCGTACATCCCGCAGTAAGTACTGTTCAGAATATCAATAATTTCAGGAATCAATTAAACAATATTGGATTCTCCTACGATTGGAGTAGAGAAGTAAGAACCTGTGAGCCTCAATATTATAAATGGACCCAATGGATCTTTTTGCAGTTATTTGGATCCTATTTCAATCGGGATACACAAAAAGCAGAAAGCATCGATTCGTTGATTGAAATGTTTAATCAAGAAGGCAATCAATCACATGAATGTCCTGCCAACGACAAGCTCATTTTTTCTGCCGAAGCATGGAAAGGATTTAGTGAAAAAGAACAGCAGGATATTCTCATGCAATATCGTTTGGCATTTTGTGGCTATGGCGAAGTGAATTGGTGTGAAGCATTGGGAACAGTTTTAGCCAATGATGAAGTAGTGAATGGTGTTAGTGAACGGGGTGGACATCCTGTAGTAAAAAAGAAACTGCGTCAATGGTATTTGCGTATTACTGAATATGCCGATCGTTTGATTACTGGATTGGATCAAATAGAATTCAGTGAGGCCATGAAAGAAATGCAGCTGAATTGGATTGGAAAATCTTATGGTGCCGAAATTAGTTTTGATATTTCTACTTCAAATACTGCTTTGATAAATGCCGATAAACCAGTCCAGTTAACGGTTTACACAACCCGACCCGATACTATTTTCGGCGTAGATTTTATGGTGGTTGCTCCAGAGCATGCTTTGATAGCATCTATCACTACAGCAGATCAACATACTGCTGTAGAAGATTATATTGCTTATGTGAAAAGCAGAAGTGATCGGGAGCGTCAGGCAGAGAAAAAGATTTCTGGATGTTTCACAGGCGCTTATGCCATCAATCCTTTCAATGGAGTAAAAATTCCAATTTGGATTTCGGAATATGTATTGGCAGGGTATGGAACTGGTGCCATCATGGCGGTGCCTTGTGGTGATGAACGGGATCATAAATTTGCACAGCATTTTAATATACCCATTACCAACATTATTGGTGAGCATTACAATGGTACAGAAGCCAATTCAACCAAAGAGGTGGTTTTACACAATAGCGAGTTCTTAAATGGAATCGTGATGCGAGATGCTATTGCCATTGTAATAGACAAATTGGTTGAACGTGGAATAGGAAAAAAGAAAGTGAATTATAAAATGCGTGATGCTGCATTTAGCAGACAACGTTATTGGGGCGAACCATTTCCAATTGTTTGGAAAGAGGGGATTGCATACCCATTGAATGAATCTGAATTGCCATTAGAGTTACCTAAAGTTGACTCCTATGGTCCGGGACCTGAAGGTGAAGGGCCTTTGGCTAATATCCATGAATGGATTGAGCAATTCTCGAATAATACTCCCCCTTTAGGGGGTGGGGGGGTATTGGAAACCAATACCATGCCTGGTTATGCGGGAAGTAGTTGGTATTTTTTGCGTTATATGGATCCTGAAAACAACAATGCTTTTTGTGATAGAAAAGTGAGCGATTATTGGAATCAAGTGGATTTATATATTGGCGGAACAGAACATGCGGTAGGCCATTTATTATACAGCAGAATGTGGACCAAGGCTTTGTATGATTTAGGTCATATTGGTTTTGATGAACCATTTAGAAAATTATTGAACCAAGGGATGATTCAAGGGAGTTCTAGATTTGTGTATCGCGATAAAAACAATCCCAATCAATTTATTTCTGCAGGATTAATTGTAAATTATGATATTCAACCAATTCATGTTGATGTAAACATGGTTGATGGTTTTGAACTTGATATTGCGGCTTTTCGTAAATGGAGAAATGGAGAATATGCTAACGCTGTTTTTATTTGTGAAGATGGTAAACTATTAGAATCTCATGCTCCTTTTGAGGGGTTGGGGGTGAAATACATCTGCGGTGCAGAAGTAGAGAAAATGTCTAAAAGCAAATTCAATACCGTTAACCCAGATATTTTGGTAGAAAAATACGGTGCCGATACTTTCAGAATGTATGAAATGTTTCTAGGCCCTGTGGAGCAAAGTAAACCTTGGGATACCAAGGGTATTGAAGGTGTGCATCGATTCTTAAAGAAATTGTGGCGATTGTTTTTTGATGAAATCAAGGGTAAGGTTTGGAATACCGATGCAGCAAGTGCGGAAGAGTTAAAAGTGTTGCACAAATGCATTAAAAAAATTGAAGAAGATACAGAGCGTTATAGTTTTAATACGGCAGTAAGTACTTTTATGATTTGTGTAAATGAACTGGCCGACTTAAAATGCAATAAAAAAGAAGTGCTGGAGCAATTATTAATAATGCTAACGCCTTATGCGCCACATATCAGTGAAGAGCTTTGGGAAAAATTGGGTAATAAGGGTTCTATAATGGATGCTCAGTTTCCAACATTCAATGCTGCTTATGTAACAGAATCTTCTAAAGAATATCCAGTAAGTATCAATGGCAGAGTGAGAACCAATATCAATATCAGTTTAGACGCAGATGAAGCTACCGTTCAATCAATTGTATTGGCCAGTGAATTGGTTCAGAAGTGGTTGGAAGGTAAGGCGGTTAAAAAATTCATTTTTGTAAAAGGAAGAATGATCAATGTGGTTATTTAAAAAAGGCATTTTTATTGTAATTATTTTTTTAGTAGTTCATTCTTTGAATGCACAAGATAGCCTTAGGCCTGAGCCAAAAAAGACCATTCGCAATTTCATGAATCCCGACTCCTTGGCCCTGATCAATTTAAAACTTGTTCCGGTTCCTATTTTTACTTCGTCTCCAGAAACCGGGGTTCGTTTTGGTTTGGCAATGGAGTATTTATTTAATGCAAAAGAAAAAGGAAAGAACAAGGAAGCACGCGGATCTTTTATTTATGGTCAAATGACTTACAGTACTAAAAACCAATTAGATTTTTCGAGCACTTGGCAGGTTTTTAGTAGTGGGGAACGTTTTGTATTCAGGGGTAATGCGGGTTTTCAGCGATTCAATGAAAGGTATTGGGGAGTAGGAAACAATGGTTCGAAAAATGAAGATTACAACAACCAATTTTACAATCGGGTATATTTAGAAAGTAGGGTATATAAGTTGTTGAAACGTCAAAATTATTTTGGTATTACCCTCAATTTTAGCAATACCTATAATCTTACTTATTCAAAACCATTAAGTACTGCAGACAATCAAGTGCTTGGTATTAATGGCAGTAAAGTATTGGGAATGGGGCCAGCATTTTTGCACGATAGCAGGGATTTTCCTTTTAGCGCTCAAAAAGGTGCATATGCAGAAGTATATTATCAGTATCATATTCCTGTGCTAGGCGATCAATTTAATTACAGTGAATTAATGATCGATTTTAGAAAATACTTTCCAATTACTAAGTTAAATATTTTGGCTTTTCAATTGATGTCTAGATCTACTTTTGGAAATGTTCCATTGCGAGAATTACCACGTTTAGGAAGCGCAACAATGATGCGTGGATTTTTCACAGGACGCGTAAGGGATAAATCCTACACTGCTGTTCAGTCAGATTTTAGGTTTCATATTTGGAAATGGATTTATGGATCTGCATTTGGTTCTGCAGGAATTTTAGGGGAATCTTTCTCCGATTATAATCCTAACAATAATATGCATTATGCAGGTGGTATTGGTTTGCGTTTCTTGGCAAATAAAAAAAACCGAATATTTATTCGCGTAGATTATGCCCGCAATAGTCTGGCCGGATCTGCTTTTTACATTCGTTTGAATGAGGCTTTCTAAGCCGTTCATGTAAATTAAGTGTTTAAGCTTTATTCTGATTGCTTAATCTGTATATTTATAGTCCAAAATAATAGCTATGTACAAAGTTCTTATTGGTATTGCAATGATGGCGATACTATCTGTTTCTAATGCCCAAAAAAAGCAATTGGAGAATGCCGATTTATTGGCCAATAAATTGCCTAAAAATTTTATCAATGGTATTCCAAATGTGGTAAAATGGTTGGATGACGAATCGGTGATTTTAAGACAAAGAATACATCCAGATTCTGCTCAGAAAAATTATGTGATGGATGTAAAAACTGGCAAACTAACGGAAGCAACTGCAGATCAAATGAAAGGAGCAGTTCCTCCCACAAAATCAGTTGCTGTAAAAAACAATGATTTGTTCTATAAAAATGGAGCTATTGAAATGCAAATTACGTTTGATAAAACAGAAGAAAAAAATCCCACCTTTTCTCCAGATAGTAATTATATAGCCTATACAAAGGGCAATGATTTATATACTTATAATTTAAGCACCAATAAAGAAAATAGATTAACAACCGATGGAACCACAACTACATTAAATGGTTTTGCAAGCTGGGTGTATTGGGAAGAAATTTTTGGACGCGGTACACGCTATCGTGCATTTTGGTGGAACCCAAATAGCAAACAGTTGGCATATATGCATTTTGACGAAAGCATGGTACCTATGTTCCCCATCTACAATAGCGACGGACAACGTGGTTTTGTAGAAGAAACCCGTTATCCAAAAGCTGGAGAAAGAAATCCAGAAGTAAGGGTTGGTTTTGTAAGTGCAGAAGGTGGTGCAACTACTTGGGCTGATTTTAATGATAAAGATGATCAATATTTTGGATGGCCTATTTGGCGTGAAGATGGATCTAGTTTATTGGTTCAATGGATCAATCGTGGACAAGACCATTTAAAAATATTCGATGTGAGCCCAATGAATGGTTCCAAAAAAATCATGTACGAAGAAGAACAAAAAACTTGGGTAGATTTAGAAGACAAAGCAGGTGGTAGAATTGTATTTTTAAAAACAAAGCCAGCATTTGTTTTAGAAAGTGATAAAACAGGTTGGAATCATTTATACCTGCATAATAACAATGGAACATTAATCAATCCTATTACATCAGGCAACTTTACCGTGTTGAGTGTACTATTGATCGACGAAAAAAATAGCCTTGTTTATTTTACTGCAAGAGGCAAAGAAAATACTGCAAGAGTAGATTTATATGCTGTTAAAATGAATGGAACAGATATGAAGCGTTTAACTTTTGGAGATTACCAGCACCAAGTTAGCTTATCTCCAAACGGAAAAAATTTTGTTACAACATATAGTAATACTCAAACACCAACAAAAGTTGCTTTGTTGGATACAAAAGGGAAATTGGTAAGAGAATTAGGCGATGCAAAAGGTACTGATTTAGATAATTATGCTTTGGCCAAAACCGAATTAATCAGAATTAAAAGTGCTGATGGATTATTTGATTTACCAGCGATGGTTACTTGGCCATCCAATATGGATCCAAACAAAAAATACCCATTATTGGTGAGCATCTATGGCGGACCTAATGCTGGAACTGTAATGGATGGTTGGAAATGGAATGCCAATCAACAATTTTATGCACAAGAAGGAATGATTCAAGTGGCTTTTGACCATAGAGCTAGTGGGCATTTTGGAAAAGCAGGTGTAAATTATATGCATCGCAATTTAGGTTATTGGGAGATGGAAGATTATATGACCATGGCTAAATGGTTCATCGAAAAAGGACAGGCCGATCCAACAAAGATTTGTATTACCGGATTTAGTTATGGTGGTTATATGAGTGCTTATGCGTTAACCTATGGATCAAATGTGTTTACTCATGGTATGGCTGGAGGCTCTGTAGTAGATTGGAAATTATACGATAGCCATTACACGGAAAAATTCATGGATACACCTGCAGAAAACCCTGATGGATATAAGAGTGGAAATGTTTTAACACATATAGACAAGTATAAGGGAATGTTGCAAATTGTGCATGGTACCATGGATGACAATGTACATATGCAAAACAGCATTCAATTAATTAGTGCTTTAGAAGACAAGGGTAAGGAATTTGAATTCATGTTGTATCCTGGTGGAAGACATGGATGGGGCGGAGCCAAGGGAGTACATTTCAACAACCTTAAAACCAAATTTATATATAAATATTTATTAGAGAAGCCTGTTCCTAAAGGGGCTTTGCGATAAATGATTTACTAAAAAAGCCATCCTTTTTTGGGATGGCTTTTTTGTTTATAATTAACCAATTGTTATTTTATTGTCTTCAACATTTCTTTCACAGCTGCTTCAATTTGAGTATCTTTCCCATTTATGAAAGCTTTATAAGGAAGTGTTACTTTGATGTCTGGCTCTAATTGAAAATTCTCTAAAGCTCTTTGTTCTTTCACTCCATAATTACCGATCATTGGAATGCCAAATACCATAGTAGGATCTATTTGGGTTTCCCACCAAACAGAAGTACTGGTGCCTGGAACAGGCATACCAATTAATTTTCCAATCTCTTTTGCTCGATAGGCATATGGAAAAGTATGTGCATCGCTGTAATTGCTTTCACTCATCAAAACACAACTTGGCTTATACCATTTTCCCTGAGGCTCGCCACCAGTTGCACTAAATCCATAGGGTTTAAAACTGATATAATTTTTTCCATTTAAAAAATTAGAAAGGTCTTCGTGCAGCCA
>Ga0164292_10001998_pt1 | contig 16630 bp, 26 predicted proteins | sample GEODES117metaG_FD_111486 | JGI IMG/M metagenome (GOLD analysis project Ga0164292, IMG submission 111486) | Eutrophic lake water microbial communities from Lake Mendota, Wisconsin, USA - GEODES117 metaG | ecosystem: Environmental > Aquatic > Freshwater > Lake | place: USA: Lake Mendota...
AGCCTTGCGGTCGCCAGTCGGGCCCCCATTCCATCTCCTGGCCAACTGCTCGGTGGTGGCGCCGCGGCCGTAGTGGGTCAGGTAGGCCTGGCAGACTGCTCGGGCTGCCACCCGGTTGGTCATGTCCTGGTGCCGGTAATGGCTGCCGGTGATCCGGTTGACGTCCAGGACAACGGCCTTGTGAATCTGGAGGCAGCCAATGGCGCGGCCTTGGTCACCGATGGCCAGGTCGTTATTGCTGCTCTCGACCAGCATCAGGGCGGTGATGAGGTTGGTCAGGTTCATGGCTGGACGTAGCAGGAGATTCCATCGACCACGATGATGCCGTGGCCGCCGTCGATTATGGCTACCACAGCGCTAGTCTCGGCCTCGACCAGTGTCGCCGGCCGGATGTACATCCCCGACTTGTAGTCGTGCAGGTCGCCGTTGGAATGGTCGAATGCCTGGAAGCAGGGCATCGAGCAGAAGTTGCCCATCTCTCGGTCTTCGGGCAGCGGTCCTTGGCAGTGGATGCAGGTGGTGGGTTGGAAGAGGATGTTACTCATGGTGTTGCTGTTGTTTGCTTTGGTGGTGGTTGTTTGCGCGTTGGCCAGTCGCGCCCCTGGTTGGGTGGTATTCGCCCCACCCGGGCGTAAATTGAATTAGTTCCAATCGGGATGGTTGCTGGTCACAAGAGCCACCCGATCCCATCCGCGGCAGAGTGCAATGTGACCGCCACCAATGTGAACGTAAGCCGAGTTAACTGCATTTCGCAGAATCTGAGCGGCTTGTTGGCGGGTCAATTCGCCAAGGTCTGCACCAGTTTTTAAAAGAACGATTGCAGTGCGCTCTTCTGTGGTGGGGGTGTTTTCGTATCGGACGGTGATCTTGCTCATGTTTTGCTTTGGTTTGCTGTTTTTGTTGCCTTCGACGTGATCAAGATGGGCGATGCCCAGCCTTTCGTCTACAGAGAAAACTGTTTTTCTGTAGATTTGAGAGAAAACCCAATGTTTACAGGGGTCAAACAGGGGTCAAATTCCCTTAAGATCAACGAAGCTCAAGGTCATGTATTCCTGAGCGTTGGCCGTTGCGTCGAAGTAGGAGATGACCTTCTGCGTCTCTCGTTGCGAGTAGCTCCGGTAGTCTTTGACTCGGGTCGCAACCACCGCAGGGAACTCGGTCGGCTGCCCGTTCTCGGTCTGCCAGTTGCCCGACGTGAAGCCGAACTTCCGGCACCAGGTCTGCAAGTTCTCAGGCGGCACAAAGAAATACTCGGTCGAAAAGCTGTCCTCGCCTCGGAAGCATTGGACGCCGTAGCCGCTTAGAAGATCGTAGCCGGCCTGGTCGAGATACCAGGCATCCAGGTCGAAGTCGGGCTCGTACCCGGTGCCAAAGAATGCAGGCAGGCCCGGGGCGAAGTTCTGCGTGCACAAGCACGGCGACTGCGTCCAAGAATCGAGGCGCCATTGCAGCAGGTTCCACAACCAGGCGCTCTTCGGGATCTTGTGGAAGAATGGGCCGCAGCCTGGTCCGCCGTTTAAAAGGTTACGGGCGACATAGGGTATCGCGAAAATGTAGGTGTTACCTTCCCAGTCAAACTTGATGGACGTCAGATAATCAGCGTTTGCATTGACCGGCGAAGCCATTGAAAGCGGAAGTGTCGAAGCAAACCGGGCATTTCGTCGATCTCTGAACACGTCGTCGACGGCGACCTTAACCACGGTGACAAATGAGGAATTAGGCCCGTCGGGTTTGACGGCGAACTTCGGAGTTTTGTTTGGACTACCTAGGATCCGAACCGAGGCATCCACACCGTTTGGACCGCCCCATTTGTTGACCCAGAAGTCGGCCTCGTAGCCACTGTTTGATTGATAGTCAGGGTCGCCATAGGTGGCTCGCATCAGCTCGTTGTCGTAGTTGCCTGAGCTGAATCCCCAAGGCCCTCCTGGTGGGATGTAGGCCGCATTGATGGCCCCTTGAAAGATTGTCGACGAGGTTGGAATCGAGTCCCCGATCTTGGTGGGGAACATATTCTGCCACGGTATCCCAGGAGATGTTGCTCCTGAATTTCTCGATGGAGCAATCAGGACCGTGTCGGTTTTTGATTCGAAATAGAAGTTGGTCCATGCACCGACGCCATATCCCGCGTTGCGGCTTTTGACGTAAAGCTGTGTAGACGTCGCGTAGGCTTCGAAATCAATCAGCAGATTACCGTCGATGCCTATCGGGCTTCCTACGCTACAGGCCAGCCCCTGGGGCGTAAGCCTGAGTAGGCCGACCCGATCCTCGGTGATGTCGTGGACGTCGTCGTAGTTGGCAAGGAATCCAGCTTCAACAGCCAGCTTTCGGCGCACATCCAGCGCCTTGTCAAAGATCGTTGCCTCATTGCCGGCAGACCAGAATGAGCTGGTGCCGCTGGATGGAGGGTAGACCGTCGAAATTGTTATTGGTGTCGTGCTAATCTCCCAGACTGGACTCTCTCCGTTGTTGAAGATGTTGCAGTCGATGGGTGTGATTTGGAAGTAACCGCGGCGGCTGGTGAGGGTGATGCTGGTCGGGTTTTGGACGACAGTAATGCCAAGCGCCTCCAGCCTTTGGACTAAGCTCCCAACACCCGGGAAGTTGACTTCGCGATCCTCATAGGTCGGATTGGTGCCATTTGGGTCGATGGTGTATCTGACTTGTGCGCGTCCCCAGGTGAACACCAGGTCGCCGAGCTGCTGCCTGTGGTCGCCGGGGTCGGCGTAGGTCTGGGGGTACACCTGCCGGATGTCGTGCTGCACCGTCGGATCGATCTGGGCGCCCATCGTGTGCAGCCAGTCGAACATGATGAACGGGTTGGCCACGTTGTTGGCCTGGGCCGACCGTTCCAGCGCCAGGAACGGCGAGGTGTTGGGTATCTGCCAGCTCGGCGGTCCCTCGGCGAAATACGGCACGTCACCCGGGAAGTACGGGAAGAAATGGTAACAGAAGCCACCGTTAGGCCAGCGCGTGGCCCATGTGCCGTCCTTGCGGCGTCGGAATGCTCGGACCTGCCCTGGGCCTACAAACTCCCTATCGGCGTTGCCATCGGGTAGCTGGAGCAGCACCTGCACGGTGGTGGTGCCGCAGTTGTGCACCCGCCAGCAGTCGTAACGCTGGTAGGTGTTGAGGATACGAAAGACGGTCAGGCCCTCGATGGCGATCTCGGCGACAGCCAGCTTGTGCTTGTGGATCCGACCAGGAGGCAGTGTGGGGTCGGAAGGCCCGAGGCTGCCTCGGACATAGGACGTCAGGCCTGAACCGGCCTGAGGATCCCAGCCGAGGTGCACGTCGTACTGGATGCCGGCCACCTCTCGGCGCAGCAGCTCGAAGCTGTAGTGAATCGATCCGACGTCGGCTGTAAAAGGATCGCCAGATGTGCTGTGGTGGTCGACGTAGACCTGGCCTCCGGCTGTGTCCAGGTACTTGTTCTCCAGCTTCGACAGGGCGATCTTGGCTGCCTGTTGGCTGTGCTCGTCGCGGTAGTAGCCGATGCCAGGAATGGACGGGTTAGGCACTCCTCCGTCGTCATGCAGGCGCATGGCCGTCTGCGGATCGTTCCGGTAGACATACCACACACCGTAAGGGAACGGCGCCGACCATTGATCGAAGGGCTGGAATCTCGATTGGGCCCACAGCGGACCCATCTCATTCAACGCTGCCCGACATTTCGCGTCGAACCGGCTGTACAAGGTGTTCAGGTTGTAGGCCGTGAACATCTTGTCTTTCCTGTCGGTAGCGTAGGGCATGGGTCAGTAGAACCAGGACTCCTCGGAGGTCTGCACCGTTGTCGACATCACCGGGGTCTTTAGGGTCGTGCCGTTGGCGTTCTGCTCGACCCGTTGGCCAGGCCCGGCGACGAGCTGGACCCGTCGAACAGCCTCGATGAGCTGGTTAATGGCCCGGGCATGGTCTGCCTTAAGGCCGGTCTCGGCCAGTTTGGAGGGCAGTTGAATGGCCATGGCTGGTTAGATCTCGCAGAACTGGGCAAAGATCTTGACGGGGCTGTTGGAGGCCTTGACGTACATGGTGGCATCGACCCATGGGATCAGGATGAACTGCCCGGCAGGCACCTGAAACGAGTACGGTGAGGAAGGCCCGATAGAGACCGGGTTGACCAGGTCCAGGTTGACCACCAGGAGGCGGTAGGGCGTCCCCAGGTCAGCGGTGAGGTCCAGAGTCTCGTCGCTTGTACCGACCACCTGGGTCTGCTGTCCCATGTCGGTGCCGGTCATGTTGGCAATCGCGCTATAGGACAGTGAGTTGATTACGGCGCCGCCCTTGGAGGCGTAAAGCCGCGCGGACATCTCGACTTCGTTAGCCATGGTGTTGGTGGTTTAAACTTCGCAGAAGGTGGCCTGGACGGTCACCGATGAGGTGTTGGCCAGGAGGTAGAGCGTGGCGCTGACATAGGGCATCAGCAGCGTCTCGCCGGCCGGGATCCGCATCGTGTAGGTGCCGGACACGAATCCCATCTCGACATAGTTGGTAGTGTCCAGATTAGAGATCAGGAGTTTGTAGGGGCTGGTCACGTCGACCGGGACATCGAGGGCCTCGACCGTCAGGCCGATGACCTGAGTCTGGCTGCCCATGTCGGTGCCGACCATCGTGCTGCTCTTGGTGTAGGTGACCGAGGGTAGGAAAGCGCCGTTTTTGGAGGCGTACAGCCGGGCCGTTAGTTGGATTTCGTCTGCCATAGTGTTAGTGGGTAGATGTTAGAAGAACGGATAGATTAGTGTGTCGTAAGGTGCGAAAGTCCATGCGATGACCTGCTCAACCTGGTTAGTTTTGTTGACCAGGCTAGTTGAGAAGTTGGTCTGCTTCCAGCCCCACACGGTGCCGAAGGGTGCTAATATTTGCCCCGTGGCCGGATCGGTTGGAACTTTAGGAAGCATTCTCGTCACCGCAAATGGCAGGTTCCAATTTACAGCAAACGATTCGGGCGTGTAGACAGGCGGGATTCCGTTGGGAACTTGAGGCAGGCCTAGGTTGCCTGAGAAAGTGGCTATTCTGGTCAGACTCACTCGAGCAATCGGGAAGGTGTCCTGGCCTCGGTAGAGCATCTGCCAGACTTTGTTGGCCATCGGGAAGGTGGTTGCGTTGCCCAGGTTGGTCTCGCTCTGCGATAGAAGCTCACCGTTCTTTGCTGCGGTCTCGATGACCGTCTTGTAGAGGTTTGGATTACCCGTGCTGTTGGCCTCCCGGTCGACCGCCGGTAGAGCAAACACCGACACATCGAGGTAGTCGGTTCGGAACTCGTAGCGGATGTCTGCTATTTCTCCAGGAATCGGTGCCGACTGGTCTTGGATTGGTGTACCCGGGTCGAAGGAACTTCCTCCGATTGTGACGGTGGCCTCGGAATACGGGCCGTCCTCGCGGATGCTGTACTTGGCGCCCAGGGCCACCCATTGGGCCGATGCGATGCGGAGGGTGTCCTTGTCGCCGCGGAAAACTAACTGCACCACCCGGCCGTTGCCGTTGTTGTCGTAGGCGCGGCTGACCTCGATATACTCGAAGTTGTTTGGGTTTGGTGAGCCTTGGAGTGTTGCCATGTTATTCGACAGCCTGAGCTGTTCTGCCGGTGTTTACTCGGATCGCACGGGTCTCGTTGGTCTGAATCTTAATTTGACCCACCAGGGTGTTAACCCATCCAGGAGGCGCTTCCGTTGAGAACATTGAGGTCTCGCGTTTTGCCCTGCTGTCTATTGTGCCGATGGTTCCGCGCGGCATTGTCGATGCATCTAAACCTCCACCAACACCTTCAGATGGCCTTAGCGCTCCTCCAAAGCCAGTTCTATAAAGTTCATTGTTTTTTCTATACTTTGTAAAAAGCTCGTTGGAAGCCTGTTGTGTATTTATAATTTCTTTAAAATCACTTTCAAGTTGATCTCCAAGGTATGTGACTAAAGGTGTTGCAGCAACAGTACCACGTCTTTGTATCTCATCCATGCGGTCTGCTAATTTTCCAACCTGATCAATTTGTTCTTTAGAAATTACGTCAATTGGACCCATCTCTTTTATCTTAGACATTGCTCCGGCTGCCTTGAATGCCTTCTCGCCTAGGATGGCTATCATGGCAGCCTGAGTCTGTGCGCTGCTGCCTGCATCCTTGTGCGCCTGACCCATTCTCGATATCAGGTCAATGTTAGAGATGCTCGCATCGTTAAGTTCAGCGACTGAAAATCCTAGTGTCTTGAAGTATTCCCGGGCTTTGCCTCCCTCCTCAATAGCCTTGAGGCGCTCCTGGCTGACCGCTGTGATAGACTTAGCCATAGCCTCGAAGGAAACACCCGTTTGGCCTGCCAGCACCTGGAGGCGCTGGACGTCGTCGGTGCTGATGTTGAGTTGCTCGGACAGGTCGCCGATGGCGTCGACTGTCTGAATCACCTTGGAGACAAAGGCGCCGATGGCAGCAACAGATAGCGCCGCACCGAGCTGAGATCCTACCGATTGCCGGAACTTGTCGGTCGTGCTCGAAGCCTTTTTCAAGCCGCTTTCGTAGGCCGAACCGTCCAGGCCGAGCTTTGCGATGAGTGAGAAAATGGCCATTTGTTAGTTCCTTACTGTCTCCCGTTCTTGACCCAGGCGCCAGAGGGCATCGTTCTTATCGTTCCACAGCTCGACCTGACCGTGCATTTCTGCATTGGTCAGGAAGAATCTTTCGGCATCGCTCACCGGCATATTTAGAACCGTCTGCTCGGTGAATCCAATGTCGACCAGGCCAACCAGCAGCCTTTCGGGCCAGGGCATGGCCGCCTCCCTGGATCCTGCACCGGGCTGCCTCAGAACCTCGGGACAGTCGGATTTGTCGCCGATCCACTCCTGGAGGGTGTGGCACTCCTTCACTATGTCGGACTTGCTGACCTTCTTGCGCATCAGCCGGAGCGGCACCCACCGGAAGACTGAGGCCATGGTCTTGACCGACTCCTCGGCAGATTGGCTGCACACGACGACAGCCTCGACCAGGTCGTTAGCGGTGGCCCGGCCTCCGGTGACGAAGGGGGATCCCAGCCGATGCAGCAGGATTGCGTGGCCGACAGTAAAGGGCACCATGCGGAGCCCGATCACCATCGGACAGGCCTTGGCTGTTGCGCTTAGGATGTCGGCCAGGCTGCTCACACGTTCAGGGCGACAGCGGCAGCGGTGGTGAGGTTCTTAAATCTCTTCACGGTGATCGAGACCATAGCCTTGCCGCTCTGGGTCATTTTGACCGAACCACCTCCGGCATAGATGAACCGGCCGCTGTTTATGACGTCGGCTACACCCATCATCTTAATCACTGGAGCGCCGGTGATTGAAACCGTTCCATTGACCGGAGCCAGTGAACAGAAGGCCAGGGCGGCGGCTGCATTGGCGCCCGAGGGAATCATGTTCAGGTTCAGGGTCACTCGTTCGTTGTAGCCGATGTGACCCACCACTTCTCCACCGCTGTTGCGAACCTCCTCGGTGTCGGATTCGTGAGTCAGGTCGTAACTCTCAATCGAAGCCAGGGCGGTGAAAACTGCGGTTGCGTTGTCTGTGTCGAACATCGTCACCGAAGCCGGTGAACCAAATTGGTATGCGAGTCCTTGTGAATTAGCCATGTGTGTGGGTGGTTAGGTGGTTGCCGAACAGTAGAGGGTGAAAGTCCTGGTGAACGTCCTGGACCGATTAGAGATTGAGGATGCACCAAAGTCCAGAGGTGCGGCGAATTGCGCCGTAAAAGGGCCGCTGGGGTCGTTTGATGGCGCGTTGAGAGCAGAGGCCCCGGTGTCGTCGAAGAGCGGCAGGATCCGGTTGTCGAGCACCTGGACGGTGGTCAGCACAGCAGCCTCGTCGGTGTCGTCGGCAGATAGCTGTAGCTCGACGGCGATCTCGATCTCACAGGTCAGATCGGTGCGCTGCATTGGCCTGGCTGAATTGGTCGAGACAACCAGGCGCGGGAAGTTGGGCATGACGTCCTGGTCGTCTGGGTCGTCGTAGAGGCCGCGGCTGTAGGACGTGAGGCAGGTGGGCGTGCCGGCGCCGGAGGCCGACCAGTTGGCGGCCGCCAGATAGTCAGCGACTGCAAGCTCTGCTCTTAGGGCTACGGCGTTCATTTGATTGAGATTCCGTTGTCTTCGAGAACCTTGCCGTTGGCCAGGAGGGCCTCGGTCATGTGGTTGACCATCTCGGTCGTCTCGTCGTCCATGGCCTTCTGCATTGCCTCGTTGTAGATTTGCGCCACTCGGTTGTACTGGTTGTCTGCCACACCTGTACGCATCGAAACGAAAGCGGTGGGATTGAATCCAGGAACCGCCTGGAATCCATGTGCAACGGTGCCTTTGTGGATGCTTACATTCTCTTGAGGAAGACCATATTCATTGGCCATTGCAACTAAAGCGCTGTTTGTTTTCTTGGGCGCTCTGTAGCTGGCAGGTTTAGAAAGCGGTTTCCATTTAGGACTTTGAAATTGGGTGAATCCTCGGTTGTAGATTCTGATGGATTTTACCACTGCGGACCTGAGGTATCCAACCGATGCGATGGATCTCTTCATCAGCGCCGAGGCTGCCGCCTTCATTCTTTTTCCGTAAAGACCATGGCCTCCGTTTAGGTTTGCTGTTGGGTTTTTAGCGGCTTTTGCTTGAACGATAAGGTGGACTCTCCTGAGAATTCTTGAGGTTCCAACCCGCTTGCCGGTCTTCTTAGACTTGCGGTTGATGTCACCAACCGGCGTCCCAAGGTAGTCAGCGATCCTCCGGCGCTCCTGGCCCGGGCTCTTGGGCGGCACCAGGACAAACAGCCGGACCATCAGGTAGAAGAACCGGCTGTTGATCGCCTTGTGCAAATCGCGCGATGTCGTCAGCAGATACTGCTTCATGGCAAGGTCGAACTTGCCGCTGTCGACCGTCATGTTAACTCCGAATTTCACTTGGTCTTTGCCCCCAGCTCGAGGTTGTAGTAGGCGCCGGAGGCATCCACGCGGCAGGACAGGATGCGGAGGGTGCGGCCTTGATAGACCAGAGTCCTACCGACCACCGGCCGAGGCTTGCAGAAGGTTAAGGCGATGCGGTCGCTGTTCTCCTGGAGAACGAACAGGCCGTCCTCCTTGAGTAGCCTAGAGAAGGTCGTCCCCTGGTCGAGCGTGTAGAGTGTCGAATCCATTGAGACCAGGGTGCTGTCGCAGGTCTTCCAGTCGGAGAACATGACCAGGATCCTCGATGTCACGTTGTCTTGGAACCCACCGGAGATGGGCACGTGGCGTCGTTGACCGCTGCCGGGATGCACCGGATCGACGTCCCCTGCCAGATGAACATCGGCGCCCCCAGCATTTGCTGGAGCACCGCCATGCCCTGCTGGAGACTCGAGCCGATGGTGGTCATCAGGTTGTAAAGTAAGTGCCAGAGACTATTAGGCGGCTGGTGGCCTGGAGATGGGCGGCTAGGCTATCGGCGGCTCCGGTCTCAAAGTGCGACAGCTCGAGGTAGCTGGTGCCGGCGATTAGGCGAGCGATGATGGCGGTCTTGGCCTGGTTGGTTCCGTTGGTCAGCCACACCGCTGCGGCGGACTCGTAGGTCACGGCATCAGGCAGCGACAGCCGGAGGTTGCCTGTAGCGGATCCGCTCACCGAGTTGACGGTGACGTCCGCGGTGAAGGTAGTAACACATCCGATGGTGGTGTGTCGGGCGGTGTTGGTGGTGATGGCAAAGGTGCGGCCACCGCCGGAGTCGATGAGGGTCGGCACCCAGGTCGTCGGTGTGACCAACGGCAGGGCGGCATACAGCTCGGTAAAGTTGTCGTTTATCTTCTCGCCGGCGCCGCGGAGGGTGTCCCCGGTGTTGTCGTTGGCGATGGTGCCGATGTTGATCGTTTGCTGGGCCATAGTTTTATTTCTTGGGTAGGACGTACCAGCCGGCCGGGAGGGTTACCCGGGATGGCCCGACCAGCTTCTTGTCGGCATCGAAAGCATAGACGCTGGCCTTCACCGGCTTGGCCAGCATCACAGGATCACCGCTTGGCACCAGGATCACCCTGGTCATCTGGCAACCCAGGCAGATCGGCAACACGAGCAGCCAGATTATCCTTGAGGGGTTGAGGTGCTTGGCCGTGTTGAACATCGGTAGGTGGTGTTTCGCGGAACCAGTCGAGCAGAGCCTTGAGGATCTGGTAGACCCAATTCACGACTTAGTTACTTCGGCTTCCTTGGCATCCTTGGCCCAGATCAGGCCGATACCAGCGGTGACCGCGGCGATAGTGGTAGTCAGGTCGAGGTTGGTTGTCGGGTCACCGTCGAACAGGGCCTTGAGAGCCCCACCAACAGCGACCAGAATAGCACCAACACCAGCGAGAGTTGTTTTCGTGTTTTTCATTTGGATTTGAACAGCCTATAGGCTCCGTAGATGGCGCAGGCTAAGCCAATGAGCGCGGTGATAAGGCGAACCCAGTCAGTGAGGGCTGGAATAAACGAAACAGCGGTGGCACCTGCCGCTGCTGCTAGGCTGAGTCCAGGGCTGGTGCTGCTGTTCGTTGGTTCCATTACTCGGATTTAGGCTGTGCGGATGAGACTATGAGGTCCACAAGCGGAAGGGCTGCACGGGCGTTAGCAACGCCACCAGCCTTAACCGCAATGTCGATGAGTTGGAGGAGGCTATTGGCCTGCTCCTGGGTGAGTTCGATATTGATCATGCGGAGGGAGCGTCAGCGATAACAACAGGCTCCGCAACCTTAACCGGAGGCGGCACCGGCACCCACGGCAACGGCAGCGTCACCACAGGAGGATTGATCTGGTCGTTGATCTGCTGCGTCACGTTCGCCTCAATAGCCACTTGATCGACTCCGTTGCTGTAGCACCAACCAAGCACCTGTTCCTGCGTGAGGTCGGGATATGGCGTGAAACTACCAGACGGCGGTTGGAACGAGCATGAGCCGTAGCAGGTGCCGCTGTATTGATCCTGAGTGCCGTTGCAACGCCAGTCGGCGGTAATCACGACATCGGGATTGCTGCCTTCGATGGGTTTAACGAGAAGGCGTTCGATGATCCAAGAGAGGGTAATCATGGTGGTTTAAATTAGGCGGCTGCGATTGTGGTGATGGTGCCAGAGCTTCCACGGAACTTCAGCGCACCGGATTCGACGTAGAGTTGACCCATGCCAGCAGGAGAAGTGCTTGGAGCAGTAGCGTTTGCAAGACCGAGTACCTTAGCGGCAGAGGTTCCAAACGTGCTAACCCCCACGCCAACATTGCCGACGTTATCAAAAGTAATAACATCAAGACCCTGACGGCCAATTATCAACGAACCAGACGATCCGACATTATCTAAATACCAAGCACGGTTTGTGTATGTAGCATTAGATGAATCAAAAAGAATTCCAGTTCGACCAGAGGCGCGGACACCAATTCTGACCGTATCAGTCCCCTGTTGAGTGTACAGGTTGGCATTAGCAGAACCTCCAACTTGAAGATTTCCGATAGCACTTCCGGGACTCACACCAATCCCCAACCCCGTAGAGTTGAGGGTCATGGCGGTGCCAGCGTTGGTGGCCCATGCGTGTTCGCCAGTCTGATTGATGATGTATCGGTTACTTGCCGCAGTCACTGACCGAATAACAAATGAACTGTTTGAAGCACTGGGAATTCCAGCAGACAACGCAAACTCCTCACCACCGGCACCGCTGTTGACCATACGAATTCTTACGTTCGCATTGTCGTTTCCGCGAATCAAAATCGCGTCAGCCAGATTGTTTGCAAGAATATCAAGCGGCGCACCGGGAGTAGCGGTCAGAATACCCACCCGATTGTTCGTCGAATCCACCTTCAGCGTCGAGGTATCCACCGTCAGATCGCCAGTGATGGTGGCGGAGCCAGCGGTAACTAGTCCGGTGACAGTCAGTGCTCCACTCGCGGTTGGCGAGGATGAGAGGATGTTGTTTGCACTGATACGTTTGGTCGTACCAGATGCGGCCATCGACGTATCGGATACATCGACCACCGGAAACATATCGTTGACTGGATCGGCAGCAGTCAGTGCCGTTAGTGCTGTAATTTTAGAGTCTGCCATAGGTCAGTTGGATTGGATTGCGAGTTTAAAGAGGTCTTCCTGTTGCAGAAAACCAGCGTCTTCTCGCAACAGAGAATCGAAAGTGCCAAAGGTGATGACGATTTTTCCGGTGCCGTCTTCTTGCAGCACAAAGAACTCGTCCTCTTGCAGAACGTCTCGACGCAGCACAGGCGCATCAGTGCCACCGGCTTGACCGGCAAACAACCGATTGAGTGCTATGCCGATTGAGATCATTAGCTGCGAGCGAGGAAAGCCACAACGCTACCGGATGAGATTTGAAAGCCGGTGATGTTACCAACCAGCGGGAAGCCAGCCGGAATTGTCTTGGATGTCCAAGTGCCGGATATTCCAAATCCCGTAATGGAAGTGAACACCGTCGGCTCGGTAGGAATCAAGCCAGCCCAGTTGCCGGTCTGAGCGGCGGTTGTAGTCACCAGCGCGAAGCCCTCTCGGCCCATGCTGTACTCTGTGGAAATGTCTGCTTGGACGGCCATAAAATTGTTTTTCGGTTAAAGGGGAGGCTGTCAGCGTATCCAACAGCCTCCCCAGTTTTGGTTGTTTAACCTTTGCGGATCTTCGGTGCCAGACTGCCCTGTATCCACAGGATCAGTTTGCCTCCCTCAGGAATAGTCGCGGTGTTGAAGGCAGTGCGCTGGAGTGACGCATCGACTTCGGGGCCGGCGACAATCTTAGCCTTGTCGTTTCGGTCCACCGAGATGGTTGTGGCGATTCTCATGGGTAACCTTAAGCGGTGACCAGAACTTCGGCCTGGGTCGTGTCCGCGGCCGCGGCGCCGAACATGATGTCGTAGGACGCCATGTGAGCGCGGGATGCGCGGCTGTACCAGACGGAGAGCAGGCAGCTCAGGCCGTTGGCGGTGGTGACAGCGCGTTGCTCGAGGAACTCACCGGCGATCATACCGACCGGCAGGCCGGAGGCGATGGCGATGGCATCAGGGCCGCAGACGAAGCCAGCGGTGTTAGTCTCGGCAGAGGTCCAGCGGTTGTTCTCGGCGACCACGTCGAAGCCGAACCGGCCGTTCGCCAGCAACTCCAGGCGGCTGTCGGGGAAGGTGTTGCTCGCGGCAGAGAACTGAAGGCGAGCGATGTGGCCACCGTCCAGGATGAGGTTCTTGCTGCGGTAGTTTTTGGCCAGAGCCAGGATCGCAGGCAGATCCGAGGTGTCGAAGTTGGCCGCGGTGCCGATAACAGTCGCGGCGCCGTAGTTGCCCGAGACCATCAGGGCGGTCAGCACGTCGCTGATTCCGTAGGCAAACAGGTCGGCAGAACCGGCAGCCAGGTCGGACAACATGAAGCCTTGGTTAAGCTCCTGCTGGGTTACCGTGAAGTTCTTGCTGATCTGGTTCACGGTGACCGCGGTGGCGGCCAGCGTCGAATCGTTGTTGGTTTCCCAGGACGTCGGGTTGGTCTGGGCAGCGGTGCCGGTGGTATATTTCTTCACCTGCACGGACGCGCGGGGCCGGAGGTTGTCCAGGCCGACGTTGCGGCTGAAAGCGGAGACCAAGGCCAAACGAGTGGCGGCCACGGTGATCACTGCGTCGGCGAGATAATCGACAACCAGGCCCGAGGCGAACGTGTTGGCGTTCTGGGGGGCGTGGATGGCGCTCTGGCGCAACAGCTCGGAGTGGTTGGCCACCAGGAACTTGCGGCGGTCATTGCCGGCCTGAAAGCCCTTGTGCTTCTCGAGCAGTGCATTGCCGAGGTTCTCGATGCGAACCGGGGCGACGGGCTCCGGTGCAGGGGCGGCGGTGGGGGTCTTGGCGCTGATGGCAGCGGCCACGGCCTTGGCGACGATGGCGTCGATGTCGAGGGCGGTCGGCGCACTAGGAGCGGCCGCCACCACGGTGTTGGAATCAGTCATGTTGTGTGGTGTCTGCTGTGATGTCGGCGCGGTTGTCGCGCCATCGTCGGCAGCGTTAGTGCTGCCGGTCGAAAGTGTTTTGTCTGTGGTTTCGCCCTCCTCGACTTCGAGCTGGGCATAAAGCGCCTTGAACCAGTCACGGCCTGCGGCACCTCCCCAGAGGTTGGCTGCAACATCGGCCGGGGTGTTGGCTTCGGCCTCGAGGAAGCGCTCATTGCGTCCCCACCAGGCGTTGGCTGTGCGGATCTTGTCCTCGGTGGGCGCCTCACCGGCCACCAGGGCCTCGGCGTCCAGGACGGTCTGCTTCTCGAGGCCATCACCGGCCAGGCCTTCGGCATACTGCTCGAGGCCGCGGCGAAGATTGCTTCGGACGGTCTCGGGGGCGGTTTTGGTTACTGCCCGAGGATGCCAGCAGGCGGCCATGGCGAGCTGCTCGGTGGTCTTGTCGGCCAGACCGAACTGGATGGCCTCCTGGGCGGTGAACCATGTTTCCGCGGTCATTGCCGCGCGGATCTGAGCTGAGGTCTTGCCGGTGCGCTTGGTGTAGATGCCGGCCAGGATCTCCGCGTGCTGGTCGAGGGCGTTGGCCATCTTCCGCATATCGTCTGAGGTGCCTGCCACCATTCCAGACGGGTCATGGATCATGAACAGCGAGGCCTCGGCCATCTCGATGCTGTCACCTGCCAGGGCTATAATTGAAGCAATCGAGGCGGCGATGCCGACCACCCGGGTGGTGACGGGCGCCTGCCGGCCTCGAAGCATATTGTAGATGGCCAGGCCGTCCCAGACGTTGCCACCTGGGCTGTTGATCTCGACCACCAGGGGGCCGGGGCCTACAGACTGGAGAGCATCGGAGAATGCCTTAGCAGAAATGCCTGAACCACCGAACCAGTCCTCGCCGATCTGGTCGAATATCTGGAGCACCGCCGGTTCATGGACCGAGGCTCGGGGGCTGTAGGAAAGCCAGTTGGTAACTTTAGTCATTGGTTTTCTTGGCTCTGGTTTTCCGCTTCTTGGGCTCGATCACCGCAACCACCTCTTCGATGGGCTCGGCCGGGATCGGCTCGGGCATTTCTTCGGAAGGAGGCTGCTCGAGAGCGGCCGCGGCCGGCTCCGGCGCTATCGGCTGCTTTTGGGAGGTCGAGATCTGGGAGACATCGAGGCCGTACTTGACCGCCAGGTCTTGGATGTACCGGGCTTGTTGGGCCTTGGCCTCCAGGGCGGATCGCCAGTCGATGCCTCGGGCGCCGTAGATCTCATCGTAGGTCGTAATGCCGGCACCAAGCTCGTTTAGCTGGGCGGCAGAGTTGCGGCCGACGTCGACGTTAGGGGCTCGGGGCGCCTGGATGGCCACCTCGTACCAGTCGTCAGGGCTGTCCCTGAGAGTCGGGTCGGTGCGGATGGCGTATTCCATCACATATTCCCAGATACGTCGGGCGGCCGAGGCCATCACCTGATGCCGGCTGCGGAACCACACCGAAGACATATCGAGTGAGCCCCGGTAGACGGTGCCCTGCATCGACTCTGGAAAGACCAGGACGTAAGGGATGCCGACGCCAGCGCAGACCTTCTCGGTTAGGCTGCGCCAGTACTCGCGCATATTGACGTTGGGGCGGTCAGCGGCGAACTGCTCAAACTCGTCGCCAGTCTTCAGCACCTTGACCGAGGCGCCGAAAATGTTCTCGTAGTAGTTCTGGGCGGTCCCCTGGGAACCAGCAACACCGGATCGGAGGCTGGTGGCCTGCACCTCGCCGGAGCTCGTCTTGATCACCTGGGCCACGCTCGAGGCCAGCTTGCAGGATTCCATCTCGAGCTTCTGGAGATCGTCCAGGTCGTGCAGGTCGTTGATGACGCAGGCAACAAAAGGCAGGCCGCGGAGCTGGCCGGCACGCTGGGCCTCGTAGATGTGGACAACCGAGTCGGAAGAAATGGAGCGGATGTCGGTAAGTTGTCCCTGCTGCTGCTCCTGGCCGCAATAAAATGAGATGGCCCGACCCGTCTTGGGGTCGAACCGGACGCCGTCGAACACATCGGGAAGGCCCTCCTGGCCAGCGGGTGTCGACACTTGCTGCGGCTCAATGAGCTGCAATCGGGGCCGGCCGGTCTCGCCCTTGGTCAGGAGGATAAAGGATTCCCCGTCGTAGAACCATCCACGGGCAGCCAGCGACATCAGGGTGCCGAAAGACTGCCGGGATCCGATGTCAGGGTAGCGGCTCCAGGTGTCCCACCATTTCTTAGCTCGGAGATTCCAGTCGGGATTCGAGGAAGCCGGCTGCACCGAGAAGTTGCTGCCGACGGTGTAATTCTCGAACAGGTCGCCCAACCTGTTCATGACGGCGTTGTTCTGCTCGAAGAATCGGGACTTTCGGACGATCTGCTGCCGGGTAGAGGCAGTCACATCGAACCGCACCGAGGTGTAGCTGGTGTCCAGGAAGGACCGGCGGATCGAGTTGGACGCGCCCTCGTAGCGGTCGACAGGTGCCGACCGGAACTTGCTCAGGATGGTATCGAGGAATCCCATCAGCTCATGCCTCGATAGCTCGCCTCACGGCGGAAGTTGGAGAAGTCGCCGCCGAAACTGGTGGCTGCAACCAGAACCACGCCCACCATCTTGGTGTAGATCTGGGCATCGGTGGGCGTAAGGTTGCCGTCCTGCTCGAGGTAATAGACGGCCAGGTCGTAATCATCGACCAGGCTTTCCCACATCTCGACCATCTCGGATGGTGTGGGGGC
>Ga0164292_10002000_pt1 | contig 16624 bp, 18 predicted proteins | sample GEODES117metaG_FD_111486 | JGI IMG/M metagenome (GOLD analysis project Ga0164292, IMG submission 111486) | Eutrophic lake water microbial communities from Lake Mendota, Wisconsin, USA - GEODES117 metaG | ecosystem: Environmental > Aquatic > Freshwater > Lake | place: USA: Lake Mendota...
CCTGCAAAACGTTCAGCCATCGCCGTAGACCTCCTGAATCTTTGCAAGTGCTTCCTCGCTCAGCACGAGCTTGCGTGCATTGAGCAGATCGAACACGTTGAGCTGATCGGCGGCGATCAGCTTCACTGCCTGGAGGTTGCGCACCGACAGGCGCACCGCCTCAGAGGCCTCGTCAAGGATCACCAGGACCTTCACGCCCGCTTCGATTCCGAAGCGACCGAGGGCGGCGGTGATCTCCTTGGTCTTGGGGGCCTCCAGACCAACACCAAAGCCCTTAACCACGACGATGTCGTCGATGCGGCTCATCAGAGCCGTGCGCAGTGCCAGACGACGTTCCTTGCGGTTCATCGCCAGGTTGTAGCTGCGGGGTTTGGGGCCGAACACCACACCACCACCGGGGCGCAGGGGAGTACGGATCGAGCCCTGGCGAGCCCGGCCTGTTCCTTTCTGCTTGTAGGGCTTGCGGCCACCACCGGCCACTTCGGCACGGGTCAGGGTGCTGGCGGTGCCCTGACGGGCATGGGCCAGCTGCCGCACAACAGCGCGGTGCACCAGGTCGTTTGCCGAGCTTTCCTTGGCGACCTTGAGGTCGAGGGTGGCCTTTCCGGCCTCCTTGCCCTGCCAGTCGCGGATTACACAATCAGCCATGTTCTGTTCTCTCCTCAGCTACCGGTTTTGTCGCCAACCCGCTTGGCCGGGCGGATGTTGAGCAGGGCCCCGGGCTTGCCGGGGACAGAGCCCTTGACGACCAGCAGGTTGCGCTCGACATCCACCTTGAGGACCGTGAGCGCACGGGTGGTGGTTTGTTTGCCGCCGTAGCGACCGGCCATCCGCTTGCCGGGGTACACCCGGCCTGGGGTCGTTCCGGCGCCGGTGGAGCCGGGTTCGCGATGGTTCTTGGAGCCGTGGGTCATCGGACCGCGGCTGAAGCCGTGGCGCTTCTGGTAGCCGGCGAATCCCCGACCCATGGTGTCGCCGCTGACGTCCACCTTCTGGCCGGGCTCAAAGGCTGAGACCGTGACATCCCCGCCGAGTTCCAGCCCTTCGATGCTGTCGACGCGGTATTCCTTGAGGTGGCGAAGCACATCAGCGCCCGACTTGGCGAGGTGGCCCTTGGCCGGCTTGTTCACGAGCTTGTCGCGAATGTCGCCATAACCAAGCTGAACGGCGTTGTAGCCGTCGGTGCTGGTGCTTTTGAGTTGCGTGATGCGGCAGGGACCAGCCTCGATCAACGTGACCGGGATGGATCTGCCCTCTTCATCGAAGAACTGGGACATGCCCAGCTTCTTCCCGAGGATGCCGATTGACATAAGACGGTGAACGACGCCAGCTGAACAGGCGGCTGTCGGTGGACAGCCGATGTGCTGATCGCATTCCGTTGATCTGTCTTGCGCGGCCGAAGGCCTGCACCGTTGGACTGTTCATTGGGGACGACCGCGAACGGTTATCCCTGTCGAGGCAAGGCCAATGGGCTAGCAAGACCGATCAGATCGGAGTCTGATCAGCGCGGCTGGGACTTGTGAGAACCGGGTCCGACGCCGATTGAACCGAAGTTCAAAAGCGTGGAAGCGTTCAGACAGTTTCCCGACGGCACTCAGATCACCGTGAGGTGCTGAAACCGTTCTGGCCGTGGACGATCACCACCATTGGTGACCGTGTGCTGAGTTCTGGAGGCCCGGCTAGCGGACGGGCGCAGATTCACAGCACAGCCAGAAACGATACAGCACAGCCTCAAAGGTCTTGCTCAGGCCAATCGTTGCCGATGCCTCCCTGCCTGACCGTGGCCCGCTGCAAGCTGCCAGACTGGACGGCAGCACAGCGTCTGCCGGCAATGCCCCTGCTGCTCACTGGTCGCGGATTCAGGCAGGACCTGGAGCGCGCTGGAGCCTTGGCCTTTTACGCGCCTCTCGAAGGGGGCGCCGAGACCCGATTGCTGCGCAGGCTGCGTGCCGGCGGCTACCGGGCTCAAATCACATCAGCCCGTGGCCTCGGCGACCCAGAGGCCTACCTGTTGCAGCTGCATGGCGTGCGGCCGCCTCACCTCGGCCATCAGAGTGTTGGCCGTGGCGCTGCCGTCGGCGAGGTGCAACGCGTCATGCCTCAGCTGGGTCCCCTGCTCGACGGTGATACACCGGTCGTGCTGTGGATCCTCGAAGGTCAGGTTCTGTCCAGCGCCGAACTGGCTGCGCTGGTGTCCTTGACCCGCCGCGAGCCCCGCCTGCGTCTGGTTGTTGAAATGGGCGGCGCCCGGGCTCTGCGCTGGCACCCGCTCGAACAGCTTGTTGACGCCTGAGCAGGCTCTGGCTGGCGGTCGTTGGGTCAAGTTGATCTGCGGGGCCAGCAACCAGGATCTGGCCGCGATCGAGGACCTTGCAGGGCTTTACGCCCTGGCTGGTGTCCATTGCATCGACGCCGCCGCTGACGCAGCTGTCGTTGCTGCGGTGCGGCGTGGCATGGCCTGGGCAGCCCAGCGCGGCAGTGGATCCCCCTGGTTGATGGTCAGCCTCAGTGATGGGCCCGATCCCCATTTCCGCAAGGCCTGGTTCAATCCGCAGCTCTGCCCCTCCGACTGCCGTCGCCCCTGCGAGCAGGCCTGCCCGGCACTGGCCATCGGGGTGGCGGCGACAGGGGCAGCTGGCGTGCTCCCCGATCGCTGTTATGGCTGTGGCCGTTGCTTGCCGGCTTGTCCGCTCGGGTTGATCGAAGAGCGGTCCCAGCTCCTGGCCGCCGAGGCCGTGCCAGCCCTGCTTGCAGCCATTGGCCCCGACGCCGTTGAGTTGCACTGTCAGGCCGGGCGGGGTCAGGGCTTTGCCGATCGGCTGGCCCAGGTGGTGGCCAGCGGCGTGCCATTGCAGCGTGTGGCGGTGAGCATGGGTGCCGAAGGCCGCGGTGCGCCTGCGCTTGCTCAGCAGCTCTGGCAGCGTCATGCCCGGCTGCGTGCCGCAGGCTTTCGCTCCCTATGGCAGCTCGATGGACGTCCCATGAGCGGCGATCTGGGGCGCGCGGCGGCCCGGGTGGCCGTCGCTTTGCTGGCCGAGCTGCACCCTCTGGCACCACCGGGGCCTCTGCAGCTGGCCGGTGGAACCAACGTCCACACCCTCGCGCTGCTACAGCCCGGCGCCGCTGTGGCGGGGGTGGCCTTTGGCGGTGAGGCCCGACGGCGCCTGCAACCCTGGCTGCAGGCTGCCCACGGCCAGGGGTTGCGTTTGCTGGATTGCCCGGCGCTGTGGCCACAGGCCCTTGAGCATGCCCGGGCCCTGGTGCAGCCATGGCTGCAGCGCTGATGGGGGTCGGGCTGTTGACGAAGGACCGGCCGCTATGGGTAACTAGCAAGACGCCGGCAGCGCCGGATGTCCGATGGGCCGTCGCCAAGCGGTAAGGCAGCGGGTTTTGGTCCCGCCATTCCTAGGTTCGAATCCTAGCGGCCCAGTTTTGAACACTCCTCTGCTTGTTTTCGACTTCGACGGCGTTCTCGTCGATGGCATGGTCGAGTACTGGTGGGCGGCACGGGCTGCGGCCCTGAGCCTCGACCCGTCTTTGGATCTGCCCGACCAGGCACCAGCGGCTTTCACTCAGCTGCGTCCCCTGATTCACAAGGGTTGGGAGATGGTGCTCGTGGCGGCAGAGTTGGCCCGTCCGGGCGGTGATCCTGCCGGGCTGTTGTTGGACTATGACCGTGCTTTGCTGCGGGCCCTGGCGGTTAGGGGGTGGAGCCCGCAGCCGTTGCAACAGGCGCTCGAAGCCGTTCGTGGCGAAGCCATTGCCCGTGACAGGGAAGGCTGGCTGGCACGCCATCGCTTCTTCCCCGGGGTGGTCGATCGGCTGCACGGGCTTGCCGACGAGGGCAGCGGTTGGATGGTGTTGACCACCAAGGGAGCTGCCTTTGCCAGGGAGCTGCTGCAGGCGGCCGGTCTCCAGCCGATGGCGCTGTTCGGTCACGAAGCCGGCAGCAAACCTGCTGTTCTGGCTCAGTTGTTGCAACAGCAGTCGCCGATCTGGTTCGTCGAGGACCGCCGCGCCACGCTCGAAGCGGTGCGAGAACAACCTGTTCTCGATCCCGTCCGCTGTTTTCTGGTGTCATGGGGGTATCTGGCCCCAGCCGATCGTCAGAATCTGCCCGCAGGAATCGCTCTTTTGAGTAGCGAGGCCTTTGCCGGCCCCTTGGCGGACTGGCCCTGAACGCTAGAGTACGCTTGTACTGTGCGGTCTGAGGCTCCGCTTGAAACGCTGGTCGGTTTTGGTGGCACTTCTCTTCTGGTGGTCGCAGGATGACGCTGCGGCCTTTCCCTTTGCTGTTCCCTTCCATGCCTGCTGATTCGAAGGCCGCTTCGGACAAGCCGACCAGCGCCGCTGCGGTTGCCGCGGCCGCTATTGCCCCGCCGGCCGTTTCGTCGCCATCCGTTGCTCCCACGCCCCCTGTGCCCCAGGCCAGTTCTGAGGCACAGGGGGCCACCGCCCGCGTCGCCACCCGATCCACCCTCCACACTGCTGCTGCTGCCGTGCCTGCTTCCCCTTCATCTGCTCAGAGTGCCGCCGCCGCTTCGGAGCGGGACAAGGCCCTGGGCCTGGTGCTCAACCAGATCGAGCGCAATTTCGGCAAGGGCTCAATCATGCGACTTGGAGACGCCTCGCGGATGCGGGTCGAGACGATCTCCACTGGCGCTCTCACCCTGGATCTGGCGCTGGGGGGTGGTTACCCCAAGGGCCGTGTGGTCGAGGTCTACGGCCCTGAGAGTTCCGGCAAGACCACGCTCACCCTGCATGCCATTGCCGAAGTGCAGCGCCGTGGGGGCGTGGCCGCCTTTGTCGACGCCGAGCATGCACTCGATCCGGTCTACGCCGCAGCCCTGGGCGTTGATATCGAGAACCTGCTCGTCTCCCAGCCGGACACCGGTGAGATGGCGCTTGAGATCGTCGATCAGCTGGTGCGTTCCGCGGCTGTGGACATCGTTGTTGTTGACTCGGTGGCGGCCCTGACTCCCCGCGCTGAAATCGAAGGTGAAATGGGGGATCTGGCGGTGGGCAGCCAGGCCAGGCTGATGAGCCAGGCGATGCGCAAGATCACCGGAAACATCGGCAAATCGGGTTGCACGGTGATCTTCCTCAACCAGCTTCGCCAGAAGATCGGCGTCACCTATGGCAATCCGGAAACGACCACAGGCGGTAACGCCCTCAAGTTTTATGCCTCGGTCCGGCTGGACATCCGGCGCATTCAGACGTTGAAACGCGGTACCGAGGAATACGGCATCCGCGCCAAGGTGAAGGTGGCCAAGAACAAAGTGGCCCCGCCCTTTCGCATTGCTGAATTCGACATCCTGTTTGGCCGTGGGATCAGCACCCTGGGTTGCTTGCTTGACCTGGCCGAAGAAACGGGCGTGGTCTGCCGCAAAGGCGCCTGGTACAGCTACGACGGCGACAACATCGGCCAGGGCCGGGACAACACGATCGTCTGGCTCGAGCAGAATCTTGCCCAGCGTGAGCAGATCGAGAAGCTCACCCGCCAGAAGCTGACCGAAGGGTCAGAGGTCACGGCCAACTCGATGAAGCCCCTTGCGGCGGCTGCCAAGGCTGCTGCGGCAGCAGCCCCCGACGAGCTCCCGCAGGCCAGCTGAGGGCTGTATTGCCCTCCGAGGCCCGCCGCCGCCGATGGCTTAGCGCTCAGCGCAGAGGTTTGAGTGCCTCTGTGCTGGGCCTAGCAGGTCTGGGCGTACGGAAGCGTTCTGTGATCCGCTGCAGCTCCTGGATGGCTTCTGCGCCTTCGAGTTTCACCAGTTCGTGCCCGTCGCGCGACTCAACCCAGCTGATCCCGAAATCAGAGACGAGGAAGCGGACGATGTGATTGTCCGAAGCCGACGTCGAGTCCGACAGGTTGGCCACGAATGAGGCCCCCTGGCCATCGCGACCATCACCGCACACGTAGCAGGATGCCGTGTGACCTGCAGCCTGGAGGCTGTTGGACAGGGCCTGCAGGCTCAGCACCAGATCCTCGACAACCGAGCGGTATTGCTCAGCTAGACGACCAAACATCGCGCGTCCCCAAAGCACCCCTGCACCTTAAGGCTTTCTTTCGATTTGCGCGAAGGCTGCTTGGCCCAGTGGCCTCAGCCGTCTGAGAGGGTCCACCAGCCGGCTGCCGGGCCAACGAAGCGCACGATGACCCAGAACAGTGCCAGGCTGCCGATGCCGATCCAGGCGCCTCGGGTGGTCCAGCTGACAAATTGGTTTGCTTTGCCGCGATCCAGTGACCACCACGGCTTGTCAGCGGCGTTCTGGGCGTTGCTGCGCGGCTTTTGGCTCCGCGGCGGCAGACCCTGGGCGCTGCGGCGTCGAGCTTCCCCCATGGCGGCAGGTCCTTGTCTGGACTGAAGATTAGGTCGGCAGCAGGCGGTTGAGGCTGACCCACGGTTCGAGTGACTGCAGCACCCGCCGACCCCAACTGCGGCTGCGCAAGCGTCCATCAAGAATCGCCAGCCGGCCACCGGGGGGTCGGCGCAGCGGGGCCACCCCGAGTTGAAGGCGCAGCAGGGCGTCGGGCAGCAGCAGCTCGCGGAACCAATCGCGACCCTGGCCGCGCAGTGCCGTCACCCTTGCCGCGGTCAGAGGATCTTCGAGGCTGGCGATCGGCAGCAGCCCCACCACCACCTGACCGGGAAGGGGCAGCTGCTCCTGGTGGCGCAACCACCAGCTCCAGCTGGCGCACAGCACGCCATGGCTTTCAGGACTGGTGCATTCGTGCACCACCCGGGAGCCAAAGTCGGCGGCCAGGCCGCTGGCTAGCTGGCGGCGCAGCTGGCCATCGTCCAGCAGGATCAGGCTCAATCGCTCCTGACCCAGGACCAGGCGGCGGCATTGCTCAAGCAGATGGTCGCCGTAGACAGGACTGTTGGGCAGCGGCTGCCGCAGCGGTGCATACACGGGGAGGGGGTCGCTCAGGGGCAGATCCCCAAGCGCCACATCCACCTGGGGGTTAAGTCCGAGGGTCAGGGATGCCGCAGGACAACCATCGCCATGGCGGCTGCCGTTCAGTTGGCCGATCACCACCGCACCACGACCATGCAACAGCCCTGCGAGGCTGGCCAGGGGGTCGAGCGGTTGGCGCTGCAGGGTCCATTGCAGCAGTTCCGGGTTGAGCTTGGCCCAGCTGGTCCAGCCGCTGCCGCTGCTCTGCAGCCAGGTTGGCCAGGGTTCGGGCAGGGGGCCCAGCAGGCTCAGCAGCTGGCGCAACGGGGCCTCATCGTCCTCGTGCAGGGCAACCTGGCTCTGGGGGTGGCGGGGCGCGGCCAGAATTCTGCGGTTGAGTCGCTCGTGCAACCCGAGCAGGGTCGCTTCGACCCGGGGCAGGGCGCGGCGCAGCTGGTCCCAGTGGTGCGGCGCGATCGCCACGGCCAGGGCTTCCCCTAACAGGCGATCGAGCTGTTCGGCTTCGGGCAGGATCAACTGGCGTTGCCCCAGCAGCTGCCCGCGCCAGGCTGTCACCAGTTCACGGTGCCCAAGCAACCACAGAACCCCAGGCGGCGGCGGTGACGGTCCTTCAGCACAGGGCAGCGGCAGTCCGGCCCTTGCCAGACGGGGCAATTCGATCTGCAGCAGGCGTTGGCGCAGGCCCTCGCTGAGCACCAGGGCCAGGCTGCTGTCGCTGAGGGCCAGGGGGACGAGCAGGCTGATCCACCAGCTGGGGCCGCTGCCGATCCCTAGGCGGATCAGGCTGTGGTCGTGCCGTCTGAGGCTGCGCGCCACCAGTCTGCTCAAGCTCAGGTGATGGGGCCATGCCTCACCCCCTTCCTGTTGCAGCAGTGCCTTGAGCTGCTGGTGGGCGTGCGCTTCCAACATCGGCGAATCGTAGGAAGCTGGGGTGAACGCTCTGTTCAGTCCTTACCCAGATGGTTGCTGTGTCGATGCCGATGCCCTGGCGGCAGCTGCCTGTCGGCGTGGTCGGACTCGGGCTGATCGGGGGGTCGATCGCCCTGGATCTGCGCCGGCGGGGGCTCATCGTGCATGGCCTGGTTCATCGCGAGACCACCGCCCAGCGCGCACGCGAGCGTGATCTGGTCGATCAGGTCAGCACCGACCCTGGCGTGCTTCAGGGCTGCGGGCTGGTGGTGCTGGCCCTGCCTCTCGATCGTCTGCTGGACCCCGACCCTGCCCTCCTGGCCGCGATACCGCCGCAGGCGGTGGTCACCGATGTGGGTTCGGTCAAGCAGCCTGTGCTCGACCGCTGGCAGGCACTCCACCCGCGGTTTGTGCCCAGTCATCCGATGGCCGGCACGGCCCATGCGGGTGTGGAGGCCGGTCTGGTGGACCTGTTCGTCGGTCGCCCCTGGGTCGCGACACCGACTGCTGACACTGAAACGGCAGCCCTGGCGAGCGTGCAGGATCTGGCAATCCTGCTGGGGGCTCACTGGCTCTGTTGTCCTGCGGCTGCCCATGATCAGGCGGTGGCATTGATTTCCCATTTGCCTGTGCTGGTTTCGGCGGCACTGCTGCAGGCGGCCGACCGCTCAGCGGCTGCCAGTGGCGACGGGCTCAGTGTGTTGGTGCGGTCGCTGGCGTCGTCGGGGTTCGCCGACACCACCCGGGTCGGGGGCGGCAATCCCGAGTTGGGCACGCTGATGGCACGCGCCAACCGCACCGCCCTGCTGCAGGCCTTGCAGGGCTACCAGCACTGCCTGGCCGGGTTGGAGCAGTTGGTGCAACAGGGCGAGTGGTCGGGGTTGCAAGCCGAGCTGAGCCGCGCCCAGCAGCTCAGGCCTGGGTTTGTGTCGCCGGATCGCAGCGCAGGCTGAGGCTCTGGCCGTGGCTGGCCAGCAACTGACGGCAGGCCATCAGGGCCGAAAGGCTGACCCCTGCGGTCCCCTCGCCGGGATAGATCGCATCGCCGCACAACCACACCCCCTGCAGAGGGGTGCGGCTGGCCAGGCCGAAGGGACCGAACGCGCTGGGGTGCTGGCCTAGCCCCCCCACATAACCCCAGGGGCGGCCGCACCAGTGGGCAAAGGCCCGTGGCGTGGCCAGCTCGGCGTGCAGCCAGGCGTCAGGTGCAACCCCCAGCAGGCGCTCAAGCCCCCGCTGGATGCCTGCCAGCAGCGGTGCCTTGCGGGCGTTGCGGGCATCGCGGTCGGCCAGGTCGGGGTCGAACCAGGCGCGTGCGGGGGTGAACACGCTGGCGATCACGGTGGCCTGCCCGGCCGGGGCGCGGCCGTCGCCATCCTGGCTGACCGAGACAAACAGGGAGCCTGGATCGTTCCAGTCGCTCTGCAGGTGGCTGGGACAGTCCTGCGGCAATCTGGCCCGTTCGAGCGCGCCATAGAACACCAGCGCTCCCGAGGGTTCCGGCAGGTTCTGCAGCCGCCGCTGGTATCCCGGCGGCAGCGCATCGGCCAGCAACGACGGAAGTCCCTGGGGGGGCACGGTCAGCACCACATCGCGGGCCTGCAGCTTGAGGGTGCCGGCAGCGGCAACGCCGCTGACCAGCCAGGTCTGACCGTGGCGCTGCAGCCGCTGGACACGGTGGCGCAGGCGCAACTGGCCGCCGACCTGCCGCAGGGCCGCCTCGAGGGCGGTGCTGAGGCTCTGCATCGAGCCTTCCAGGTGCCATAACCCCAGCGGTTCCTGGGCCATGGCCAGCACGGTGGCGCCGTAAAGGGCGGCGGTGCGCTCGGCGCTTTCCTGCGAGTAGAGCCGCAGCTGCAGGTCAAGAAAGCGCCGCAGCCTGCGATCGCTGCCACAGCCGCTCCACCGTTGTAGGTCTGCGATCGTGGCGGCGGTCAGCAGGCCGCTGGCCAGGTTGGCGGGTCCCAGGGCCCCCAGCAGTTGCTGCAGATCCCAGGCATTGCGTGGCGGCAGCACCGGGTCGCGGCCGGCAAAGGCCCAGTTCGCCCGGTGCAGGGCCGCACACCACTGCCAGAACCGCTCGCTGCCCGGAAACTGGTGTTGCCGTTCGGCCTGCCAGCGCTGGGGATCGCGCCAGAGCCGCACCGGCGGCAGGCCATCGTCCAGATCCACCACGCAGCCCGGGTCCAGCGGACTCGCCTTGGGACAGGGCAGCCCGAAGTGCTGGAACAACCGCTGGTGGATGCCTCCAGGTTCGAGACCGGCCACCTGGGTGGCGCCCACATCAAAGGTCCAGGGCCCCCGTCTGAACGTGCCGGCGCACCCCCCGCTTTGGTGATGGCTTTCCAGAAGCACCACCCGTTGCCCGGCGTCGGCCAGCAGGGCGGCTGCGGTGAGTCCGGCGATCCCCCCTCCGACCACCACCACATCGACGGCCTCTGCGGGCTCTCCAGACTCAACCGGGTGGTGTTGCATCGGAGCATGCTGGCAGCGGAAGCAGCGGCGTTGGCGTTGGCGTGATGCAGGACTGTCCAGACCGATGGCTGCAGCAGCAACTGGGTCAGCCGGTGCAGCGACGTCAGCCGGTTGCCGGCGGCTGCATTCACCAGGCCTGGCGTGTGGAGCTGGCCGATGGGCGTGTGCTCTTCGTCAAGACCAACCAGGTCCAGGCCCTGCCCCTGCTTGAAGCCGAAGCCGCTGGGCTGCGGGCGCTGGCGACGGTCGCACCGGCCGATCTGCACGTGCCTCTTCCCCTGGCGGTGGGCCGCTCTGCGGATCAGGCTGTGCTGGTGCTGCCCTGGCTCGACCTGGTGGCGGCTGGCGACCGCTGGGCCTGGCACCGGTTGGGCCGCGCCCTGGCCTGCCTCCACCGCGCCAGCCTGAGCGACGGCCCCGGCCTGGGGCGTTTTGGCTGGAGCGAGGACAACGCCATTGGGACCACAGCCCAACCCAATGGCTGGTGGCAGAGCTGGGGCCCTTTCTTCTGCCAGCAGCGGCTGGGGCATCAACTGCGCCTGGCGGCAGATCAAGGCCTGCACTACCGGGGTTCCGAGCGGTTGCTGGCGCAGGTGGAGGATCGTCTGGCGACCCATTCGTGCGAGCCCGTGCTGGTGCACGGTGATCTATGGAGCGGCAATGCCGCTTTGCTGCCAGTTGGCAGCGGAACCCTGTTCGACCCGGCGGTGTACAGAGCTGATCGCGAGGTTGACCTGGCGATGGCGCGGTTGTTCGGCGGGTTCCCCGAAGCGTTCTTTGCTGGCTATGAGGCTGCCTGGCCCCTACCTGCCGACGCGAGCAGCCGGCAGGATCTCTACAACCTGTACCACCTGCTCAACCACGCCCTGCTGTTTGGTGGGGGCTATCACCATCAGGCCCAGCAGTGCATCGATCGCCTGGTGAAGCGCTGATTGCTGTTGGCGCCTTGCGCTCAGCCCAGGTATTCCTGCCGCAGGGTTTGGATGCGGTTGATCACGGCGCTGCGCTTCTCGCTGGTTGTCAGGTTCTTCCAGCTCCACTGGCCGACCACCACCAGACCGAGCAGCTCGAGCAGCCCCGGCACGATCGGAATCAGGTTGATCGTGTCGAGCACACCCTTGATCAGAATCTGGGCGACGATCACCGCCAGAATCACGCCGGTGGCTTTGCCGATCCGGCCCATCTGGGACCAGTCCACCGTATCGAGGGTTTGGTTGACCTTGCTCAGAATTTCGCCGTAGCGCTCGGTGAAGCTGGCGCCGGCTTCGCTTGCTTGGCTGGCATCGCCTGCAGCGGCAGCGGACTCCTGGCTCTGCTCAACCGTGTCGGGAGTGATGTCGCTCATGGAACCGATCGGCCGCTGCGATGAAGATGGCTCATAACGTATCGGTATGGCTGCCATCACGCCAGTTCAGCTGACGGTTGATCGGCATGCGCTCACCGTTCTGGCGCGTGTGTTTGACGCGGCGCACCCAGCCGAAGGATGTGCACTGCTGCTGGGAACAACGGGTCAGTGCTGGCATCTGCGGCTCGTCTGGCCCTGCCTCAACGTCTGGCCGCAGCCAGCCCAGCGGCAGCGTCGGTTCAGCCTTGATCCGCGCGAGCAGCTGCTGGCTCAGCGCTGGGCCCGCCAGCGGGGGTTGGTGGTGCTCGGTGCCGGTCACAGCCATCCGAGCAGCGCGCCGGTGCCCTCGGCCGTCGATCGCGCCTTGACTCTTGCACCGGCGCTGCTGTTGATCGCTGGCCTCAACAGCGACGCAGCCCCAGGCTGGAGCTGGGGCTGCTGGTGGCTGCCGGAGTCAGAACGCGGAGATCCGCCCGCCATGCCGCAGCGGTTGCCATGGACAATGGACGCTTGATTCCGTTGGCGTGATCCTGGGTCACGCCTTCCCGTACCCATGCTTCCTCCTGACACCAGCGGCATTCAGCTCAGCCCGGATGAGGTGGCCCGTTTTGCCCGGCACCTGATCCTGCCGGAGGTGGGCATGGAGGGGCAGAAGCGGCTCAAGGCCGCTGCGGTGCTCTGTGTCGGCACCGGCGGCCTGGGGTCTCCCCTGTTGCTCTATCTGGCTGCAGCCGGTGTGGGCCGCATTGGCATCGTCGATTTCGACGTGGTGGATCACTCCAACCTGCAACGCCAGGTGATCCACGGCACCAGCTGGGTCGGCAAGCCCAAGATTGAATCGGCCAAGGCGCGCATCCTCGAGATCAACCCCCATTGCCAGGTGGATCTCTACGAGACGGCCCTGACCAGCGAGAACGCGCTGGAGATCATCAAGCCCTACGACATCGTCTGCGACGGCACCGACAATTTCCCGACCCGTTATCTGGTCAACGACGCCTGTGTGCTGTTGGGCAAGCCGAATGTTTACGGCTCGATTTTCCGTTTCGAAGGTCAGGCCACGGTGTTCAATCTCAATGCCGAAAGTCCCAATTACCGCGACCTGTTCCCCGAGCCGCCGCCGCCGGGCATGGTGCCTTCCTGTGCCGAAGGCGGTGTGGTGGGTGTGCTGCCCGGGATCATCGGTGTGATCCAGGCCACCGAAGCGGTCAAAATCATCACCGGCATTGGGACCACCTTGAGCGGGCGGCTGCTGCTGTTTGACGCCCTGGGCATGAAGTTCAGAGAGCTCAAGCTGCGTCCCAACCCTGAGCGCCCGGTGATTGACAAGCTGATCGATTATCAGGAGTTCTGCGGTGTGGGCGGCAGCGCCCCGGGGCAGGAGGAAGCCGGTGCGGTCGAAAGCATCAGCGTGACCGAGTTGAGTGTGCTGCTTGCCGGGGATACCAGCGGCCTGGTGCTGATCGATGTGCGCAATCCGCCCGAGGCCGAGATCGCCGTGATCCCTGGCGCCGAGCTGATCCCCCTGGATCAGATTGAAAACGGCACTGCGATTGAACGGGTGCGCCAGCTGGCCGCCGGTAAGCGCCTGTATGCCCACTGCAAGTTGGGCGGTCGCAGCGCCAAGGCCCTGATCGCCCTCAAGCGCCACGGCATCGAAGGCATCAACGTGGCCGGCGGCATCGACGCCTGGAGTCAGGAGGTCGACGCCAGCGTTCCCCGCTATTGAGCGTGATGAGATCCGTGCCCTGGCTGCGGCGGTCCAGGCCCCATCCTGCCGAGCTGCGCCTGCAGCGGCAGGCGATCCGGCGCCAGCATCAGCTCAACATCGCTGCGGTCGAGCATCAGCTGGTGCTGTTTCTGGTGGCCTCATTGCTGCCGGTGCTGGTGTTGCCCTGGGCCAATGGTGACGGTGGTCCGTTCGAAAGACTGGTGGTGCCGGTGGTGATGACCCTGCTGGTGGTGCAGTCGATCCGCACGCTGCCGCGCTTTGACAGCCGGCCGATCGCCGGACGGGTCACCCAGGTGTTTCAGCTGTTGGGAGTGCTTTCGGCTGCGGGCTGCTGGTTGTTGCTGGTGCCACCTCTGTGGGTGCGACACCAGTCCCATCTGCTGGTCATGGCCCTGCTGGCTGCCTTTCTGACCTTTTCAGCGGTGCGGTTGGTGCAGATGCTGGCGCGGGTGCCCCGGGTCAATCTGCAGGTGCTGGCCGGCGCGGCCGGTGGCTATGTACACCTCGGCCTCACCGGTGGGGTGATCGCCACGATGATGCAGCACCACAACCCAACCACCTTCGCTCTTGGGCATGTGATGGATCACGAGAGCATGCTCGAGCGGCTCGTCTACTTTTCGTACATCACTGTGTCCACATTGGGATACGGCGATGTTCTGCCTACAAATCTCTATGGTGAGCGCTTTGTGGTGTTGCTCAGCATCAGCAGCACCCTCTATGTGTCGCTGCTAGTAGCCCTGTTGTTGGGGCGCTTCGTCGCACCACCGGAGCCGGGTTCACTCTCGCCGGAAGAGCTCGAAGATGCGTTGCATGAGGCGCGTTCGCGCCACTGATGTTCAGTAGTCGACGCCGCGTTTGAGGTCGACGCCCCGCTCCGCATAGTGCTTGTGGCAGACCATTTCCGAGTGCACGCTGGCCAGATCGAAATAGCTAGGCCGCTGCTTGCAGCGGCCGGTCAGAATCACCTCGGTCTCGGCCGGTTTGCGCAGCAGGGCCTGCACGATCGGCTCCACCGGCAGCAGTTCCAGATCCACGGTGGGGTTGATTTCATCGAGGATCACGGTCTTGTAGAGGCCGCTGGCGATGGCGGCCCGGGCGATCTCCCAGGCCCGTTCGGCCTCGACGTAGTCGATCGGCTGCTGCTGGCCGCGCCAGACGATCGCGTCGCGCCCTGAGCGCAGGTGATCCACCAGATGGGGGTAGCTCTCGCGCAGGGCAGCGATGGCGGCATCTTCGGTGTAACCCTTGCCCCCCTTGAGCCACTGCAGGATCAGCACCCGGTGGCTCTTGTCCTGGGAGATTCCCTTGCCGATGGCCTGCAGGGCCTTGCCCAGGGCACTGGTGCTCTTGCCCTTGCCTTCACCGGTGTAGATCTCGATGCCATCGAGCCCCCCTTCGCCCTGGTGGGCGCGCATCTCCGAGTGCAGGTCGGCCAATTGCACCAGTTGTGGGGGAGCGCCCCGACCGGTGCAGATCACCTCCATGCCCTCTGGCTTGGCAGCCAGCGTGCGGCACACCTCCGCGGTGTCCAGCAGGCCCAGGTCGAGGACCGGGTTGAGCTCATCAAGCACCACCACCGAATAGAGGTTGCTGGCGATCGCCCCCTTGGCGATGTCCCAGCCCCGCTGCGCCTCCTGGCGGTCGAAGCGGGTCGCTTCCTCGGCTGTGAAATAGTCGCCGCGGCCGGTGCGCACCTGATCGATCAGGTGGGGAAAGCCCTGCTGCAGGGCGTCGATCGCCGCGTCCTCGTCGTAGGCGCGGCCGGGTCCCTTGAGAAAGCGCAGCAGCAGCACCCTGGTCCGCTTCTGCTCGCAGATGCCCAGGCCGATGGTGCGCAGCACCACCCCGAGGGCCGCCTGGCTTTTGCCCTTGCCTTCACCGTCGTACACATGCAGCTGGCCGTGGGCGCGCTCGTCGCTGCCCGCTGCCGTGCGGATGCCGATGCCCCGGCCCGTGCCCCGTTGCGGCGTCTGGGTGCTGCTCATCGGCTCACCGGCTTGTGCCGATGCTATCGGCAGCTTCGGTCATTCAGCATGCCGGCGCTTGGGTTGCCAGGATTGCTGGGCTGTCCTTTGCCGCACCAGCGCCATGTTCGGCTTGCTCGAGTCGCTGCCGGTTTCGCTCGAGCAGGCCCTGGGCCAGGTGCGTCAGGCCTTGGCCGACATGCCGGCTGTGGTGGTCGCCTATTCGGGAGGAGTCGACAGCGCCCTGGTGGCGGCTCTGGCGGTGGAGCAGCTTGGGGAGCGGGCCCTGGCGATCACCGGGGTGTCGCCGGCGCTGGCTCCCCATCTGCGGGCCGAGGCCGCCCAGCAGGCCCAGTGGCTGGGGTTGCGCCACCGGGAGTTGGCCACTGCCGAGCTGGCTGATCCGGCCTATGCCAGCAACCCCGCCGACCGCTGCTATGCCTGCAAGCGGGAGCTGCACCGCGTGCTGGCACCGATCGCCGCCGCTGCCGGCCCTGGTGCGGTGCTGGTCGATGGCGTCAATGCTGATGATCTGGGCGACCATCGGCCGGGGCTGCAGGCAGGCCGTGAGGCCGGGGTGCGATCGCCCCTGGCCGCGGCCGGCATTGACAAGGCCGGCGTGCGCCAGCTGTCGCGGGCCCTGGGGTTGCCCTGGTGGGACAAACCTGCCCAGCCCTGCCTGGCATCGCGCTTTCCCTATGGCGAACCGATCACCGCAGGGCGACTGCAGCGGGTTGCTGCCGCCGAGGCCTGGCTGCACCAGCGGGGTTGCCGCGATCTCAGGGTGCGCAGTCAGGGCCAAACGGCCCGAATTGAAGTGGCCGCCGCAGAGTTGCCGCACCTGCTGGGCGCCTTGCAGCAAGAAGGCCTGCGCCAGGAGCTGGTGCAGGCCTTGATGGACCTCGGCTTCACGGCCGTGAGCCTCGATCTGGAGGGATTGGTGAGCGGCAAGCTCAACCGCTCCCTGTCCTTGGGTTAGACGACCAGTGCCGGCACCCGCTCGCTGTCGGTGATGGCCGACGGGGTTTCACGGCGGAAGCTGGTCAACTTGTGGTGGCCCGACTGCAGCTCCTCGATCAGGACCTGGCAGGCCCGCTCGGGCATGGTGTGGTCACCACAGGTGAACACATCGACGGCGGCATAGCCCGATTCGGGCCAGGTGTGGATCGAGATGTGCGATTCGGCCAGCAGGGCCAGGCCGGTCACGCCCTGGGGCTCAAAATGGTGGGTGACCAGGTGCAGAAGAGTGGCGCCAGCCCGTTTGGCAGCATCGGTAATGGC
>Ga0164292_10002001_pt1 | contig 16623 bp, 18 predicted proteins | sample GEODES117metaG_FD_111486 | JGI IMG/M metagenome (GOLD analysis project Ga0164292, IMG submission 111486) | Eutrophic lake water microbial communities from Lake Mendota, Wisconsin, USA - GEODES117 metaG | ecosystem: Environmental > Aquatic > Freshwater > Lake | place: USA: Lake Mendota...
GAGGGGGCTGTCCGGGGACAGTGGGGTCCTGGGGGTACATGTCTTCCTTCCGCACCGATTTCTCTCATTGGCCCCAGGTAAAGCTGCGGTCCAGATAAATGATGGCCTGCTCGTCGGGCTTCACTTGGGCCCAGTGGGCCAGCCGTTCGTCGAGAAAGCGGGGTTCGGCAGTTTGCTCCATACCGAACAGGGTGCCACCCCGAGCATCAATTCTTGGCCGATTTCCCCCAATCGGTTGATCCCGTTGTCCCCTCCCCTAACGGCCAGCCGGTTGACGGTCGTGGCGAACAACGCCCTGCAGAGTGGGCGTCACCAGCCCGGAAAACCCATCGGGAGGGCCACCCAGAGCAAAGGAATCGAGATGACCACCACCATCACCCGCCGCATCGTCACCGCACTGACCGGATCGGCTTTCGCGGCCGGGATCATGGCCGGGGGCCTGGCCCTCGGTGCGCCGGCCCAGGCCCAGCCGAGCACCGGCTCGGCCGCCACCTGCGTGACCGCGCCCGTCTCCGGCATGACCCCCACGAAGCTCAACCCGCTGACCCGGGCCGCGCAGGTGGCCGCCTACGACGCTCCGAGCCAGCCGATCGCGGTGGCCAGCAGTTGCATCGGGCACTGACCAGCGCGCGCACCCGACTCCCTGGCTCCAAACTGGAACACGTTCTAATGTTGCACCCATGAGCGAGGATCTGCTGCGTCAACCCCTGCACGCCGGCCACCTGACCGTCGGGGCGCTGAAGCGGCACCGGGACAAGCCGCTGTTGTTCCTCGGCGACACCACCATGACGGGCGGCGAACTGGCGATGCGGATCAGCCAGTACATCCAGGCTTTCGAAACACTGGGGGCCGGTGACGGCGCGACCGTCGGTCTGCTCTCGCTGAACCGCCCCGAGGTGCTGATGATCATCGGCGCCGGGCAGACCCAGGGCTACCGGCGCACCGCGCTGCACCCACTGGGCTCACTCGACGACCACGCCTACGTGTTGTCCGATGGCGGGGCGACGTCGCTGATCATCGACCCGAACCCGATGTTCACCCAGCGGGCGGTGGGACTGCTGGCGAAGGTGCCCTCGCTGCGCCAGGTGCTCACCCTGGGGCCGGTGCCCCCGGAATTAGCCGACGTGGGCGTCGACCTGATCGCCGAGGCCGCGAAATACTCCCCGAAACCGTTGGTGGCGGCCGACCTGCCACCCGATCACATCGGTGGGCTGACCTACACCGGTGGGACCACCGGCAAGCCCAAGGGTGTGATGGGCACGGTGAGTTCCATTCTCACGATGACCACGGCCCAACTCGCGGAGTGGGAGTGGCCCGACCATCCGCGGTTTCTGATGTGTACGCCTCTCTCGCATGCCGGGGCGGCGTTCTTCGTGCCGACGATCGTCAAGGGCGGCGAGATGATCGTGCTGCCCAAGTTCGATCCGGCCGAGGTGCTGGCGACGATCGAGGAGCGCCGCATCACCGCGACCATGCTGGTGCCGTCGATGATCTACGCGCTGATGGACCACCCCGACTCCCACACCCGCGACCTGTCGTCGCTGGAGACGGTGTACTACGGCGCCTCGGCGATGAACCCGGTCCGATTGGCCGAAGCCATCCGGCGGTTCGGGCCGATTTTCGCCCAGTATTACGGGCAGTCCGAGGCGCCGATGGTGATCACCTACCTGGCCAAGGGAGACCACGACGAGAAGCGCCTCACCTCCTGCGGGCGGCCGACGCTGTTCGCCCGCACCGCACTTCTGGACGCCGACGGCCACCCGGTCCCGGCAGGCGAAGTCGGCGAGATTTGCGTCTCCGGTCCACTGCTGGCCGGCGGGTACTGGAATCTGCCGGAAGAGACCGCCAGGACGTTCAAGGATGGCTGGCTGCGCACCGGCGATATGGCCCGGGAGGACGACGACGGCTTCTTCTACATCGTCGATCGGGTCAAGGACATGATCGTCACCGGCGGATTCAACGTGTTCCCGCGCGAAGTGGAAGACGTGGTCGCCGAGCACCCCGCCGTCGCGCAGGTCTGCGTGATCGGCACGCCGGACGACAAGTGGGGTGAGGCGGTGACGGCGGTGATCGTATTGCGGCCCGGACACCCGTCCGACGCGGACGCAGTCGCGACGGTCACCGCCGAGATCCAGGCCGCGGTCAAGGAACGCAAGGGCTCGGTGCAGTCACCCAAACAGGTGGTGGTGGTCGACTCGGTACCGGTGACCGCGTTGGGCAAGCCGGACAAGAAGGCGGTGCGGGCGCAGTTCTGGTCAGGTTCGGAGCGATCCATTGGCTGAGCTGCGGGCGGTCTTATTCGACTTCTCCGGGACGCTGTTCCGCCTTGACGACGACGACAGCTGGTTCGCCGGTATGGACGGTGTCGACGAGGAGGTGGCGGCCGAGTTGATGGACCGGCTGACCCACCCGACCGGCCCGGGGGTGCAGATGACCGAACGGGCCTACGCGGCGTGGCTGAACCGCGATCTGAAGCCAGACCTGCACCGGGAGGCGTACCTGCACGTCCTGGCCGTCTCCGGTCTTGCCGACCGGCATGCCGAAGTGCTCTACGAGCGGGTCATCGACCCGGCGGCGTGGACGCCCTACCCCGACACCGTCCAAGTCCTCGACGGGCTGCGGGCCGACGGCATTCCGACGGCGGTGGTGTCCAACATCGCCTGGGATATCCGTGACGCGTTCGAGGCCACGGGAACGGCCGCCGACAGCTACGTGCTGTCGTTCGAAGCCGGTGTGATCAAGCCGGATCCGCGGATCTTCCAGATCGCACTGGACCGGCTCGGGGTGACCGCGGCGGAGACGCTGATGGTGGGCGACAGCGAGGAGAACGATGGCGCGGCCGCCGAACTCGGCTGCTCCTTCGCGTTGGTGGACCCACTACCCACCGACGAGCGCCCCACCGGACTGCTGGATGCACTGCGGGAGCACGGCCTCGCCCTCTAACGCCGAGCGGTGGACTACCGTCGTCGGCGTGAGCGACAACCCGTTCAAGCCCGAACTCTGGCAGCCGGTCGAGGGCTTCGAGGACCTCACCGACATCACCTATCACCGCCGGCTGGACGGCGGCGCGCTGCAACCGACGGTCCGGGTGGCCTTCAATCGCCCCGAGGTCCGCAATGCCTTCCGTCCGCACACCGTCGACGAGTTGTACCGGACGCTGGACCATGCCCGGATGTCCCCCGACGTCGGCGTGGTGCTGCTCACCGGCAACGGCCCGTCGGCCAGGGACGGCGGCTGGGCGTTCTGCTCGGGCGGGGACCAGCGCATCCGCGGCCGGACCGGCTACCAGTACGCCGCGGGGGAATCGGCGGAGACCGTCGATCCGGCCCGCGCCGGGCGGTTGCACATTCTTGAGGTGCAGCGCCTGATCCGGTTCATGCCCAAGCCGGTGATCTGCCTCGTCAACGGCTGGGCGGCCGGCGGTGGGCACAGCCTGCACGCGGTCTGCGACCTCACCCTGGCCAGTCGCGAGCACGCACGCTTCAAACAAACCGACGCCGACGTCGGAAGCTTCGACGGCGGCTACGGCAGCGCCTACCTGGCCCGCCAGGTAGGCCAGAAGTTCGCCCGGGAGATTTTCTTCCTCGGCCGCACCTACACCGCCGAACAGATGCACCACATGGGTGCGGTCAACGAGGTGGTCGACCACGCCGATCTGGAGAACGTCGCATGCGAGTGGGCTCGTGAGATCAACGGCAAATCACCTCAGGCACAACGGATGCTGAAGTTCGCCTTCAACCTGCTCGACGACGGGCTGGTGGGCCAGCAGTTGTTCGCCGGTGAAGCCACCCGGCTGGCCTACATGACCGACGAGGCAGTCGAGGGACGCGACGCGTTCCTGCAGAAACGCGATCCCGACTGGACGCCGTTCCCCCGCTACTTCTGAGCCTCCATAGACTCAGTTCTTGTGACATCACTGCGCCGCAGGTTGACCGAGGCGATCGCCCTGACCGGTATGCGCCCACCGCTGAGTGTGCCCAACCGCACTCGAATTCCCCTGCGCGGAAAACGGGTGCTGATCACCGGGGCGTCCTCGGGGATCGGCGAAGCCGGGGCCGAACGGTTCGCCAAGGAGGGCGCCGAGGTCATCGTCGTCGCCCGGCGCGCGGATCTGCTCGACGCCCTCACCGAACGGATCGCCGAGGCCGGCGGCACCGCGACGGCGATCCCGTGCGATCTGTCCGACCTCGACGCGGTCGACGAACTGGTCGAGATCGTCGAAAGCCGGTTCGGCGGAGTCGACATCCTGGTGAACAACGCCGGCCGCTCGATCCGGCGGCCGCTGGCCGACTCACTGGACCGCTGGCACGACGTCGAACGAACGATGACCCTGAATTACTACTCCCCGCTGCGACTGATTCGCGGCTTGGCACCCGGGATGATCGAACGCCGGGACGGCCACATCATCAACGTCGCGACGTGGGGCGTACTCAGCGAGGCCTCTCCGCTGTTCGGCGTCTACAACGCCTCCAAGGCCGCGTTGTCGACGGTGAGCAGGGTGATCGAGACGGAGTGGGCGCGCAACGGGGTGCACTCCACCACGCTGTACTACCCCCTGGTCGCGACCCCGATGATTGCGCCCACCAAGGCCTATGACGGCATGCCGGCGTTGACGTCAGAGGAGGCCGCGCAGTGGATGATCGACGCGGCCCGGCACCGCCCGGTGCGCATCGCCCCGCGGTTCGGGGTCAGCGCCCGAGCGCTCGACGTGGTCGCCCCCGGGGTGCTCAACGCCGTGCTCAAGCGCCAGCGGATGCAGCCGAGTTGAGGGAAGGACGAGTCATGGAAATTCTTGCCAGCCGCGTTCTTTTCCGCCCGAGGGATTACGAAAGCTCCCTGGTCTTTTATCGGGACGCGATCGGACTCGCGATCGCGCGCGAATATCCTGGTGGCACTGTATTTTTCGCCGGGCAGTCGCTGATCGAACTAGCCGGCCACGGTAGGCCCGGTGATGCCGAGGGGCCATTCCCGGGCGCCTTGTGGTTGCAGGTCCGCGATATCGACGCCGCCCAACAGGAACTGCGCGACCGCGGCGTAACGATCGCGCGTGAAGCCCGTCAGGAACCGTGGGGCTTATTCGAGATGCACATCCACGATCCCGACGGGATCACACTGATCTTCGTGCAGGTACCCGAGTACCACCCGTTGCGCGGCGCCATGCCCCGCCCCTAGCGGCCGTTTTCAAGCGGCCAACCCACCGACGCCAAACGAGCGGCGACCTGATGAACTTCTTCGGGGTTGGGTACCTTCTCAGTGACCTCATGGATGGCGTTGCGAATCTGCTGCTCGCTCACCGGCGTATCAGCGTCGACCTGCCGCACGATCGTCCGCGCCGCCTTGACCACTTCCTCCTCGGTGAGCGAGCGCATCAGCAGTGCCAGCAGCGGGAAATAATCCTTCGGCGGCACCCCGTGCGGATAGCCTTCATGCAGCCACCCGACAACGTTGTCGACGAACCCGTCCTGATGCTCCACCGACATCGCTACCTCACTTCTTCGAGATCATCGGGAACAGGTCGACCCCGAAGTGGTGCATGATCGTCGATTTGGTGATCCAGGCGACCCCGGTGAGGATCACGAAGGCGACGACCACGAACAGCAGGATTCCGAGGTACTTCAACGCCGGGTTGGGCTTGTGCATGAGGTGATCGGCTTCCTCGCCGCCGGCCCCATGGGAATACGCAAGCATTCCGGTCGCGAACAGCGCGGGCAGGCCTGCACCCAGGATCAAGCCCACCACCAGAACGGTGAGAATCGACTCCATGTAACGCATCAGCTCATCCCCTCTCAGACCGGCGTCTTCGGTTGCGTGATCCCTGACGAACTCACGGCGGCCTCAGCCCCGGCCATCTCGCGAACATCAGCGGGCACAACGGAATTCGTTGACTCGTCCCAGTCGGCGTTGACGTTGCTGGAATCGACCTTCTGCTGCTGAGCCCGCCACCACATGTAGAAGGACAGCCCCACCAGGATCAGGAAGATCACACCGTCACCGGCCAACGCCGATCCGGTTGCCGTCTTCACGAAATAGGACAGCCAGTAGGACAGCGCACCGACCAGTGCGGCGGCCGGGAGGGTAATCAGCCAGGCGACGGCCATCCGGCCGGCAACCGCCCAGCGCACTTGCGCCCCGGGCTTGCCGACGCCGCTGCCCAGGATCGAGCCGGTCGCGACGTGGGTGGTGGACAGCGCCATACCCGCCGCGCTGGAACTCAGGATGATCGCCGCCGAGGAGGCTTCCGCGGCCAGGCCCTGCGGTGATTCGATCTCGACCAGCCCCTTGCCCAGGGTCCGGATCACCCGCCAGCCACCGAGGTAGGTGCCCAGCCCGATGGCGATGGCGCAGCTGGCGATGATCCAGAACGGCAGACCGTCGTTTTTGACGTCTCCGGTCAGATGGCCGGTGGTGATGAGCGCCAGTGCGATAACGCCCATCGTCTTCTGCGCATCGTTGGTGCCATGCGCCAGGGCGACCAGCGACGCCGTGGCAATCTGCCCCCAACGGAAACCCGTCTCACGGCGCCGGTGCAGAACTTTGCGGGTGATCCGGTACACCAGCCAGGTTCCGCAGGCGGCGACGATGCCGGCGATCACCGGTGCGGCTACGGCGGGGATGAGTACCTTCTGGGTGACGCCGGGCCAGTTCACTCCGCCCAGGCCGAGTGCGGCCAGTGCGGCCCCGATCAGTCCACCGAACAATGCGTGAGACGAACTCGAGGGGATGCCGAACAGCCAGGTGAGCAGGTTCCAGAGGATGCCACCGATGAGGCCCGCGAAGATGATGGTCAAGCCCATCGACGCATCGATGTTCGGCAGCAGCTGCCCAGTTTTACTGTCCTGCACCTTTAGTACCGCGGTCGTGACCGTGATCGCGACCTCAACTGAGAGGAACGCACCCACCAGATTCAGGACGCCGGCCAGGATCACTGCGGTCTTGGGTTTCAGTGCGCCGGTGGCAATCGACGTCGCCATCGCGTTGCCCGTGTCGTGAAACCCATTGGTGAAGTCAAACGCCAGCGCGGTGGCGATGAGCAACACCAGGATGATCATCTCTGTCCCCATGGCGCCTATCGTGGGGCCCGCCGCTGATTTTTGGCAAGTTACTGCCAGCGAAGCGACCTTGGTCCACCTGCGGCTTTACCAGTCTGGGTCAGGAGTTCATCAGTAGTTCACTCCGCGTACTTCGATGCTTTACTGAAGCGAGAAAGTACCGGGCGCGCACCGCCGCAACAGACCCTAAAATCTCAACCGGACGCCTTCGGCACGTCCCGTCATGAGAGGTGATAGCCGTGAACCGATTCCTGGGCAATATCGTCTCCTGGCTTCGGGCCGGCTACCCGAACGGCGTTCCACGCAACGACTACCTGCCGATCGTGGCTCTGCTATCTCGTCGACTAACCGCTGACGAGATCATTGAAGTGGCCGGCCAACTCAAGGCATTGCCTCAGCTCGGCTTCATCGACATCGGTGCCGAAATTCTGCGGATCACCGACCAACTGCCCCAACCTTCCGAGGTCGAGCGGGTGAGGGCCAAGCTGGCCGCCTACGGTTGGCCACTGGATGACGAACGCGGCAACGAGGAGACCGGATAGCCACCCTGCGGGCGTTGATCATTCCGCCCAGCCCGTCGGCGCTGTCCCTGTTAGCCGCTCTGGAAGGCGTCCTGGATGGCCGGGACTCCCCGATGGCCCCGGTTCCGGCCGGTGATCTGCGGGCAAGCGAATTGCTCACCACGTCGCTGCGGGTCGGCGACGAGATCGCCGATGACATCGCGCTGGTGATCGCTACCTCGGGAACGACCGGCATCCCGAAGGGGGCCATGTTGACCCCCGCCGCGCTGATCGCCAGCGCGTCAGCAACCCACGACCGGCTCGGCGGCCCGGGAAGTTGGCTGATCGCGCTGCCGGCCCACCACATCGCCGGAATTCAGGTTCTGGTGCGCAGCGTCCTGGCCGGGACGGTTCCCGCCGAGTTGGATGTCTCCCGGGGTTTCGATCCCGCCGATGTTGCAAGTGCGGTATCCGAGCTCGGTTCCGGCCGCCGCTATACCTCCCTGGTGGCCAATCAGCTGGCGAAGGCTCTGACCCACCCGGCTGCCTGCGCCGCGCTCGCCGAACTGGACGCCGTTCTTCTCGGCGGCGGACCGGCCCCCGCACCGGTGCTGCGCGGTGCGGAAGAAGCCGGGATCACCGTGGTGCGGAGCTACGGCTCCAGCGAGACTTCGGGGGGTTGTGTCTATGACGGGGTGCCGCTGAACGGGGTGGAGGTGCGGATCGACGATCCCGCCCCTGCCGGTGCGGGGCGCATCGTGATCGGAGGCGCCACCTTGGCGTCGGGATATCGCAATCCGCCACAGCCCGACCCGTTCGGGCAGCCGGGATGGTTCCACACCGACGACCTGGGGTGCTTCGACGAATCCGGTCGGCTGTCGGTGCTGGGGCGGGTCGACGAGGCGATCAACACCGGAGGGCTCACCGTCATGCCCGGCCCGGTCGAAGCGACCATCAGCCAACACCCTGCAGTAGCCGATTGCGCGGTGTTCGCCGTACCGGACGACCGGCTCGGCGAACGGGTCGCCGCGGCGGTTGTGACTGCCGCCGGGGCCCCCCCTCCCACGTTGGCCGACATGCGGGAGTTCGTGGGGCGCTCGCTGGACTCCAAAGCCGCGCCCCGCGAACTACACATCGTCGATGAGCTGCCCCGCCTCGGTATCGGCAAGCTCGACCGACGAGCGTTGCGCCAGCGGTATTCGCAGTGACGAAAGGGTGACGCCAGAGCCGGTTCCGGGCGGGCACCGTTAGGCTCGGGACTGTGGCTGCCCGCGTTCTGATCGCCGACGACGACGCCGTGGTACGCGATGTCGTCCGACGCTATCTCGAGCGAGACGGGCTCGAAGTTCGGGTAGCCGGGGACGGCAACGAAGCGTTGCGAGTGCTGGGCTCCGAACGGATCGACGTTGCCGTGCTGGACGTGATGATGCCCGGCCCCAGCGGGCTGTCACTATGCCGGACATTGCGTCAGGGCGGCGACTACACCGTGCCCGTCATCCTGCTGACCGCACTGAGTGAAGAGGACGACCGCATCGCCGGTCTGGAAGCCGGTGCCGACGATTATCTGACCAAGCCGTTCAGTCCGCGCGAACTCGCCCTGCGGGTGCGCTCGGTGCTGCGACGCGCCCCGGCGGCGCCGTCGACCGTGCCTCTGGAGATCACGGTGGGCCAACTGACCGTCTCCACGGCATCGCGGTCGGTGACCATCGCCGATGAGCCGATTGGGCTGACCAACCGGGAATTCGACCTGCTGTTGTTCTTTCTGACCCACACCGACACCGTGTTCTCCCGCGAGGAACTACTCAAGCGGGTGTGGAACTGGGATTTCGGCGACCTGTCGACGGTTACCGTCCACGTCAAGCGGCTGCGCTCCAAGCTGGGCGACCACCATCGCGTCCAGACCGTCTGGGGACGCGGCTACCTCTGGCGAGGCGACGCCGGCGGCGGTGACCGTGCCACTGAGTGATCTCCAGGTTTCCCTACTCGCGCTGGGCTGCTCGCTGCCGGTCGTGCTGTTGGGCGGACTGATCATCCGGCTGGCGCGTTCCTGGTCGCTGACGGTCAGCATGGTGGCACTGGTGCTCATTCCCACCCTGGCCACGTTCGCCGGGGTGTTCTGCGCCAGCCGTTTCATGGCGGAACCGAACTTCCCGGCAGTCGCGATCGTGCTGCTGGTCGTGGCGGTGGTCACGGTGCCCTCCGCACTGATGATGGCGCGCTACCTGGCTCGACGAACGGTGTGGGAGCAGGACATTCAGGACGCCGAGGCTGCCGCCGAACAGTCCCGCCGCCAACTCGTCGCCTTCGTCAGCCACGACCTGCGTACCCCGCTGGCCGGGATCCGGGCACTTGCCGAAGCTATCGGAGACGGGGTGGTCAGCGACGACGAGGTGCGGCTTCAGGCCAAGCGGATCGAAGGCGAGAGCATTCGGCTGCAGCTCATGGTCGACGACCTCTTCGAGATGGCCAAGATCAACGCCGGGGCGGTGAACGCCCCCTATGAACGGGTGGCACTCGACGAGGTGGTCGACGATGTGATGTCCACCCACGGGATCGCCGCCGAACGCGCCGGAGTGGCACTGGAGGCTGAGCTACCGGTCAAGCCGGTGCGGGTGATCGGCAGCGATCGGGCGCTGGTGCGGGTGCTGTCCAACCTGGTGGCCAACGCGATCGCGCACACCCCGGCCGGAGGCACCGTGAAGTTGGCCGTCGGCACCGACCAGGAGGGCGCCTGGGCCAGGGTCGACGACACCGGGGTCGGGATCAACGCCGCCGACCTGCCGCGGGTCTTCGACGTCGCCTACCGCGGCTCCAATGACCGTGTGCCACGGTCGGATTCATCACTGCCAAGCGGTTCGGGCCTGGGCCTGGCCATCGCGGCAGGGCTGGTTCGCGCGCACCGGGGATCGCTATCGGCGCATAACTTGGACCGCGGCGCACGCTTTGAGGTGCGGCTTCCGTTGGCGGCCGAATGAGGACCGGCCGATCCCCGTCGCAGCGCTAACTGCGGCGTTTCAATCCGAGTGGGAGACGGCACGCCCGACGATCAGTGGATCGGGCTGACCGACCGTTTCGTGGTCCTTGTCGGCGTACTCAAACTTGCTGAGAACGTGGCGCATCGCGTTGACACGGGCACGCTTCTTGTCGTTGCTCTTGATGACCGTCCACGGCGCCACCTCGGTGTCGGTCCAGGTGAACATGTCAACCTTGGCTGCGGTGTAGTCGTCCCATTTGTCCAGCGACGCCAGGTCAGTCGGTGAGAGTTTCCACTGCCGGACCGGATCGACATGCCTGATGGTGAAGCGGGTGCGTTGTTCCGATGGCGACACTGAGAACCACAGTTTGGTCAGGCTGATCCCGTCGTTGACGAGCATCTGCTCGAAAAGAGGAACCTGCCGGACGAATTCAGCGTGCTGCTTGGGCGTGCAGTAGCCCATGACCCGCTCGACCCCGGCACGGTTGTACCACGACCGATCGAACATCACGATCTCGCCCGCCGACGGCAGGTGTTTGACGTAGCGCTGGAAATACCACTGGGTGCTTTCCCTTTCGGTCGGCTTCTCCAGCGCCACGACGCGGGCTCCACGGGGGTTGAGATGTTCCATGAACCGCTTGATGGTGCCACCCTTGCCGGCGGCGTCGCGGCCCTCGAACACGATGGCGTGCCGCAGGCCGTTGGCCTTGGTCCAATTCTGCAACTTCAGCAGTTCGACCTGCAGGATGTGCTTTTGTTCCTCGTAGTCCGGCCGAGCCATCCGCTGGTCGTAGGGATAGTTCTCGCGCCAGGTGTCCACTGCCGCGCCACCGGGGTCGATCAGTATCGGGTCGTCATCCTCATCGTCGACGACGGTGTAGCCATCCAGGTGAATCTGCACGCCGGAATCTTAACGCCTTTTCGCGACCGTAGGGTTACCGCCCGGTGAACGCTTCGAACAGTCGTTGCGCCGGTCAGTTGATGCTGTTGACTGCGCCGGCGACCCTGGTCTGGAATTCGGGGGGCAGCGGGATGTATCCCGCCTTGTTCAGGTCGGTTTGGCCGACGGTGACCGCCGATTGCAGAAAGGATCGCACGGCCTCGCCGGTCTGCGCGTCTGGGTAGCGAGAACAGACGATCGCGTAACCGGCCAACAACAGCGGGTATCCGAACTTCTCGGTCGGCTGATAGGCCGGGGTCATGTCGAGCACCAGGTTGTTGCCTTGGCCGGTGACGGTGACCGGCGCGATGGAAGTGCCGGCCCAGTCGGCGCCGATGCGGGTAATGCCGGCGGGAGTCTTGATATCGGCGGTCGAGAGGCCCTGGTTGACGGCGAAAGACCACTCGTTGTACGAGATGGCGCCGGGAGTGTTCTTCACCATCTCCGCTGTGCCCTGGTTGCCCGAAGCCCCCTGGCCGACGCGGGCGTTGAAGGTCTTTCCGGCACCGCCACGCCATGCCCCGCCCGATGCGGCCTGCAGGTACTGCTGGAAGTTATCGGTCGTACCGGACTGATCACTGCGGTGAATCACCCGGATCTCCATGGCCGGCATCGCGGTGCGCGGGTTGGGGTGCGCCCTACCGGTCGGCAAATTGAGGGCTGAGATCGCCGGATCGTCCCACCGGGTGATCGCCCCGGAGAAGATGCCCGCCAGGGTCGGCCCGTCAAGGACGAGGACGTCGACGTCGGGCAGGTTGTAGGTGATGGCAATCGGTCCGAAGACTATCGGGATGTTCAGGGCCTCTGCATCGCCGCAGCGCTGCTTGGCTGCGCGGTACTCGACGTCTTGCAGAGGCGAGTCTGAGTTGCCGAAATCAGTCTTGCCGCTGAGGAATTCCTGAACTCCCGCGCCGGACCCGTTGGCCGTGTAGTCAAGCCTCTTGTCCGGGCACGCATCCTGATACGCCTTGACGAAGTGGGCGATCGCACCGGCCTGGGCGGTCGATCCGCTGGCGGTCAGCGTTGGCTTACCGACACAGGCCACCTTCGCCTCCTCGGCGTAGGGCTGCACCGGGCCGGTCTGCGAGCAGCCCGTCGCCAGAAGCGTAGCCGCGACAGCGGCAGCGGCAGCGTTCCGGCTGCGTCTCATCTCAGTTGCCTCCTACGAGCACGGCGCATCGACAGATCAGCCGACGGGCTCGGCCGGTGATTCGCCAAACTGAAAACCTAGGTCCCCGAGGCGACACAGCGGTGAAGTCTGATTGAACAGCGGGTGCATTCTGGGTTTGCCGGGGTGCTCGACAGCAGATGAGGACGTTCACATTGCGTTCATTCGGTGTCGGCGATTGATTTCCCTGCGGCTTCTACGATCACGAAATGCGCTCCGCTTACGGTGCTCAACTCGAAGCACTGACCGATCAGCTGGCCCAGATGTGCCAGCTGGCGGGAAGTGCGATGGAAGTCGCCACCGAAGCACTGTTGCAGGCCGACCTCCAGCTGGCAGAACAGGTCATCGGCAGTCACGAGAATATTGCGTTCGCCGGTTCCAAAGCCGAGGAAGCCGGCTTCGAACTACTCGCCCTGCAAGCTCCAATGGGAAGGGATCTGCGGGCTGCGGTCAGCTCAATTCAGATCATCGCTGACCTTGAACGCATGGCAGCACTCGCTGTCCATATCGCCCAGATAGCCCGGCGTCGCCATCCCCAGCGCGCTCTTCCCGAAGACGTCGAGGGCTACTTCGCCGAAATGGGCCGTATTGCGGTTGATTTGGCAGGAAGTGCGCACCAAGTCATCGCGTCATGTGACCTCGGCAGGGCCCGTTACATCCGAGACGCCGACGATGCGATGGACGACCTGCACCGGCACTTGTTCACCGTGTTGATGGACCGAGAATGGGCGCACGGTACAACCGCCGCGGTGGACACAACCCTGCTGAGCCGATACTACGAGCGATTCGCAGACCACGCAGTGGAAATCTCCCGGCGCATCATTTTCCAGGCGACCGGCCAGATTCCGGCCGGCGGAAGAATCGTCGCCGATCGCGGTGGCCTCAGGTCGGCAGGATCTCACGCCGTCAGTTCTACTGAGTGCACGGCCATCTGACATTCGGCAGACAGTCCGCCACGGCCCGAACCGGGCAGTTGCAGCGGTAGCACCTGGACGTGAACGGTCGTCACACGTGCGCGAGCGATCCGTTTTATCGAAGCCCACAGTGAGTCGTCTCCGAGGAAAGCGGCCACGCTCGACGGACTGCCGTCCTCGTGGTGATAGCTCAAACGAAGGGGCTGTACCGGCCGGACCGCCTCGACAGCCGCCTGGAACAGCGCGGGCCTGAACTCGCCGTGATCCACTCCGCAGTAGGTGGTGCCTTCCGGGAAAGCGACCACGGTGTGCCCGTTGCGCAGTCGATCGACCACGGTGTCGACAACCATGGGGAGCTGGCGAAGGCTGCGCCGTTCGATCGGGATCACATTGGCCATCCGCGCCGCGAGTCCGATTCCCGGCCAGTCGATGACATCGGCGCGAGCCACGAAGGAGCCTGGCAGCACTGCGCCGACGGCGAAGATGTCGGCCCAGGACACGTGGTTGCTGACCACCAGCAGGCCGCGAGGATCGCGGACGGGGCTACCGGTCAGGATGAACCGAATACCTAGACAGCCCAGCAAGGCCCGGCAATAGAAACGCTGCGCGTCAGACCGCCGCGGCAGCGGCAGCGCGAGCACGGGCAGCGTTGCGAACAGTAGCGCCGCAGCGACGATCCGCCGGGCGGCGCGTATCACTGCCGCGATTCGACGGCCGGGATCACCCAGCCGGGAGCGCACACATTCTGCGCTGCACGACGTCTTCGGTAGCCAGGAATGTTCGGCCGCAGTCACCAGCGATGCATCCCCTGAGCTATCGCCGCGGAGTGCTGTCCGGCAGCCGCGGCAGACCGTAGACGGGTGAGCAAGCGGAGGTCGGCTCTGCGCTTGTCCAACAGAGCGAGGAAGTCACCGACTCCGAAGGCGGGATCGTGGGCAGGTTCACCGCAAATCTGTGCACCCAGCCGTAGGTACCCGCGCATCAGTGCAGGGATGGTCGTCCGCGCCGGCGGATCGATGGTGTCGAGGCGCCGGCCAGCAAGTCGCACCGGCCGGTACGGGTGCACGGTGAACTCGGGTGCGGCCCCATGCCGGGCCAGAACAGCATCGCGAATTCCACGAAGTTGGCTACCTGGTGGGCCCTCGGCGTGGGTCGGGACAGAGACACAGCCGACGACGTAGTCGTAGCCGCACCGATCGAGGTAGGCGAGGATTCCGGTCCACATCATCAGAATCACCGCTCCGTTGCGGTGGTCTGCACGCACCACCGCGCGGCCCATCTCGACCATGAAGGGCCGCAGCGCGTCCAGTGCGGAGATATCGAACTCTCCAGCGGAATAGAGGCCACCTGCGGCAATCGCGCCCGGTGGGGGCAGCATGCGATAACAACCCACGAGTTCACCGGTGTGGTCTTCGCGGACGACTAAGTGGTCGCAGTAGTCGTCGAAACGGTCGATGTCGAGTTCGTCGTCGTTGCGCAGCGTGAACCCCGACTCGGTCGAGAAAACCTGGTAGCGGAGGCGCTGCGCGGCGCGGATCTGGCTGGGTTCGGACGTCAAGAGCAGGGTGCAGCGGGGGTCGCAGTCGAATCTCGTCTGTTGCGGGGCGATGAGTACGGACGTTGCGGTCACAACCCGAACGATGTTCCTGTCAAATGTCCTGACCGAGACCGAACGGTGTTGTGTCGGTGTACATAACGTTAATCATCAGCTCACCGCGAGCGTCAGACGAACAACAGCTGAACAGCACCTTCCAACGGAACATCGGCCAACGCGATGACAACCAGCCGGCCGGATTCACCATCCCGCCAGGGACCTTCGGTTGTGATAGTGCGCCGGGTGGCGACCCGATGGACGATGGTGCGTCGGTCCGGCGACTCAACCAGCTGGACAATCCCTTTCACCCGCATCACCCCCGCAGGCAACTCGTCGAGGAAGCGTTCGAGCACCGCGCGGCCAACGGGCTGCTGCAGTGTCACACTCACCGTGCCGTAGTCGCGTTCGTGGCGCAGCGGCTCGGCGGCGGGAATCTTGTCGTGAGAGAAGTCGAAGAGCGTCGACACGGGAACGTCGCCGTCACGGGCGTGCAGCACCGGCACGCCCGGTGCAGCACGCGCCAACCAGTCGTCGAGTTCATCGAGTTGAGCGGCCGAGACCACGTCGATCTTGTTGAGCACCAACACATCCGCGGCGGCAAGCTGACGACGGATGGTGCGGCCCACCACCGGATGGCGTTCCCGCCGGCGCACGGTCTCGGCGTCCAGCAGCACCACAACGCCGTCCAGATCAAATCCGGGCGTCAGAGCATGATGGGAGATCGGCGCCGGGTCGGCGATTCCGCTGGCTTCGATGATGACGTGATCCGGCGGTTCAGCACGGTCCCGGACCGACCACAGCGCTGTCATCAAGTCGCTGCCGATCATGCAGCACACGCAGCCGTTGGTGAGCGTGATGGTGTCACCGTCAGCGGCTGCGATCAGGTCACCGTCGATCCCGATGTCGCCGAAGTCGTTGACCAACACTGCGATCCGCCGCCCGGCTGACTGGCGAAGCATCTGGTTGAGCAACGTCGTCTTCCCCGAACCGAGGTAGCCGCCGATCACCGTGACGGGGATCGCCGGGGTCACCCGCGTGCGGCCCGGAAAACCTCGCCGCCCACCACTGTGCCCCACACCTCGATGTCGCGGATACCCATCGGGTCGACGTCGAGAGGTGAGTCTTTGAGCACCGCGAAGTCGGCGAACTTACCGGCCTCGATGGAACCGATCTCGTGATCCATGTGCAACTGGAACGCCCCGCCGATGGTGGCGGCATGCAGAGCCTCGTAGGGGGTGATCTTCTCGTACTCGCCGAGCACCCGGCCACTGGGCGTCACCCGGTTGACCGCACACCACATCGTCATGAGGTGACCCACAGGCGTGACCCCGGAATCGGAGTGGAACGACAGCGGCACATTGTTGTCCAGTGCGGTGCGGCAGGCCCACATCCCGCGGGTCCGCTCAGGGCCCATCGAGAAGTCGTAGTGCTGGTCACCCCAGTACCAGATGTGGCTGGTGAAGATGTTGGCGCAGAGACCAATC
>Ga0164292_10002002_pt1 | contig 16621 bp, 16 predicted proteins | sample GEODES117metaG_FD_111486 | JGI IMG/M metagenome (GOLD analysis project Ga0164292, IMG submission 111486) | Eutrophic lake water microbial communities from Lake Mendota, Wisconsin, USA - GEODES117 metaG | ecosystem: Environmental > Aquatic > Freshwater > Lake | place: USA: Lake Mendota...
ATCTTCTATTAGATAAAACACAGCAGTCGTTTCAAAACGTCTACGATTACATCATTACGCATACGACTTGCTATCCTCCACATTCCGCGTCACCTCCTTGATGTACTTGTCTGCATTGAGGTATATTATCCGCTCGATTTTTGTTGTATATACACTTTTTATATGAAAAATTTATATTTATTATGTATATAAACAAATAATAAATATGTCGAAAGAAATTCCTAGTTTAGCAAGTATTAGAGACCACAAAGGTGCGGTTTTATCTGTCGCGTTTCACCCAACTGCACCTATTCTTGCAACCGGTAGCCAAGACAACCACACGAAGTTGTGGCGGCTTTCCGATGACAACCGGTTATCGAGTTGTATGGGGACTAAGATGCATCACGACCAAATTCGCTCTGTAGCGTTTCATCCAACCGAAATCATTCTTGCAACCGGCAGTGACGACGGCACCGCGAAGTTGTGGCATCTGTTTGATGCGAATATTGATGGACACACAGGTGCTGTTCTCTCTGTTGCATTTCACCCAAGCGGTGAATTTCTTGCAACCGGCAGCCATGACGAGACCGTGAAGTTGTGGCAGCTGTCGCCTGACCGCTCGTCAGCAAGTTGTGTGGCCACTCTTGATGGACACAAAGGTGCTGTTCTCTCTGTCGCATTTCATCCAAACGGCGAATTTCTTGCAACTGGCAGCAACGACCGAACCGCGAAGTTGTGGAAGCTGTCGCCCGACCGCTCGTCAGCAACTTGTGTGGCGACTCTAGAGGGGCGCGAGGCGACGCAAGATAGGTCAAGCGGCTCTGTTAACTCTGTCGCATTTCATCCAAGAGGTAGATTTCTTGCAACCGGCAGCTATAACAGGACTGCCATGTTGTGGAAGATATCGAAGTCGGCCAACACATTGTCAGCGACTCTTGTGCAGAGTTTTTCGGACGAGAGCAGCGGTCCTGATACCTCTGTCGTTTCTGTCGCGTTTGATCCAACCGGTCATTTTCTTGCAACCGGTAACACAGACAATACCGTCAAGTTGTGGAAGCTGTCACGGTCGAAAGTCCGCTGTTCGGCGAGTTGTGTGGCGACTCTGATGCCTGATAAGTTGGACAAAAAGAATGCAAAGGCAAACATTTTATCTGTTGCGTTTCATCCAACAAATCCACTTCTGGCAGCTGGCAGCTCTGACCACACTGCCACTTTGTGGGATTATAGTACGGTTAATGATAAACACGGAGGTCGAGGCAGGAATTCAATAACTCGTCATCTTGAGAAACGCTCATCACATGAAGTAAAACGTCGTGTCTCAAAAACAAAACGTTATCGTAGTAAATAATATGAGCAAAATCTACGCATACAACTTGCTATCCTCCACATTCCGCGTCACCTCCTTGATGAACTTGTCTGCGTCGAGCAGTTCATTGATATTATCCACCCAGGCGCGACGATATCGAAACAAGAACCCGACAATCCCCGCCATCGTAATCGTTTTCTTCTGGATATGTTCGTAAAACCGGTCAAAATCGCGGTCGATTTCCTCCGCGGTGAGTTCCTCCTTCCGCATCATATCACGGAACAGATGCTTGACATCCACCTTCTTCGGGTAGTTCATATGAATTATCATATCCGTTCTGCCCTGTCGCAGTAATGCGTGGTCCAAATTCTCCGGATGGTTCGTTGTAATGAATGAAATGAGCCCCTTCCTCGAAAACACGCCGTCGAGCAAGTTTAATAGATGACTGAATGTGAATTGGCTCTTGTTCTCGCTAGAGCTCGTGCGTTTCTCAAAGAGACAGTCAATATCTTCGAACAGGAGAACCGACTTCGGCGGAATGTCGCGAAACGCGGCAAGGGCCGTATTATTATCAACATCGTGGTTAATCGAGAAGATACAAAGGCTATATCCAATCTCTCGGCACATTGCTTTAATAATACTCGTTTTACCGCTTCCAGGAATACCCGTGAGGAGATAGTTCTTCTTATACGGAATTCCGAACTCGTCGTATTCCTTCTCCTTCTTTAGAAAATCAGTGATATCCGCACGCAGTTTGATTTTCAACTTCTCGTCAAAATACACCGTGTCGAGCGTGCGCGACGGGATTTTATTATAGCGCATCCACTCGCCATATTTCGACATCACAAAAATATGGAGTTTCGACTCGTCTTGCTCGTTGTTTTCAAGGAAATTGTCGCTTTCGCGGTAGAAATGATGGAATATTTCCGGGGAATCTGTGCGAATTTTCATCGACTCGAACTTTTCGGCTGCATCATGCGTCCCCACCGTTTTTTCTTCTTGGCGGTATGATATCAGGAACTCGGTGGTTCGATCTGGTTCGGTCTTTGTAGCTGGAACAGTGTAAGTATACTTGTAGTCGCCGTATCCCATCTGAACATAGCAAAAATCATCCTTGTCGTATTTATAGGGGCGTCGTCGGAGTTTAAGTGGCGTGGGGGGGGCTTCATTGTCCTTGTCATTGTCCCGCGCGGGCGTCAAATAAACTAAATTGTTTATCGTATGATACACATAAAGTAACATTTGGTTGATGATTGATGAGTTCTCGGTATAATATTCATATTGGCCTACTGGCATTTTCTTCAAGTCGATGAGAATTTTGGTAGGCGGTCGGTCAGCCCCAGCATCACTATCCGTGTCGCTGGTTTCTATATTTGTAGCAGTAAGCATCGAGTTTGATAATTGATATTGGTTTTCGTCATTATTTTTAGGAGATTCGGAGTTGGCACGTTCGAGAGATGACATAACAAATTTAATATTACTATAATACAATATCGAATACGTTTTATATCATATTATATGCCCGCAATTAGGAATACAAAAAATAAAAGGAAAAATATACGTAAGAAATATACAATAAAAGGAGGTATGAAAAAGGCTTCCAAAATATCAGTTCTTATGATGAAAGATGCGTTGATAACAGAAGATACTATGTATAGATACTGGTTATCACGTATTTGGGACGAAGATAAACCCCGTATAATATTTATTATGTTAAATCCATCTACTGCGGACCATATGATTGACGACCCTACCATTAAAAGAGTCATTCAATTTTCGATGGATTGGGGGTATGGTGGCGTGTATGTTGTGAATTTGTATGCGTATCGTAGCACAAAACCAGAAGGACTTGGAACAACGCCTGACCCAGTAGGTCCAGAAAATAGAAAACATATACTAACACTTATTCAAAACAAAGAACTTAAAGTTGATAGAGTTGTTTATGCGTGGGGGAATGGAGAAAAAGAGCCCGATTGGCTACGTGAAATTGTAAAAGAACCGTTTTGTATTGCTCTTTCCAAAAAAGGAATACCCAGACATCCATTATATTTAAAGGGTGATTTACAACCGACATTATATGTAAGAGATTAATGTTCAGAATAATAAAACGAGCCCAAACCGAATGAAAATCGGTTTAAATACTAACCCTCTATGTTTATTACGCGGCTTCATCACACACACACACACAGAATCAAATGTTGGCCTACCATAACCCACCCAAAGACACACCTCCATCGTTTCACGGGCATCAACTTCCTCTTGCCCACGGAACGAGTATTTATAATACTCAAAATGATCTTCTTCTTCATAAAGTCCTCCGGTTTTATCACGAAAACGGCGGAGAGAATATGGAGAAGATGCTCGCCGTAATCAACGGAACCACGAATATATCCCTCCGTATTATGGACTGGTTTGTTACCAATTTTTCGAAGAAGCACTATACTGTATATGACCTTGAAGGCAGCGGAACGCCCCCAAAACGCTTCAAGGTATATGTCGATTATAAGCTAAAGCTTCGCGCATATTCGAAGAAGCGGTTCGACCCTTTTTGCCGTTGGGAGCGAATTAATGTCCCCCATCTAGGCGGCACGACATATATTCAAACAACTCTCGGACAACTGAACTTCTTTAAATGGGCAATCGAAAATCAAGTGCTTCGATATATTCACGAGAATTACTCGGTCATTGAATCGGATATGAATATTCGCAATAATACATCGCGTAAGATGGCAAAATCGCATCAGACCTCATCGACGACAGTCGACGGATGTGAATTGAAAATCGAAAGTATTGAAGTGGATAAGCCGAAGAACCGGAAGAAACGCGAGGAATTGTCGTCATCAGCAACCAAGAGTATTAAAAAGGAATTCGTGGATATCGTAATTACATTTGATTGAGAAGAAGTAAAATTAGATAAAAACAAATAATATTGTTAGTATAACTAAGAACATTATTTATTATTTGAGACTTAATACTTAATACATGGGAAATCAAGTAAGTCTCATTCCGAAAGTGAGTTACGAAGATATACAAATGGTCGTGTATCGGAATTCTCATATACAACATTCGACTCTGTTAATCAATACGCTCGCGCCCACATTACAACATTGTCTTATTAAAACAACCGTCGATATTCGGTTCGAGGAACGCGTGATAAATGCCCTCATTCATAAAAAACCCGAAATAATGATTATTGTTTACGGTAAGAACTCAAATGACATCACGATATTACATAAATACGACCAATTGGTTAAACTCGGGTTTACGAATGTTCATATTTATACAGGGGGGATATTTGAATGGATGCTTCTTCACGAAATCTACGGGAAAGACCTGTTTAAAATCACGAAGTATGAAATTGATATTCTGCGATATCGTCCCAAATCCGTATTATTGGCTGAAATGGCGGGCGACGGCGGCATTGGATTTGGTGGTTATATTCAGGATACTGGCGGCGGTGAGGACAGAGATAATGATGACTATCGTATCCATATTCCAGACAAAAGCAGCAACAGCAACAGCAACAGCAACAGCAACAGCAACAGCAACAGCAGAGATGAGGCCAGCGGTGGCATACTCGCAACAGGAATAAAATGGTTGTTTGGTTCTTGAAGCATATCAAACAAATATAAACCGCAATAGTAAATACAATACATAAATAATGTTGAAAATCTTCGTTCTTCATTATTCCAAGCTCACCCAACGAAAACAGTATATCATCCATCAGTTTAAGTTACACGGTATTACGGATTACGAGTTTATCGAGAACTTCGATAAAGATACAATCACCGATGACGAATGCCCCGAATTCAGCCGCGAGTATATCACAAAGCGACGCACGGAGTTATCGCTTCATCTCAAGCACCTTTTTGTTTACCGAACGATGGTTCGAGAGAATTATGAACAAGCACTCGTATTCGAAGACGACGTCATTCTCTCGAATGGATTTATGGATAAACTCGGTGTGTATATGAAACAACTGCCATCAGAATACGATATGCTATTCATCGGCGACGGGTGTAATTTACATATTCCCCGAAATCAACTAAAACCTGGGAAATATATCTATGAAAAATGCCTTCACGAGACTTCTTGGGGCGGTAATGGTGCAGCCAAATGCACCGATAGTTATATCATCCATCAACGATGTGCGAAAAAAATATGCGACTATATTGCCGCCACGAGTTCAACGAAGAAAATCGACAAGCCAGCTGACTGGTGGTTAAACGATACAGCAAGAGAATTGGTATTGCGAGTATATTGGGGCGAGCCGACGATTGTAACACAAGGCTCACAAAACGGTGTTTTTCAACGCTCATTATAGCCGGTCGGTCGGTCGGCCACACGCGTCTAGTCTATACGAACGGTGCTTTAGTAAGCTCATTAAGCGTCCACTCCTTCTTTTTCTCGCCTTGATATGGTCGTGCCCATCCACCGTGTATCAATATATCGGATACACTTTCGCCGGTTTCTACATACAAATCACCTAGCACTCTCCCGCCATATTTGTCCCAATCACGAATACATATTTTCGCGAGGTTTGACGGGAAAAGCGACTTCACGTATTCACGAACTTTCACTGCCGCTTGTTGTTCTTCAGGCAGTCGCCCAATACCTTGTTTGATTTCTGGAGTATCAATCCCCAATATCCGTAATGAAAACCGGACAGGCATAATACCAAACAATACGATTATTTTTATAGTATCTCCATCATATACCTCTTCGATTTTGGCATATATGATTTGATTGTGAAACGGAACTTTCGGAACCGTCTTCGGGTCGATACGAACCAGTTCGCTTATATGCGATGTCATTATTCAACAATACTGATATACATTATATCATTATTGTCGCTTTATTACGGTTCATTCTCTTCATTCCTGTCTCCCGAGAACATTTTCGTATAATACGCGAGTTCTAATTTCTCATACCGGAGTTCCTTTTTATCGTGTTTGTCTTTGAACTCGGCTATCGTTGCGACCAATAAATCCAATGATACATCCGACCAATTCTTTACGATGAGCACGGGCAATCCTTCGAATAATTCGTCGAATACGGAGGAACGCACGATTGGAATACAACCGCAAAGCAATGCTTCCCACGTGCGATGACAGTCCATCCCATTACCGAATGGTGATAATACGAATGCGTAGTCTTTCATCGATTTCCATATCATTGTTCGCGGCAAGAAACACACTTGTTGAAAGACCAGGTCGGCCGGAATTTCACGGATGGCGGTTACACGGTCATTGAATCTATCCAAGCAAAGCATAACATTCGAGTAGATACGAATTTTACGCTGGTAAAATGGGGTCATTGATGAACGAATTTGTTCGATGAGAATGCGTTCCTGACCGACCGGCGTCGTCATCGACTGTTCTGCTGATGACAATGGATTTACCCACTGATGTGTCGTATTCGCGTAAATCGTATGATAATCCAACCCAATCGGGATTTGCCGGAGTTTTTTGTGGACAGTATTTATCGCGTCTTCCAGTGTTTTTGGTGCTTTCTCGTGTTTAAATATAGCAGCATTGGCAGCCCATAATTTCGTGATTTTATCGCTTAAAAATTGACGACACTCGTGAATATCCATATTCTGTGAAAATAACCCGCGTAAGTCGGGATTGAGCATAAACATTACAAATGTATTGTGTTTTTCTTTCGGAACGGCCTCGCGAAACATTGTCATATCGCCATCACCACATACCACGACATATGGCACGCGAATTTGTGGGGCGTCTTTTTGTATAAAATGCTGGAATGCGTCGCAACACACATAGATAGCCACTGCCACAGAGTTTGGGCGATTTTGCGCCGACTCAATAAACTCGCTCACGTGGTATAAATCATCTGGGCTGCTAGACTTTGGGTTTTTCGAGTAAACCGCACACGATTTCATTAAGCCACGACTTGATACAAAACGGCACGCTTTTTCGGTTTCATTGCCGTTACCGTTACCTGTCACCGTAGAAGAAGACATCGCAACCTCGGGAGGACACTGTTTCGTTAGTCTAGAACTAAAAAAATATTGGGTGTTCGTTTTATCTAATCTAATTACTAATGTCTGATATATGTTTAATTCGTTTATTGTTTCGCGGATAATAGACCTCGTATAAATTCAGTAATACGCTCCATTCGTATTGACATTACTCGCGGTGATTCGACCATATCTTCGTTTGCTGGTAGTTCTAAAAGCGGGCAGTTTCTTCCGCGTATCCAATCCTCGTGATATTGATGGCATCTCGAGATATATTCGATTGAAATACTTTCACCGGCTCGTGCCCGCTTTTCAATTCGTTCTATACACACATCCGGCGAAGCGTGAATATAGACAATCCCCGACAAAGGCACATCCGTCAAGAACTCGTCAAACCACAATGTATAAATCTGAAACTCGTCGTGTGAAATATCACCCGTATCATATAACATTTTCGCGAAGACATTCCGGTCTGTTTCAACACTTCGTTCCGTAATGATAAGCTTAATTTTGCTGTTCTTCACCGCTTTACGAAGCAAAGCGAGGCGCGAAATATACGCCATCATCTGGAATTTGAAGGCATTTGCCCGAGTATCCTTATACAGGTTTGTAAGTATATTCACACCATCCTTATCACAGACCTGATTCCATAATGCGACTGGTTCATCTAAAAAACAAACCTCTTCTTCGAATGATGTTATCGTGGGAAATACCTGCGACAACGACGGGTCAGTGTCAGTAAGCATTTTTTTTAGATATTGTTCGTATTCATAACAGGTCGTCGATTTGCCTGAACCGATATTTCCATCAAAACTTATAATAAGAGGGTGTGACATTATGTCGGTGACTGATATACAATACACTCTTATATTTAATTCAATTTACACACGGCGGGGTGCGTTATAATACTTATATCGCTAAAATTGATTTAAAAGTAACTATAGAATTGTAATGTATTAGTGGTTTATTCATTTAAAAATCACATATGACGGAAGCGACTCTACACCAAGTAAAGCTTACCAGCGAAGAATGGAACGGAATCGAGATTATGGAGTCGGAGGAAGAAATGAATATCTTGAAACTTATTATCGATGGATTTCATGATGTGAATAATGTGTTTAATCGACATCTTTCACTTATGTCGCGAATGAAAATAACGAATACGCCGGAAATGGAGGATTATCTCTTCAACGAATATTTCAAAAAACGAGCCGAACGCGTATTGGATGTTCTGCTAACTCATCACCACGACCACGACCACGACCGACACGAAATCCGAGCAAAATCTCAAAAGACGATGAAAAAAGTGGATTTGATGAGAATCCAGAATATGAATATGTCGTTTGGCGGCTCGGGGGATACATTCGACCAACTGATAATGAATACGATTGAGGCGATTGTTGACACAAAGCACACTTCGGGTCTCGCCGCCGCCGCCGCCGTCGGTTCGAATGAGTGGATGAAGCACTATTATACACTGAAATTAATGCTTCAAAATTCGGTCACTTCCGTGAATTCACACATTATCGATTTGGCGAATTATGTTATTCGGGTATTAAAAGACGATGTCCAAATGATTGGATTTCTTCGTAATGCTTACCGGTTCATCGAACAAAACGAAGCTGTATTCAAGTATGCGAATGTTCAATTATACGACCATCAAAAACAGTTATTCACAATCGCGAAACGACCTGATGCCAAGATGGTGCTCTATATTGCTCCGACCGGCACGGGAAAGACGCTTTCGCCGCTTGGATTATCTGAGAAATACAAGATTATCTTCGTATGTGCTGCTCGTCACGTTGGATTGGCATTAGCGAAGGCAGCGATATCCGTCAAAAAACGAATCGCGTTTGCATTTGGATGTGCCAATATCGATGATATTCGTCTCCATTATTACGCAGCAAAAGAGGCAATTCGCGACAAACGTAGCGGTCGTATTCGTAAAGTCGACAACAGTATCGGCGACAATGTAGAAATTATGATTTGCGATATTCGGTCATATCTGCTCGCGATGCGTTATATGATGGCGTTTCACCCGCTTGACCGACTTATGATGTATTGGGACGAACCGACAATATCACTCGACTACAAAGAACACGACCTTCATCCCATCATCCATCGCAATTGGAGCGGGAATGTAATCCCGAATATCGTTCTATCATCTGCTACAATGCCGCGTGAGGACGAAATCGTTGATGTGATTCAGGACTTCAAGGTGAAGTTTCACGACAAGGGGGCAGAAGTATATAGCGTGATTAGTCACGATTTCAAGAAATCGATTCCGATTGTGAACCAGGGCGGATTTATTGAGTTGCCGCATTATATGTTTGGCAATGATTATGACCGTGTGCTTGAATGCGTCGAGCATTGTAAGACATACAAGACGCTGATGCGGTATTTTGACCTGCGCGAGATTTTACGATTCATTGCTTTGGTGACAAAGCCGTTTGAACCTGACAGCGATGACGACGACGATGACAGCGACGACGACAGTCACGACAGCGACGACGACAGTCACGACAGCGACGCCACCGGACGCACCGACCCCGACCCCGACCCCGACACCGATGATAATCGTGGCTTTGTAATTCAGTCACAGCGTTATTTACCTGAAAATATGTTCGGTGATATCGGTGAAATCACAATGACAAGTATCAAGGAATACTATCTCCTTCTTCTCGAAAATATCCGCCCGAAATATTGGCCGCGTATCTATGAGACACTTATCGCGGTTCGAAAACCGAAATTCGCGTCCGTCGTCAATTTATCTACCAGTGACGCACATACCCTCACCGATGGACCCACGATTTACCTAACTCAAAATGTAGACAAAGTCGCGGCATTTATGCTTCAAATCGCGAAAATCCCCGATGTCGTAATGGAAGATATTATGGCGACAATTGATTTCAATACACGCGTTCTCGAAGAGATTATGAAAACCGAAAAATCCATCAAAGACCTGGAAGGCGAGTCTGCTGCCAGCGGCGGCGGCGGCGGCGGGGGTGCTGGCGGCGGCGATGACGAGAAAAAGACGCGCAAATTCACATCCGACACCCGCATAAATCCTGAAACCGAACGACTTCATATCAAGGTAGATGAATTGAAGAAATCCGTGAAATATACTGCTCTTCACGAACTCTTTGTGCCAAACCGGCTCGAACACCTGAAACGATGGACAACACGCACAGCAATTTCGAACGAATTCACTTCATTTGTCGAGGATGAAGTCGTCGAACAGATTATGCTTCTCAATGTCGAAACACATTGGAAACTTCTCCTCTTGATGGGAATCGGCGCAATCACGAATGCCACCGACCAGAAATACACGGATATTATGAAGACACTGGCGAAGCACCAGAAGCTGTATTTGATTATCACAGCAACAGACTATATCTATGGCACGAATTATCAGTTCTGTCATGGATATATCGGGAAAGACCTGGAGGGAATGACGCAGGAGAAGGCGATACAGTCGATGGGGCGTATCGGTCGCGGTGCTATTCAACAAGATTATACCATTCGGGTTCGTCACGACGCGATTATTCAGCATATCTTCACGGCAGTTCGAAGTTCAGAGAAGCCTGAGGTATGTGCGATGAACCGGTTGTTTGTTACGGATGATATGGAGGCGTAAGGCGGGTATTCTACAATAGTATAATTATAATTATACGAACGCTAATGTTGTTTTCGTCGTCGTCGTTGTCGCGTCGTTTGCCGTGTTACAAATGACTTCGCTGCATTACACTGTTCGATTTGATACTTGCGGCTTAGCGTAAATCGATGTTTTTTCATCGTTGAGGGTCGATATATATTGGTTTGGGTTTCAGTATCTAGAGTGAGTTTGGTAATCGATGTATTTTTGGGTTCGTTTGAAATATGCGGCACAATACGCGTAATAAACCGCTTGTGTGTAAATACAAGTATCGATGAATTATTTGACAGTCGCGATACATATTCACGAAACTCATCCGTGATGTTCTCGTTCTCTCGAAATCGATGTTCATACTCTTCTAATAATGATTGAATATATCCGCGGATAGATAATGTCGGCTCGTGTAATATACCATTATGTCGTAGACGATAAGTAGTATTCTTTCCCGCTTTAAGGTTACTACAACTTTCGGCGTGACGAACCAAATAAAGGTCGGTTGGCATAATACTACTATAATAATACTATAATATATAACTACTCTTATGTCCTCCGGAAGCATCTCTCGGCCACCCCGCCGTTCCGCCCTCCTCGTGGGCATCAATTACAATAACAACCCGGATGCCAGACTAAACGGGTGCTATAATGACATCGTCAATGTCTCTCAATATTTACGCACAGTTTTAGGTTATTCGGCATCATCCGTGAATGTCCTCACCGACGGCAATCGCGGTGCTGCTGGTGCTGGGACCGCCTCTGCTTTGCTCCCGACCCGCCAAAATATTCTCGCGGGAATGTCCGCCCTCGTCGCTGGGATGGTCGCCGGCGATGAAGCCGTATTCCATTTCTCAGGCCACGGGTCTCTCGTGCGTGATACAAACGGCGATGAAGCCACTGGCCTCGACTCCTGTCTTTGTCCCCTTGATTACGCGGCTTCTGCTTCCGCCGGCGGAGGCATCATCACCGACGATGAAATTCGTGTTCTACTCGTGAATCGTGTGCCGCGTGGTGCGAGATTGTATGTCATCCTCGACTGCTGTCATAACGGGACTGGCTGTGATGTCCGCTATAAATACGAAGATTTCAGTTTGCTTATTGCGCCACCATCAGCAGGTCGCGCGGCGGTTTGGCGCACCCAGCAGAAGGCATTCGTTCAGGGAAAATACGCCGAGACCGCCGGTGAAGTGTTTATGATTAGCGGGTCGCGTGACGAACAAACATCCGCCGACGCATATATCAACAACGCATTTGCCGGAGCACTCACTTACGCCGTTTTCGCCATTCTTCGCGCCAATCAAGCCGCAATCCGCACTTATTCGTGGAGCTCGCTCCTCCGCGATGTTCGCCATTTTATGCGTGTCAACCGTTATTCACAGGTGCCGCAAGTGATGACCGGACAATTAATTTCTCCGGCCAGGCCGGTTTTCGCGGTGGCGGCAGCGGCGGGGGTCACACGCGGTTCGGGTTTAGAAGGGAATATCGGTTCTAATTCGATGGGTTCTACTTCTGGCAGAGGTGTATCGTCGGGTTCGACGATGTTTCATTTTACACCAAATTCCGGTTCAAAACGGAATTCGAAGGCCCCGATTCAATTCATTCACTAATATCCGCGAATTTTGGATGATACGACGCCGATGCGATATATCGTAAAAAAATTGAAATCCTTTTCTTACGATATCCTACATACAGCGATTAAGCAACACCGATTACGAACGATAAATACAGAATGACCGTGAACCCGAACTTGGCTGCGCTTATGCGCGTGATTGAAGACAACCAGGACAATATGCCGGAAGGTGAATATCTCGAAGCAATGAACGCGTTGGGTGCTCTTCACCGTGAAATACCGGCGGCGGCGGCGATGGGTGGCGGTGGCGGCGGCGGAAGTGCAGGCGGCCCTGCTGCTGGCCCTCCTCCGTCCTATGCGGCGTCGGCTCCACTCTTTCAATTCAACCACAACGGACTTCCTGCTGGAATGGGCAGCATCGAACATGCCGCATGGAATCGCGTGAAACATAACCATCCCGAACACTTCGGGATTTCCGCCGAAGATTGGATGGAGATTCCCCAAGACGACCGAAACAGATTCCTCCGTGAAGCAACCGAGATGTCCGTCAATCGCTTCGAACAAAGTTGCCACAACCCTGACCCTGAAGAGTGCCCCTTCATGGCAAGACACGCTGTGGGCATGTGGCATCCGAGACAGTATTCGTGGGAATGTGTATGTGGATACAAAGGCCTCTGTAAAAACTGGAAAAAACACGAACAAAGCGAACGTCACCAAGACTGGGCCAAACATCGCACCGTCAGCCGCAGAAAAATTGAAAACATGAAAAAAAAGATTCTGCGCGATGAAGCCGGCGAATTGTTTCGTTTCAAACCGTTGTCGCAGGTTGACCTAGGCGGAATCAGATGCTTCATTGTGCGACAAGAGAAGAACGAATGGACACACCCCGAGCTCTATACGGAGTTTCATCGAAGCGCCGACCCCAACGGAAAATGGTTTGTTCATCGCAGAGAACACTGGGCGAGAGTGTATGTCCAGTGGTCGTCCGCAAGTGTGTAAGTGTAAGCGTGTGTGTGTGTGTGTGTGCAGTCTAACACTTTTTATTTCCTATATATATATGATGCAGCCGCGGTGGTTTAACGGAGAAGATATTATTTCAAATCAACAACCCATAGTAGTTGATGATGTATGTGGGTATGTTTTACCACACGCCGGAACCGAATATACCGGTGACATTATTCGCCATACCTTACAATTTCAACCCGGTCATCTAGATAGTATTCGACGCGTATATATCTACTATTACCCGGCAAACAGTAGACCGGATGTCACCATTAACGGTAGTAGTAGTAGCCATATCGGTTCTCTCGACGACAACGACGACGACGACGACCGCGACGACCGTATCATTTTATCGTGTATTTCTAGTAATATATGTCATCACGAGCTATATGTTCCATTTCGAACATTGCTTCATTACTTTCGAAAATGGAATGTGAATACTGGTGGTATTACGTTTATTCCTGTGAATGTTCGTGATGTTCTTATAGGGCGACGGGGTGGAGGAACACGAACATTTCGGCCAAACCGTTCATCAAAACGGATACATTCTATGAAGAAATATCGTTGGCACAATGGCGGCAGCGGTGGCAGCGGTGGCAGCGGTGGCAGCGGCGACTTCTATATTATATCCGCGGATTTCTCTCACCATAAGCTGTTCCAATACGCGATTCCTGCTGAAAATAAGGCTGCACACGCAATTGTAACTGACTCGTTGTCTGGAGCGGCGACGTCGTCGGTGTATCTCAATGAAATTGACGACGTCCGCACATTTCAGGTGTTTAAGCAGAAACATCCCGGTCTCTCGTTTCAGTGGATTGGACGAACGCGAAGTCCAGGCGAAAGTGCCGTAGGTTACTTGTCGTTTTTGATACGCCCGGTATTTCGACCCAGTCAAAGTAAAATTCCGATTGACGGAATATTCGTAACTTGTTATGACGCGGAAATGAATGCAAGAGAATGTTTAGGAAAATGGTTTACGAAGAACGGCGGATGGAGTCGCAGCGCGGAAAGCGGATTTATAAGTGAAGTAAAGAGAAAGGCACAAACCGAAAGTCGTCTTACCGGCGGACAAGGGACACAAATACCAATAACACGGTGCGTGATAACATATTTATTTACCGAGCGAGACCCTGGATTTATTCGCGGTTGGCATAGTATTCAAACGAACGCGATTTATTTGCCGGATGTATTGCTCGAACACGCAAAAGAAGATGGCTCGTGGATAACTCCGAGAGATAAGGAATGGAATACGAGTCCTAGTAACGTTCATCGGTTTCAACTCACTGAAACATTAGAAAAACTAGATGAGAAAGCAGGAGGGCACGGGCGCAGCACGAATAGTGCTATTACATTATATACAACGCGGGTTTATGTAAAAAAATGTTAGTAGAACACACACAAGCTACGCTTACCTTTATTTCGTTTGATGCTCGATATATTTCGTGATGATATCGTGCATCGTTTTGGCACAATCAGATTCAAACCTGATTCTTGCCGATTCAGGCAGACGCTGGATAATTGAGCCAAGTTCACTACCAGCAGCAGGCGTCGTTGGCGTCGTTGCCGTCGTCGTCGTCGGCGTCGTCGTCGGCGTAACTGCCTGTAATAGCTCTGCTGCCGCAGTCGCCTCTTCATAGGAAGGTGGCGGTGAATTCATGATGACGAAGGGGATACAGTTGTTTTGGGGGGTTCCATCCCACGTGACGGATCGCATCCATTCGTAGTGCTCCTGAACTTTGGTTTCGTATTCCGTGCGCGGACGAGCACGAAACCAGTCATCTGATTCATTCAGAACCATAATGAGTCGGAAGTCGTTGGTGTAATGCTTGTGGTCGCCGGTCATTTCAATCCAAATGCGCGAAGGTTTGACGCATCGTTCCTCATATTCTTCATGTCTCTTCTGTAGTGCGGGGGGTATCGGTTTCTGCCAAAGTGAAATGCGGTCTTCCGCTAGTTCACTCAAGTGAAACCAGCTGATATCGAGCGGATTGCGGTATGATGAGATGTCACGCGGGTTGGTTTTTAGCCAGTGTTCGCTTTTGCAGTATTTCGGCGTGTGTCCCATTTCACCGCATCTGGCGCATTGCTGCTGGAGCAGGAGTGGGCATGTTATTTTTGAACCGAATTCAGGTCCGCTTTTCGTGTAATGTGACTTACAGTGTGCGAGAGGGAAACCGCGATGCATGCAAAACTTACAGAATGGGCGTCGCATTTTTGTTGATTTTGTTTGGGTTCGGTGCGTTACAGTTCGTGCCATGTCGGCTTTTTCTTTCTCTGCTGCTCTCTGGGCTTCTGTTTCGTCATTCCAAACATTCTTGAACTGAATTGGGCATCCAAACTCCAAATCGGCGTGGGGTATTCTTTCCAAACGGTATGGCGGGAGGCGTGCCATATCCAGGCGGCGGTATATCGGTTCGGGTAATGGGTGGTGGGGAGTAGTCGCAGGTGTAGTAGCGGTCATATTCTCTCTGTCTGATGTCTGTGTCTGCTAATCCACAATAATCAAAAAAAAACATTTCAATTTTTTGGCCACACCCACACACATACCCGGCATTGTCACGATTATATTTACCACCCAAATACAGTATCGTCGTATTGGTCGCTATCGTCGTCTTTGGCGTGAACCGAATTCTTCGGCTTTCCGTTCTCCCATATACCTTCGAATATGATAATTTCGCTCGCATCACCCGATTTTTGAATGTGAATGCCGTATCCGTGCATTTTGTCGTTCTCCCATGTTCCAATGTATTCGTGCCATTTGGCGAGGTGTGCGTTTTCCACGGCGTCTTCACTAGTATATTCTTTCAATGGGGCGCCATAAACGAACGCTGGTGTGCGCAGAGTTCCTGTGCCGTGGCGTAAATGTGACAATTTCGTCAGAGTTCGTTCTTCTGCTGTGGTTGGTCGCATATATCCCATATATACAGTGCCGTCGGAATAACTGTATATTTCTTCTTTGGCCATTGTCGTTGATGTCGCGTCGTCGAGATGTTGTTGATGATAAAATATAAAAAACATTTCAATTTAATGGAATGAATGGAATGAATGGAATCGAATGGAATCGAATGGAATGAATGGAATGAATGGAATCGAATGGAATCGAATGGAATGAATGGAATGAATGGAATCGAATGG
>Ga0164292_10002004_pt1 | contig 16619 bp, 16 predicted proteins | sample GEODES117metaG_FD_111486 | JGI IMG/M metagenome (GOLD analysis project Ga0164292, IMG submission 111486) | Eutrophic lake water microbial communities from Lake Mendota, Wisconsin, USA - GEODES117 metaG | ecosystem: Environmental > Aquatic > Freshwater > Lake | place: USA: Lake Mendota...
ACCAACGGAACCGGTCGCGGGTTCTGACGGAAAATCTAACAGTGACTGTGCCTGTCGACATCTTGTTTGCGTGAACGTCGGGGCAGAGAAAAGCTAATGCAAACTGCGCTCGGAGAATAACCAGATCTTCACCTAAGGACCCGGGTTCGATTCCCGGCACCTCCACCACAAAAAAAGATCCGGCCTGTGCGCCGGATCTTTTTTTGTTCGGGGGAAGTGCAACGGGAATCGGGAGGAGCAGCATCGCTGCGACGGATCCCGGCACCTCCACCACAGAAGCGAGTCGACGGACTCGTAGCGATGCACATTGTGCATCCGAACGCTGAAACAGCGACTACAAGTGCTTGCACTTAGTAGATCGCTGTTTTTGCGTTTGTAAGGAAATTGAAGATTTCCGAGCTACGAGTGTGATCGCGAGTTCCCGGTGGAGGTTGAGCGAGCGAAGCGAGGGAACACCTCCACTCCGACGGATCCCGGCACCGAGGCGGGAGCTACTGTGCTTTTGCAAGTAGGTGTCGGTAGTGCCTCGAACGAAGTTCGCGAATACCTCCAAAGATTCCGGTGCCGGGAATCCAGTTTTATTTCCGTTTGCCATTTCGCTACGCGAAGCAAACGGCTCCACCACAAAAAATGATCCGGCTTGTGCGCCGGTTCATTTTTGCAGATTAGTAAATTCCAGTAGCTCTAACCTTTGTATTCAAATGGAAAGTCTTTAACTGCAGAAACTTCTGAGTTTGAATCTGCTGGATCTTGGTACATCAATAGGAAATTCCCACTATCGCCAACTTCAAGTTCGGAAATTGTAGTCTTTTCAATTTTTGAGTAATCAACCACGCGATCAGCATCATCAAAATTTGCGGACCAACCAATATAGAAGCCGTAGCACTCCGATCCAACTGTGGCAAAGTTGACGGCACAATCGTTCCCTTCAGAGTCAAAGAGCGATAAAGCAACGGAGTTTCCATTCCACTCTTGGGTTATCTCAAGATTCGTCTCAATGTCGGGATTTAACGTATAGGAGGTACTTGAACTGCACCCAGCCAGCAAAATTGACGTTCCCAAGATCATCCCAGCCACTATCTTTTTCATTCTGGAAACTCCATTTCTACGTAGACTCTCAAACCGTATCACTAGCAGTTTCTAGGATCAAGGATAAGTGCATCCGAACACCTCCACTGCGACGGATCCCGGCACCGAGCCGTGACTATTGTGGAAACTTCCGAACTATCTTAAAAACAATTCTGCTGAACTTCAGTAGCGATCGAATTTGCGAACTTAGCTGACCCTGCTGGCGAAAAATGTCCATTGTCAACGAAATCTGCCGCCGAAAAACCACTATTCGGAACATCGATGTACGCAGCCCCAGACTTGATCGCTTCTTCTTTCATCACAACATTCAATCTCTCAACCATTGATATGACGTCTTCGTCTTTAACAAGTGGCGCCCAGCCGTTCATAGAATCGTAAGTTGAGTCAGATGAGTTAAGTACTTGTCCGATAAAAACTGATTTGGTTCCTCTAGCTGAGTTGGTTGCAATTATGCTTTGCACGTTCCGACGGAGAATTTCTTCGAGGCGAGGATCGCCTCCTTCACCTGGCTCCAGGTTGGCATAGCTTGGAGGTACCGGAATTGTTTCCTGTCCAATCACTGGTAATCGACTAATCATGCTAGTCAACGGTGAGAATCCACTTCCCTTTCGAACTTGTAAGCCATCAATCTGATTGAGTAAGTGAAAATCTGCATAAGCTGGGTCCAAGTTAGGCAAGTAAGCGCCCTGAACGTCGTTCCAGCCCTCATAATAAAGTGCGCAAGATGGTGTGCGTCCATTAACTTGATCGTAAAAAGTCGTTTGTATCAAGTTCTCAACAGTGTTGTATCCAGGCACACCTCGATTTATCAGTAATACCTTGTTATCCAAAAGGCTGCTTAATTGATTTGGCCAAGCTTCTTCGTCACTTACAAAGATGTCGTACGTAGTTGATCCGCCGTATGCAGTAATGATTGGCTTACTTGCTAGATCGGCTGCTGAAGGCTCTGGCCCACGAGTTCCAAATGATGTGTGAGTCAGCGACCCTCCGCCTGGCAAAGTGCTTGAATAATTCGGAATCGGCACACCCTGCAAAAGGGGGTGATATTCAAATCTGGAGTTTTCATTCGCAGGAAGTAAATCCCGTGATATTGGGATGCCGATCTGGCGAGCGAAATAAGGAATGAAACCCAAAGATAATTCAAGAAAAAGTACGGTAATCAAAACCCATGACATCTTTGGTTTTCGAGCAAACAGAATTGCCGCTACAGCCATCAAGGTGAGATAAACAAAGAACGTGCCCCGAGGCGTACCGAAAGTCAATTTCGACGAAGCGGTCATCGCAATTTCTAATGCAATGATTAGCAAAAGCATTCCAGTGGCAACTAGTGCCGGTACTGCTATCGAAAAGTTGTATGGCACAGACATGCCAAAGTATCGTGCAATTCGATTTGAGCCAGCAGAAGTCTGGTTTTCGTTACCTTCGCTAGTCGAGCTCATACTTATCCTTGTAATCCTCAATCAAACTGATTGGCTGATTAGATTTATACAAAATTGCATTACCAATTGCCAGAAGATCCAGATCCGTTCCCATTAAGCAGCGAAATGCATCTTCAGGTGTTTCAACAATTGGTTCTCCACGAACATTAAAGGATGTATTCACAAGGACGGGACACCCAGTTAACTCATTAAATTTTGTAATTAACGCGTGATAGCGGGGATTAGTCTCGCGATGAACGGTTTGAATTCTTGCTGAGTAATCAACGTGAGTCACTGCTGGAATGCTTGACCGACTAACGTTCAACTTTTCAATTCCAAAAAGTGCTTCCTGGGCAGGAGTCATCTTTTCTTGTTTTCGCTCATCTACATCAGCAACAAGCAGCATGTACGGTGAATCCACATCGATATCAAACCACTCTGAAACGTGCTCTCTAAGAACGCTTGGGGCAAATGGTCGGAAAGATTCACGAAACTTCACCTTTAAGTTAAGTATTTTTTGAGTTTCTGGGTTTCTGGGATCTCCGAGTATGGATCTGTTGCCAAGTGCACGTGGACCAAACTCCATTTTGCCTTGGTGCCATCCAACGGCCTTTCCGCTAGCCAAAGCACTTGCAGTTTCGTTGATAAGTTTTTCATCATCAACTGTCTCGAATACCGCACCTAGTGCATTCAGTCGCTCTTCAATTTCAGCTTGGGTGTAATGAGTACCAAGATATGAACCCTGCATATCATTGCCAGCAGCATCTACAGTGCGCTTCTCGTCAAGCATCAAATAGTGAACTGCTAGTGCAGCACCAAGTGCGCCTCCAGCATCGCCAGCTGCTGGCTGAATCCATATGTTGTCGAAAGACCCATCACGCAAAAGCTTTCCGTTGGCTACGCAATTTAATGCGACACCACCGGCTAAACAAAGATTTCGCTGGCCTGTTTCTTTGGCAATGGCCCTGCACATACGCAGCACGATTTCTTCGGTTACTGCCTGAATTGAGGCCGCCAGATCCATCTCGCGTTGAGTCAACTCAGACTCAGGCTTGCGAGGTGGTCCACCAAAAAGCTTCGAGAACTTTTTGTTGGTCATCGTAAGACCCGCAGGGTAATCGAAATACTCCATGTTCAATCTGAAGCTTCCGTCTTCATGCAAATCAACTAAGTTGTCAAAAATCAACTTTGTATAAACTGGATTTCCGTACGGAGCCAAACCCATTACTTTGTATTCACCTGAATTGACCTTGAATCCGGCGTAGTAAGTAAACGCAGAATACAAAAGTCCTAATGAGTGTGGGAAATGAATCTCTTTAACAATCTCTAATTGGCTACCTGAACCTATTGCCAATGATGTTGTTGGCCATTCGCCAACGCCATCCATCGTTAACACAGCTGCGGACTCGAATGGCGAAGGATAGAAAGCGCTTGCCGCATGAGACAAATGGTGTTCACTGAAAAGTATTTTTGATGACCAATCGACATCAGCACCGACATTTGCCTCAAGTGCCTTTATTAAGTTTCGTTTTTGGAAGAGTTTTTCCGTCAACCAAACTGGCATTGCCATTGCAAATGACCTAAACCCCTTTGGGGCATATGCAAGATAGGTCTCTAGTAATCTCTCAAATTTTGGAAGTGGCTTTTCGTAAAACACAACATGATCAACATCTGCACCAACAAGTCCACCTTCCCTTAGGCAAAACTGAATCGCATTTAAAGGGAATTCAGAGTCATGCTTTTTTCGGGTGAAGCGTTCTTCTTGGGCAGCAGCAACGATTTTCCCGTCAACCAAAAGGCAGGCTGCTGAATCGTGATAAAAGGCCGAAATTCCTAAAATCGTTGTCATGATTTAGAAAAGAGTGTAAATAAATGGAGCGAATACGCTGGTTTGGGCCGCGAGCAACAAAAGCGCAAGCAGCAGCATTACCCCAATAATCGGAAGTAGCCAAAGCTTATTCTTGCTACGCAGAAAGCGAACCAGCTCTCGGAAAAAATTCATTGCACTTCCTTTTATCAGTCTTATTTTAGTACTGGTTCCGGAAGGATTCTGCACTTATGTGCGGAGTTTCCCTTATTTTCCAGTATGAATCGCCTTTGTTTTTCCTAATATGCAGAGCATCTCGACCAAAGAGTCGAGTAATCAACGCAACTGGGGCAAAGATTAGAAAAAAGATAAATGCCATCTCTATCGGAGCGAAGACTTTTCCAAAGTAGAAGCCCAGGGACATCCAAAAGCGGTTAAAACCTGTCAGCAAGCTTGGGGCTATGAATGCAAGAAGTAAGTGAATTGCAGCAAGGGACAAGAATGTGATGGTAAGAAAATCTGCCCAGTCTCGCCAAAAGCCTAGGCCAGCAAGCGCAAGTAGTGCTAGACCCATCTGGCGACCGAAACGCTTGTTGTCTAACTTCGGCCTGTCCATCAATTGCTTCCTTTGCGTCAGACGCTTTTAACATTCTGTTATTTGCTAGGCAAGCATACCAGCACCATAACTACGGCTAAATGTCCCGCGCTGAAGGTAGAAACTGAATCATGCAAGACCCACGGGCTATTGACTGGATTTACTTACTCAGGATTGTGACAGAAATTTCTGGAGCTATCCCCTCCGCACAACCTTGTGTTGTGCCGCCTGAGCCAAAGGACGAATAACCATTAAGTCAATGTTGAAATGATGTGGCAACATAACGCTCCAACGAACAGCTTCAGCAACATCATCGGCAGTCAAAGGCTCTGCAACACCTTCGTAAATTTTGGCAGCACGTTCCTTGTCTCCACCAAATCGCTTAACTGCAAACTCATCAGTCTTAACCATTCCTGGAGCTAACTCAACAACTCGGACTGGCTCTCCTGCAAGTTCTAATCTCAAAGTTTCAGCCAATGCAGCTACTGCATGTTTGGCCGCGGTGTAACTGCCGCCATTTTCATAAACGATTCGTCCGGCGGTTGATCCCATCAAGACAATGGTTCCTTCACCTGACTTAATCAGGGCTGGAATGATCGCCTTAATTGAACGCAATGCGCCAATAACATTTACGTCGTAAGCCTTGATCCAACTTTCAACATCGGCATCAGCAACAGTGGTGCCATCGAAAGCTCCCCCAGCATTTGCAACTAATACTTTTACAGTTTTGTCAGCGAGGTGGGAAGCCAAGGCATCAACGCTTGCTTGGTCTGTTACATCTAATTCCCATGCGGTTATGAGTTGGTTCTCTTTCGCCAAGTCAGCCAGCATGTCCACACGCCTAGCGGCGGCGATTACTTGATAGCCCTCTTTGGCTAACGCTCGAGCACTTGCTGCGCCAATGCCGCTACTAGCTCCGGTTACTACTGCATATCCACGTTGAGTCATAGATGAATTCTCTCGCAAGATGTCCGATACGTCACCCCAGATCGCACCATAAACTGGTAGCAGAAACTCACTTCAGGAGAAAAAATGGCCCGCAAGAACATTGGAACCATGATGGGTTCCCAAACCACGTCGACATTTATTGGCATCCCGGCTGGAACTCTAAGTGACGTATCCGGTGGGTCAGCCGTGTTTGGCGCTCCTTGTGCCACTCCTTATCCATCCGTTGGTGCCTATTGCAAAGAAGCACCTGCAGCGATCCGCGGTGCGATCAGCAGCTACCAAGCCAACATCGATCACATGGACTTCGACTTGGGTGGACCAATCTTTCCTAATGGTGTGAACGCCATTGATTTAGGTGACCTAGATTTTGATGAATCAGATGCCCCAGCAAATCGGGAACGAATTCGTTCCACTGTCTCGCAAATTGTTGCCCAGGGCGCCGTACCAGTTGTAATTGGTGGCGATGATTCAATTCCAATCCCAATGATTGAAGGCTTTGCCGAACACGGTGAATACTTTGTGGTTCAAATCGATGCCCACATTGATTACCGCGACGAAGTGGGCGGGGAAAAGTTAGGCCTGTCATCAACCATGCGTCGAGCATTTGAAATGCCACACATCAAAGGTTTAGTTCAAGTTGGTCAGCGTGGCATTGGATCTGCCCGACCACAGGACTACGAAGATGCCAAGTCACACGGTGTTAAATTCGTGTCGGCTCGCCAAGTTGCCTCTGGTGGAATTCAGCAAGTAATCGACTTGGTCCCAGCTGGCGTAAACGTAATCGTGGACTTGGACTGTGATGCCCTGGACCCATCAATCGTGCCGGGTGTAATTGGTCGCGCTCCTGGTGGCTTGACCTATTGGAACGTAGTTGAACTGCTGCACGGCATTGCTGGCAAAGCAAAGTTGTCGGGCTTTAACTTGGTTGAGTTCATGCCAGATAGTGATGTCGATGAAATTGGCGCGTTAAATAATGCTCGAATAATTTGCAACGTGCTCGGCTTAGTTGCCCGACAGGCTTAGGCATAAACTCAAATCATGAAGCAGCCAGTCATTGGACTCACCTCGTATCTCGAGCCTGCCAAATGGGGCGCATGGGATATACCTGCGGCACTGATTCCTTGGAACTACGTAAACAAATTGCAGGCTGCTGGTGCTTCGGTAGTAATTCTCCCGCCGGATGCCAATAATCACGATGCAATCTCTCGCCTAGACGGATTAGTAATGGCAGGCGGCGCTGACATTGAACCTGCTCGTTACGGAGCAGATCATCAAGAAGGTACTGACAAGCCCCGAGTTGAACGTGATGCCAGCGAACTTGGGTTATACCGAGCAGCCCGGGAAGCAAACATTCCAGTTTTTGGAATCTGTCGCGGATTACAGATCATGGCAGTTGCTCACGGTGGTTCACTTCACCAACACTTACCCGATGTTGTTGGAAATACTTTGCACCGAGATGCACCTGGAACCTTTAACAATCATGGCGCTACCTTCACTCCTGGCAGCTTGATTGCTGACTTGGTTGGCGCAACCGAAGTAACGGTTAATTCAAGTCACCACCAGGCAGTGGACTCCTCTGGTGATTTAACAATTACTGGTTATGCCGAAGATGGCACCGTTGAAGTTTGTGAAGATCCATCCGCTGAATTTGTACTTGGCGTTCAATGGCACCCAGAATTCAGCGACGATGAAAAGGTTTCGGAAAATTTGTTTAGAGCGTTTGTAAAGGTTTGTGCAAACCGCTAATTAGCAAGTTCGCTTTTAACTGCTGCCACAAAGTTATCGACATCAGCTTGTGTGGTATCCCATGAGCACATCCAACGAACTTGATTAATCATGTGATCCCAAACATAAAACTTTGCAACGCTTTGTAACGGCTCAATACTTGCCGCTGGCAAGATCGGGAATAGCGCATTTGCTTGTGGTGCTTCAACTTTCACGCCAGGGATATCTTTAATTCCTTTGTACAACTCTTGGGCCATTGCGTTTGAATGCTGGGCATTCTTTAGCCAAAGGTCACCTTCAAACATCGCAACTAGCTGAATTGATATGAACCGCATTTTGCTGGCTAGTTGCATTCCCGACTTACGCACGAACTTCATCGCAGGGACAAGATCTGGATTCAAAATTACGGCAGCCTCTGCTCCCATTGCACCATTCTTTGTACCACCAAGAGAAACGGCGTCTACGCCGACATCCGTTGTGAAGGCCCCAAGTGAAGTTCCCAATGAAGCAGCTGCATTTGAAATACGGGCACCATCAAGATGAATGTACATTCCAAGTGAGTGCGCATGATCTGCCAAAGCTTTAACTTCAGCAACGGAATAAACCGTGCCGTATTCCGTGGAGTTAGTGATCGAAACAACCTTTGGCTGGGCGCGATGCTCGTTGCCAAATCCCCACGCTTGCTTGTCTACTAATTCAGGAGTTAGTTTTCCATCTGGAGTTTCAACCTGCAAGAGCTTTAATCCAGCAACTTTTTCCGGAGCGCCACCTTCATCGACATTGATGTGAGCGCTGGTTGCGCAAACTACTGCTTCCCATGGCTTACACATTGCTTGCAACGTAATTACGTTTGCACCAGTTCCGTTAAAAACTGGGAATGCTTCAGCAGCGTTTCCGAATTGCTTCTTTACGACACCAGATAGTTGTTCGGTGTAGATGTCATCGCCGTATGCAACCTGATGTCCCGCATTAATCTCAGACATAGCCTTAAGGATTTCTGGATGAATTCCGGCATAGTTGTCACTTGCAAAACCGCGCCAAATACCGTCACTCATAAATTTCCTTACCTCAACTGTTGGTAAATCTAATGATTTAAAGCGGTGTTACGTAAGCGCCGCTAATGCCACCATCAACTAAGAAGTTAGATGCTGTCATGAACGAAGAATCATCGCTAACTAGGAATGCAACTGCTGCTGCCATTTCTTCTGGTTCACCAAATCGACCCATTGGGATGTGAACTAGACGACGAGCTGCGCGCTCCGCATCCTTGGCAAACAGTTCCTGCAAAAGCGGGGTGTTAACTGGGCCAGGCGACAACGCATTGATTCGGATGCCTTCGCGTGCAAACTGCACACCAAGCTCGCGAGTCATTGCAAGTACGCCACCTTTAGAAGCGGTGTAAGAAATCTGTGATGTTGCTGCAGCCATAGTTGCAACGAACGACGCAGTATTAACAATTGCACCCTTACCCTGACGCTGCATGTAAGGAATAACTTCTTTGCAGCATAGGTAAACCGACGTTAGGTTCACTTCTTGGACTCGGCGCCAAGCATCAATGCCGGTAGTCAAAATTGAATCGTCATCCGGTGGTGAAATACCAGCGTTGTTAAATGCGATGTCTACTGAACCGTAGGTATCGAATGCGACTTTGTACATGTTTGCCACATCATCTGCATTTGTTACATCGGCTTTTACAAAGATGCCGCCGATTTGGGCTGCAACCTTTTCACCTGATACTGGATCTAGGTCAGCAATTACAACTTTCGCGCCTTCTTCAGCTAAACGAATTGCGGTTGCTTTACCAATGCCACTTGAGCCGCCAGTGATTACTGCTACGCGGTCTTGTAAACGCTTCACTTACTTCCTACTTTCATTGATTATCTGCAGATTGCAGAGTGGGACTTCTTAATTCTCAGTACTGATAAAAACATTCTTCGTTTCGGTAAATGCTTCAATGGCGTTTGGCCCAAGCTCGCGACCGATTCCTGACATCTTAAACCCACCAAATGGTGTCCAGTAGCGAACGGCTGAATGTGAGTTGATCGAAATGGCACCAGACTCAACGCCACGTGCCATTCGCAAGGCGCGTCCAACGTCTCTAGTCCAGATTGAACCAGCTAATCCATAGTCAGTTCCATTAGCAAGTGAAATCGCATGAGCTTCATCTTTGAAAGGAACTACCACACACACTGGTCCAAAGATTTCTTGTTCATACTGCAAGTCACCTGGCTTGATTGGCGCAAGTACGGTTGGTGGGAACCAAAAGCCCTTGCCAGTTGGAGCTTCGCCCTGGAACAAAATCGGGGCGCCTTCAGGCACGAAAGACTTCACGCGATCGCGTTGCACCGCGCTGATAAGTGGACCCATGTCAGTTGCTTCAGAATTTGGGTCACCAACACGAACGCCCTTGACTGTCGTTTCGATGTGCGCAAGTACTTCATCGTAGATGTTTTCCTGAACCAATATTCTGGAGCGGGCGCAGCAGTCTTGACCAGAGTTATCGAACACCGCAAGCGGCGCTGACTTAGCGGCTGCTTCAACATCAGCGTCAGCAAAAATGATTGTTGGGCTTTTGCCACCAAGTTCAAGAGTTACGCGCTTCAGTCTGTCAGCGCCGGCTCGCATAATTCCGGTGCCAACAGGCGTGGAGCCAGTGAAGACAATTTTGCGGACGTCTGGGTGTTCAACTAAATGTTGACCAGCAATTTTTCCAAAGCCAGGCACTACGTTCAAAACGTTTTCTGGCAGACCAGCTTCTAATGCAATTTCAGCTAACCGCATCGCAGTCAGTGGAGTTACTTCAGCTGGCTTAAGTACAACTGTGTTTCCTGCTGCTAGCGCAGGCGCAAATCCCCACGCCGCAATTGGCATTGGGTAGTTCCAAGGAACGATAATTCCAACTACACCAAACGGTTCGTGAAATGTAATGTCAATTCCGCCAGGTACTGGAATCTGCTGCCCAAGAAGTCTTTCCGCACCACCTGCGAAGTAATTCAAAACGTTGCGAACGTTTTCAACTTCCCAGCGAGCCGTACCAATTGTGTGACCCGCCTCAAGGACTTCAAGTGCGGCTAGTTCTTCCCCATGCTGCTCCACGAGTAAAGCAAATTTCCGCAGAATGTTTGCTTTGTGCGCTGGTGCGGTATCTCGCCATGCTGGCCAAGCAGCTTTCGCTTTAGCTACAACTTCATCAACTTCTGCAGTTGATGCCATGTGGACGGTCTTGACAATGTCCTCAGTGGCGGGGTTCAAAACATCAAATGTGTCGCTCATCGTCCCTCTATTTTAAGTAATCAGGTTTCTATGAAATGAGCGTAGTCGACTCAGGCTAGATTCCGAACTTGGAAGGCAGGAATTTGGACTTAAGTAAATGATTGGCAAAAGTCTAGAAACCGTAGGCAATTTGCAGGTATGTTCAGTAAGGAACAAGTCTTGGCCAGGCAAGTGAATTGCCGGCCCCAGTAAGGAGTCACCATGACCGCGGTAAGTTTCCCACTTTCGATTGATGCCCTGACTAAGGACATCAAAGAAGGCCGAATCGATACCGTCATTGTGGCCATAACGGACATGCAGGGACGCCTCCAAGGCAAGCGCCTGCACGGTGATTACTTCCTAAGCGACGTTCTGAATCATGGCACCGAGGGTTGCAACTATTTGGTTGCCGTCGACATCGACATGAACACTGTTCAGGGTTACGACATCTCGTCTTGGGACACGGGCTATGGCGACATGGTTATGAAGATTGATCCAAAGACAATGCGCTACGTGGATTGGCACGAAGGCACTGCATTAGTTCTTGCGGACTTAGTTGATCATCACGACAATCCAATTCCGGAATCCCCTCGCCAGATTCTTAAGAAGCAACTTAAGCGTCTTGAAGATATGGGAATGGTTGCCATGGTTGGCACCGAACTGGAATTTATTATGTTTGAAGACACTTATGAAGAGGCTTGGAATAAGCGGTACCACGGTTTGATCCCGGTAAATCAATACAACGTTGACTACAGCATTATTGGAACTTCACGAGTTGAACCAATTCTTCGTCGCATTCGTCTTTCCATGGTTAACGCCGGAATGACGGTTGAATCAGTTAAGGGTGAATGCAACCTTGGTCAACATGAAATTGCGTTCAAATACACCGATGCTCTAGCTACTTGCGATCACCACGTTGTCTACAAAACTGGCGCAAAAGAAATTGCCGCGCAAGATGGCTATGCACTAACTTTCATGGCCAAGTTCAATGAGCGCGAAGGTAACTCCTGCCATATCCACTTATCATTCCGTGGTATCGACGGCTCTATGGTTCTTGCAGATGACAATGATCCAGATGGCCTAAGCGAAATTGGCAAGCAATACATCGCAGGTCAGCTCGCACACATGCGCGAACTCAGCATCATGTATGCACCAACCGTCAATAGCTACAAGCGTTACTCCCCAGGTAGCTTTGCCCCAACTGCAATCAAGTGGGGTCGCGACAATCGCACCTGCTCTTACCGCCTAGTTGGACACGGTCAAAGCTTGCGCGTTGAGAACCGCGTTCCAGGTGGCGATGTAAATCCTTACCTTGCAGTTGCAGGCATGATCGCTGCTGGAATTGATGGCATCGAAAAGAAGATGGCTTTAGAGCCACGCTTTGATGGCAATGCCTATGCGCTTGAAACTGATCGCGTACCAAATACCCTGCAAATGGCTCGCGACTTATGGGTTAACAGCGCTTGGGCCAAAGAAGCATTCGGCGAGCGAGTTCATAAGCACTACGCACACATGGTGGACACTGATCTTGCACAGTTCAATAAGGCAGTAACTGACTTTGAACTAATTCGCGGATTTGAACGCTACTAAGCGACGTTAAACCCAGCCCAAATTCGCTTACCATTTTCGGTTAACTCATAGCCCCATAGGTCTGCGTATTCATCGACGATATGCATGCCTCTACCTGAATCAACGGCAACGTCAAGGGATCGCATAACAGGCAAGTGATTATCGAAGTCCTCAACGACAACCTTGACCATGTACTGCCAACGTTCCAGCACAACTTGAAGTTCAGTCGCAGCATGGACTACGGAATTAGCCACCAATTCACTTGTTACAGCTAGCGCATGTTCAAGATCTATTGAGCCTTCGTTACTCAGGAAAGCGGTCACTTGCTGCCTGGCGACCAAAACAGAGTCGGCCATGGCGGGCATAGTAAATGCAGCAATGGTCGATAAGAAATCTCCAAAATAGATCGCCAAATCCGAGGAACCGGATTCGTTGAAGGCGCTCATAATTTTCAGTATGCCCGTTACTAGTGGAATAAAACCCAGTTATTGGGCTTATTCCATGCCCTTATCGCGACGGCCAGTAGCCCGCTGGGTCTCTCGCTTGGCATCCTTTTCAGCGATGGCCTGACGCTTGTCGTAGTTCTTGCGACCTCTAGCAACAGCGATTTCAACTTTGGCTTTGCCGTCATTGAAATACAGGCTGAGTGGAATCAAAGTAAGTCCACTTTCCTTTAACTTGTTTTCAATCTTGCTTATTTCTTGTCGATTCAGCAAAAGCTTTCGTGCCCGAGTTGGAGCGTGATTAGTCCAAGAACCTTCGTTGTATACCGGAATGTTGACACCGCGCAGCCAGATTTCGCCATTTTCAAATAAGGCGTAACCATCAACCAGACTGGCTCGGCCAGCGCGCAAGGACTTAACTTCAGTTCCTACTAGAACCATGCCCGCTTCATAGACGTCTTCGATAGTGAAGTCGTGGCGAGCCTTACGGTTCTGGGCGATGACCTTACGACCGCGCTCTTTTGCCACTTAACTCAACTCATCCCCAACAAGGCACAACGGTACGAGATGCACCAAACCAACCCATTGGATTGTACGGCACACCATTGAGGTGGACTTCAAAGTGTAAATGTGGACCGGTAGAGAATCCGGTTGATCCGATATAGCCAATCACCTGTTGGTTTCCAACTGCTTGCCCCGGTGATACAGCAAATTGTGATTGATGGGCATACATAGTCACCATGCCGCCGCCATGATCAATTAGAGTCATGTTGCCATAGGCGCGACTAACCGTTGTTGAAAGTACTACGCCTGATGCGGCTGCAAGAATCGGTGTACCAGTTGGTGCGCCGCTATCGACACCGGTGTGGCAAGACTTGTACTTATAAACCGGATGTACTCGCCAACCGACGCCACCACCAGCTGCTCTACCTGGCAACGGCCAAGAAAGCGGACCAGTTGCTTGCGGATCCACTGGACCTTGGCTACCAGCAGACTTAGAAAGTGCAGCAATACGAATTTGCTCTGCCCGAAGTTCGTTGTACTGAGCTTGAACTTCTGCCTTGTCATCTTCGGCAACCTTTAGTGCTGCAGATTCTTGCTTAACAAGTTTGTCGACTTCTGCTTTTGCTATTGCGGCCTTGTCAGCTGCGTTTTGAGCATCAATCAGTGCCTGTGATGCAACGTCTGCAATTCTCTGCATGTCGACACGAATGGCTTCGGCCTCTGCGGCATCAGCTGCTAATTGCTCTTTGGCAATCAATAGGTCATCAAGGCTTTTCGCAGTCGACAGCGAAACTGCCTTGATGTTTTGTAAACGAACCGTTAAGTCTGAAGGAGATTCTGATTCAAGAATGATTTCCCATTGCGATGTTGGGCCTTGTTGATACACAGACCTACCAAATTGGTCTACCTTTTTTTGAAGCTGACTTATCTCTGCTTCCTTACTGGTTACCTTAGAAAGTGCGGCCGCATAGGCAGCTTTTGCTGCGGCTAGATCAGCAGCAGCTGTGTTATAGACCGCTGTAGCCTCAGCTTCTTTTGCGGTTGCAAGTGCCATGGTTTCGCGCGCTGCTGGAAGTTTTGCTTGAGCATCCTTGAGTGATGCAGCGGCTTCAATTACTGCTTTCGAAGCTTTAGTTAACGCTTCGGATGCTTCGGCAACCTGCTTGTCGATGTCAGTGTTATTTGCGATAGCAGGAGTAATTATCAGAGATAGCAACAAGGGAACGGCAAGTAATCCTCGGGTAAGCCGCGAGGATTTAAGACGCGTGAGGAAGGCGCGCACATTGCTCCGTTCAAGGGGGAAGTCCTTTAAGCGTAACGGAAGTGCCCAGAGTTACTGATGTGACTCGAGCCGTGTCGGCCCAGTTTTTCAATAAATTGCCAGGTTTTAACCCTTTAGGTAGCGCCTTAGGGTGACTGAGGCAGCTAAAACCGTGGTTCCTACTCCAACTAGGTAAAGCATCGGAACGATTGCCAAAACCTCAGTCCAGGTCACAAACGGGATAAACGTAAGATTCGGCGCCAGCTTGGCATCAATCAACCAATACTTTGAGGCAAGGATTCCGGCCGTTGCCAGAGTGGAGCCAATGATGGCTGCCACTGCTGCTTCCAAAATGAATGGCAGTCGAATCGACATGTTGCTCGCACCAACAGAACGCATAATCGAAGTTTCTCGGCGCCTAGCGAAGGCAGCCACTCGAACTGTATTCATCACAAGTAGCACTGTTACGGTCAACATCGCGAGTGCGATTGCCAGCGCAAAAGATTGCAGTCCTTTAAGGATTTGGAAGAAGCGATCCAACAACTGACGCTGATCTTGGATGGATTCAACGCCCTGAACTGATTGCAACGAACCCGCAACTTTTTCGAAATTTTCAGGATTGTCTAGCTTTACTCGGAAGGATTCGGGCAATGCATCGGGACTGATGTTTGCCAAAATGGCTGAGCCGGCAAACTGCTCTTTGAATTGCGCATATGCATCAGCTGATGATTCATAGAAGATCTCTTGAACTGATTCCAAGGAACCAAGTACGGTTTCAATGTTCTTGCGCTGTTCTTCGGTTACTGTTCCAGTGCAGGTAAATGCAACTGAAGTATTTCCACACAAGAATATGGAAACTTCAATTTTGTCGTACCAGTAACCCTTCATGCGATCTACTTGTGCGCTCATAAGTAACGCAGCACCCACTAATGAAAGGGATACGGCAACAGAAACAATCAAAGCAACCGTCATTGTGAAGTTACGGCGTAAGCCATTACCCACTTCTTTACTTACAAATGAAAATCTCACTTCTACTGCCCCGTATGCCCATACATTCCGCGCTCTTGATCGCGGATGATTTTGCCATTTTCCATTTGAACAATACGTTTACGCATCTGATCAACAATTGCAACATCGTGTGTTGCCATAACAATTGTGGTGCCGGTTCGATTAATTCGATCAAGTAGCTTCATGATGCCAACGCTTGTCGACGGATCTAGGTTTCCAGTTGGCTCATCCGCCAACAGAAGTTTTGGTTTGTTCACAAAAGCTCGGGCTAACGCGACTCGTTGCTGCTCACCACCTGACAACTCGGACGGCAAACGATGCGCCTTTTCCTCTAGCCCAACTAAATCAAGTAACGCAGGAATTCTTTGTTGGATCTCTTTCTTTGATTTACCAATAACTTCCATACCAAAGGCAACATTGTCGAAAACTGTTTTGCCAGGCAGTAATCGGAAGTCTTGAAAAACTATTCCCATAGTCCGTCGAAAGGCTGGGACTTTACGATTTGGCAATTTAGCTACGTTAATTCCATCTACAGTTACGGTTCCCGATGTTGGCTTTTCTTCCTTTAGCAACAGGCGTAAAAGAGATGATTTTCCAGAACCTGATTGACCAACCAGAAAAACAAAGTCGCCCTGTTCAATGTTTAGATTTATGTCATCTAGCGCTGGAGTATTGGAGTTTTTGTATTGCTTGGAGACGCTATCAAAGTTGATCACAGTGAACTCTCCTTAAATGGGCGCGCAAAGAATTTCGAAAAATCGTATGTATTCAGCCTAAATACTGTGCAGGCCTTGCAGGTGCAGGGCGCGCCGATCATTGGGTTATGAGTGGTGTATCACTAATTTGATTGTTCGCGGCGCCAGCGAATTCCGGCTTCAACAAACTGGTCAATATCTCCATCGAGCACTGCGGAAGTATTTCCTGTTTCAACTTCAGTTCTAATGTCTTTAACCATTTGGTAAGGATGCAACACGTAGGAGCGCATTTGATTTCCCCAGGA
>Ga0164292_10002005_pt1 | contig 16614 bp, 20 predicted proteins | sample GEODES117metaG_FD_111486 | JGI IMG/M metagenome (GOLD analysis project Ga0164292, IMG submission 111486) | Eutrophic lake water microbial communities from Lake Mendota, Wisconsin, USA - GEODES117 metaG | ecosystem: Environmental > Aquatic > Freshwater > Lake | place: USA: Lake Mendota...
TGTACAGATTTTAGAATTTGTTAATCATAACCAATATTCATTATCCCAAGTTTATAATAGTGGTATCACACAATCAACCTATGATATTGTTGTATGTTGTCACAACGATATTAAACTTGAAAAAAATTGGGGAAAAAGATTATTGGAGGATTTTTCTAATAACCCCGAATTCGGTATAATTGGAAAAGCTGGTTCTTGTTACTTTCCTGAATCAGGCGTTTATTGGGATAGAATGAAACAAACAATGGTTGGTCAAGTTTATCACCATCCTGATGGTCAAAAAAAATGGTTAAATAAATATTCACCTAAATTACCATTTTTAATTCCTGTAGTTACAATTGATGGTTTATTTATGTCATTTGATAAAACAAAAATTAAACATAGGTTTGATGAAACAATTGGTAAATTTCACTTTTACGATCATTTATTCTGTATTCCAAATTATTTAGATGGGATTAAAATTGGAGTTACCTCATCCTTTGAAATAACTCACCAATCCATAGGAAAACCAAATCAGGAATTTTGGGAGAGTAAAGAAAAATTTGTTGAGAAATGGGGTAGTATGTTACCTTTAGATTTAAAACCTTCGTTTATTTACGCTCCAGATATAAAAAGAAAAGAATTTAAAAAATTTGGTAAGATTGCAATTATAATACCAACTAAAGGTAAAGTTGAAATGTTATACGAATGTGTTAATTCATTTCATGATCATTGTGATTATAAAATTTTTGATGTATACATTGCGGACACAGGATCAACTGAAGAAGAAAAAAATTGGATTAAGGATAATATATTACCTTTTGGGAATGTTAAATTAATTGAGTATGATTACTATAATTTTGCAAAGATTAATAATGATGTTGTAAAAAACTTACCTAAAGATGAATATGAATTTTTATTATTCTCTAATAACGATATAAAAATAATGAATGACGTTATCACTGGAATGTTGTCAGTATTTGAAAAAAATAGGATGACAGGTACCGTTGGAGCTAGACTTCATTTTGAGGATAACACAATACAACATGATGGAATCTTAATGTACATTAATAAAATAGATAATAGAATTAGCGTAACACATTTAAATTTAAAAAACTATTACAATTATTCTAACTCAACAAAAGAAGTTTTTGGCAACACGGGTGGTCTAATGATGGTTAGAAACTACACTTTTGAAAAATATGGAATGTTTAATGAAAATTATGTTTCTTGTTTTGAAGATGTTGAAGTTAATATGAATCTTTTATCCTCAGGTTTTAAAAACTATATATGTAGTGAATGTGTGTCATATCATTATGAATCCCAAACAAGAAATGAAGATCCAAAAAATTTAATAAAATTAAATTACGATTACCACAATAATCTACTTCCATCTATTAAAAATAATATAGACAAAATAAAAAATAACATTATAATTATATAATATGGCACAAGGAGTACATAAAATAACCGAAGACTTTGAGAAATCACTATGTGATTACACAGGAGCACCATATGCAATTGCATTAGACAACATGAGTAACGCAATATTTTTAGCGTTATATTATGAAAAAAACATAAAAAAAAGTTTAACATCAGATAAGGTAGATTGTCCATCAAAGACATACCCATCAGTTCCGTGTGAAATTATTCATTCAGGATTGAAAGTTAATTTTATACCTGTTGAGGGTGAAACAATCAAAGGGGCCTATCAGTTATCCCCAAGTAATGTTTGGGATTCGGCTTTAAGATTTACTGCCGATATGTATATTCCAAAATCACATATGTGTCTTTCATTTACAGGACCATATAAAACATTAAAACTTAGTAAGGGAGGCGCAATTTTAACTGATGACCATAAAGCTATGTTATGGTTTAAACGAGCAAGATTTAGTGGTAGAAGAGAATGTTCATATCATGACGATAATTTTGATATGATAGGTTGGAATTTTTATATGATGCCAGAATTATCCGCAAGAGGATTGTTGATGATGTCTCAATTCTATGATTTAAAGGGAAATAAAAAACATAATCAAGATTTAGAGTTACCATACCCTGATCTATCAAAATTTAAAATTTACACACAATGAAAAATATAGTTTTAATTGGTGGGGGAAACCAAGCACATTATACTATTGATATTATTGAAAAAGAAGGTAAATACAATATTGTAGGTATTATTGATTCTTTACATGATATTGGTTCTGATAGATTTGGATATAAAGTAATTGGTAGACAAGAAAATTTATCTGAATTAGTTAAAGAATATGAACTATATGGTGGGGTGATTTCTATAGGTGACAATTGGGGAAGATCTAATGTCTCTCTTCAAATATCGTCTTTAGTGCCTGATTTTAAGTTTGTAAACGCCATTCATCCATCAGTTGTAATAGGTAATAATGTAACATTAGGGAGAGGTATAGTTGCAATGGCGGGGTGTATATTCAACCCCAAATCAGTAATAGGAGATTTTACATTTTTTGCAACAGGAGCTCAAGTAGAACATGATTGTGTTATTTCTGATTTTTCCAGTATATCCGCAGGTTCCATTACTGGAGGTTATGTTAAGTTAGGTAAATATTCGGCATTAACTTTAGGTGTGACAGTATTAGATAGAATAGAAATTGGGGAAAACACTGTAGTTGGTGCGGGAAGTTTAGTTATTAAATCATTACCTGATAATGTTTTGGTTTATGGTAATCCTGCAAAAATAATTAGAAATAGAATTACAGGTGAAAAATTTTTAAAATGAAAAAAGAAAATATTATAGAGTTAAAAGAACAAGGGTATACAATTATCCGAAATTTAGTTGATGAAAATTGGTTAGATTTGTTAAGGGATGCTTTGGACAAAGCATTTATTGAGCATAGAAAAACTCAATTAAATAACCATAATGATATTCAAACTAATGGAGTTGCGCTTCATGCGTTATTAAGTAATCCAATATTCATTAATTTCTTGGAAGATATCCAAAATAAAAAATTCTTTGAGTTCCTTTCGGAATCTTTTTTTAATGGTAAGTGTATTATTAATTCATTTAGTGGATTAGATAATCTACCAAATCAACCAAATTTCTCGGCAATTGTTCACAGAGATTTAAGATTTTATTCTGGTGATTTCCCAATTATGTTAAATTGTTTATTAATGGTGGATGATTTTACAATTGAAAATGGTGCAACATATCTATTACCTTATTCTCATTTAGATAAAAAAAAACCAAGTGACGAAGAATTTTTTCAAAACGCAATACAAGCCGTTGGTAAAAAGGGTGATATGATAGTTTTTAACGCCAATGTTTGGCATTCATCGGCACCCAATATAACACAAGACCATAGAAGAGCAATTCCAATAACCGTAAGTAAATCGTTCATGAAACAATTGTTAGATTACCCAAGAGCAATTGGTTACGACAGAATTGATGAGTTTAGTTTTGAATTACAACAATTATTAGGGTATCACTCAAGGGTACCCGCATCTTTGGATGAATGGTACCAACCTGAAAATAAAAGATTTTATAAAAAAGAACAAGATTAAAAAAAAATATAAATTAATATGACTCACACGGAAGAATCTTTAGATATTACAAGAAGAATATCAAATGAAATGTATGGAAAAACTTTTCACCATCATTATCATATTTTATATGACATAATTAAAACGTATCCTGATGATTACAATCTTAATTATGTGGAGATTGGGTGTTATGCTGGCGGATCGGCATCGTTAATATGCCAAAGAAAAAATACTAATGTTTTTACTATAGATTTAGGAACCCCTATATTGCCTGAAGTCCCAATTAAAAATATAGAAAAATTTAATATTTTTAATAATCATTACGAATATATTCAAGGTAATTCTCAGAAAATAGAAACAATAGAAAAACTTAAAACATTTATTGATGATATTGATGTTTTATTTATAGATGGTGATCACTCATCAAATGGAGTGAAGAATGATTTTGAGTTATACTCACCAATGGTTAAAAATGGTGGTTATATTGTTTTTGACGATTATAACGATTATGAATTTAGCCCTGAAGTAAGACCTATGGTGGATCACATTATATCTACACTTGATGGTTATGAAATAATAGGGACATTACCCAATTTATTTAAGGCTGATCCAGAATCTATGTTAGATGGTAATTGTTTTATAATTAGAAAAAAATGAAATTATCAATAGTAACTCCAACATATTATAGATCAGATGGATCCACATTAAGTTATCTAAAAAAAGCTTTAGATTCCTTATTTAATCAAACCCATCAGGATTTTAAAATTTACTTAATTGGTGATAGATATGAACATCCTAATGAGGTTGAGTCATTAATATCAAATTACGATCAAAGTAAAATATTGTTTGTTAATTTAGATGTAGCTAAAGAACGAGATTTTTATACCAATAAGTGGGCTTTATGGTCTTATGGTGGAGTTAATGCGACAAATCATGGTGTTGATCTATCTATGTCTGAAGGTAACTATTATATTTGTCGTTTAGATCATGATGATGAATGGGAAAATAATCACTTGGAATTAATTAATAAATGTATTGAAGAAACTAATTCAGATTGGATTTGTACTAAATCAAATTACCTTAATACTGTAATTTTACCATACACTAATGGTACTGGTCTTTATATTAATCACTTACCTAAATCCGAATCTTTAATTCATTCATCGGTATGTATGAACTTTAAAACAATACCTCTAAAATATAGAGATTTATTTAATGAAACTGGTGTTGTTGGTTTACCGTCCGATGCTGAATTATGGGAAAGATGTGCATCCTATATTTTAAGTAATAATTTAAAAAGTACTTTAATAAATAGTGTGACGTGTAATCACGTTAACGAGGGGTTTGAACGTAACTAATAATGAAAGTAACCGCATTATTATTAAATTGGAAACGACAAGAAAACATTGTTAAAGTAATTCAATCCATCCGAGATCAATCAATTGATATTGATATATGGTTATGGAACAATAATTTAGAAGATAAGACATCTTATGATGTGAATGTTCAAATTAATTCGTCAAATAATTTTAAATGCTGGCCAAGATGGTTAATTGGATCAATGGTTGATGAAGGTTTTATTTTTACATTAGATGATGATATAATGTTTAATAAAACAGATGTTATTGAAAATTGTTTAAAGACATATGAAACTATAGGGAAAAATAGGACATTCCCAATAATTGGTTATTCGGGTGTCGTTTTAAATAAGGAAAAAGATTATTGGAAATCAAAACACATAAATAAACCCTATGATGATACCGATATTATAGTTGATGTTATTAAAGGTAGATTTATGTTTATGGATAGTAAAATTTTAAAAAATGTTTTATTAGAGAATGAACCCACTTGTGAAGATATAAAAATATCTTCCTATTCAAATTACAAGATTGTCCCATCTTTAATATCAAATGGATTAATCAACTTGGAGGAGGGTCCTGAAGCATTACACTCAAGTTTAGAACAAAGAGAAAAAAGAACTGAGGCAACCAAAAAGTATTTTATTAAAACCGTAAAATATGGTTAATTATTTATTATTTATAAGTTGGTTTTATATTTAAGTTAAATAAAAAACTTATGGCTATTAGAAAAAAACCAATTTTAAAAGACGATACAACGTCAACTACTCAACCACAAATTTCAAGAAAAGAGTTAATTAACTCTGTAATCAAAAGAAAACAAAAAAGTAAATTTTTATCAGACAATCAAAAAGACTATTATGATATTTTGATTAACAATCAAATTACAATTTGTTCAGGACCGGCAGGTGTTGGTAAAAGTTATATTTCAATGAAGGCGGCGGTAGATTTACTAATAGATCCAAACAATTCATACGAAAAAATTATCATTGTTAGACCCGCAGTTGAGGCTGAAGAAAAGTTAGGATCCCTTCCAGGAAATTTAGAAGAAAAATTAGATCCTTATATTTTCCCATCTTATTATTTACTTAATAAAATAATTGGTAAAGAGGCAAGAGAGAAGTGAAAAGAGTATGAGGTAATTGAAGTTTTTGCATTAGCGTACATGAGAGGAATGAATATTGATAATTCAATTTTAATTTTTGAGGAAGGTCAAAATGCAACTCCTAATCAAATGAAATTATTATTAACAAGAATTGGATACAATAGTAAATTTTTTATATCAGGTGATTTAGAACAAACGGATCGTTATAAAGATAAAAAACAATCGGGACTTTACGACGCATTACAAAGATTCAGTGGTATACCAGATATTGGCATATATGACTTTAAAAATGCCAAAAATGTTAGAAACCCATTAATTAGTGAAATATTAGTTAAGTACGATGACGAAAATAGGGATTGAGATTAATGGTGTTTTAAGGGACACTATTAGTAAATTTACTGAATTATATGAAAAACATTTAGTTGATAGTCATTTTAATGAGTCAACGGATAAAACATATGAAATTGAATTTTCAGGTGATACAGATGAGGTAATTGAACTTAATGAAAACGTAGAGGTTAATAATTTTGAATATAAAGTTTTAAGTCCTGTCACATCATTAGATTTAGGGTCACATTTTTCATTTCCATCTAAAGATGATTTATATTCATTTATGTATGAAGAATATACAATGGAGTTATTTGGTCATGCACCATCAACAGAGATGTTATCATTTAACCTATTAAACGATATTTACTATAACTTGAGAGATACTTATGACTTAATGATTGTTTCTGATGAAATAGGTAGATCTAAACCATCGTCACTTTTTTTCTTATCTAAATTTGGTTGTTTAGTGGAAAAAGTATTTTTCTATAGTGAAATAACAAAAAATGATATGTTAAATGAGGTAGACATTTTACTTACGGCTAATCCTGACCTACTATTAAATAAACCTGATAATAAAATCATTATAAAATTTATTACAGATTATAATAAAAACATCAAATCAGAATACGAAATTTCTTCTTTATCTGATTTGGAATTAACGATTAAAAAAATAGAAGCGAATGTTTAATGTGTTTGGAGAAAACTATTATATTGATTTAGATAAAATAGAGGACTTTGTCCAGTATAGTGGTACAAGTGGTGAAACTCAAATCCACGTAGTAAAATATGAGTCAGTTAAAGCAATGGTTGACACAATTTTAACTGAAATAGGAGAAGTGGATGAAAATTTAGGTATGAAAAATAATGAGGTTACTATTCCCTTTAAAATTGCTTTTAATACACTTTTAATGAAAAAAATAATAAATAAAATATAAAACATGAACCAAGAACAAATTTTAAAACTAGAAGAATCCATTCAGAAAATGAGGGATAAGAAGTCAAGAATTTATTTTATAGTACAGGACACTAAAGGAAATGCAAAAGCGTCAATACGTTACATTTACGAAATGGCTATGTCACTAAAAAATAATGGATTTAATGCCATAATACTACATGAAACCCCTGAATACTTTGGTGTTACAGATTGGTTAGGTGAGGAATATATGACAAATTTAGATCACAAATCTATTGAAGGAACTAATTTAGAAATCTCACCTGAAGATTTAATTGTTATTCCAGAAATTTACGGATTCATAATGGATCAAATAACTAAACTACCTTGTGGTAAAATTGTGTTATCACAATCATACGATTACATTTTTGAAACACTACAACCTGGACAAACTTGGACTCAACTTGGATTCCATAAATGTATTACCACATCAGAAAAACAAAAAGAATATATTTCGTCAACAATGAGAAGTGTATCAGTTGATGTTATTGAACCAACAATTTCTGAAGTTTTTGAAAAACAAAAATTTCCACCTAAAACAATTATTGGTGTACACACAAGAGACCACAGAGATACGGTAAATTTAATTAAAACTTTTTACACTAAATTTCCACAATACAGATGGATTACATTTAGAGATTTAAGAGGGTTATCTCAAGTTGAGTTTACAAACGCAATGAAAGAAAGTTTTGCATCCGTGTGGATTGATAATATTAGTTCATTTGGTACATTCCCACTTGAATCTATGAAGATGGGAATCCCTGTTATTGGATTGGTACCTAATATCACACCTGAATGGATGAATGAAGAAAATGGTATTTGGATCAATAACCAAAATATGATTGTTGATGTTATTGCCGATTTTATACAAAATTGGTTAGAGGACAATCTTAACCCTAAATTATACGAAGAAATGGACATAACCATTAATAAACTTTCAACCAAAGAAAAATTTGAATCGGAAGTTGTTGAATTATTTGCAAAAATGATCGACGCAAGAGCAGATTCTTTTGAGGCTCAATTATCTAAACTTGAAACAACTGAATAATATGGAAAATAATAAAACAATCTCGGTAATATTACCAATTAAAACTGCTAGGTCCGCAGACTTTGAGGACTTCTTTGATAGATGTATCAAATCAATTAAAAACCAAGGTGAAACCGTAAGTGAATTGGTTATCGTTTATTGTGATGATTCTCTTTTGGAGACACACGTTAACTCTTATGATTTTGATGGATTAAACGTTAAATTTGAAGTGTGGAAAGACGAACCTAATTTCGCTAACCAAGTCAATAGAGGTGTTGAAATATCAACTTCTAATTGGGTTTCATTAATTGAGTTTGATGATGAGTATTCAAACATATGGTTTAAAAACTCACAAAAATATATGGATATCTATAAAGATATTGAAGCATTTTTACCAATTGTTGTTGATGTTAATGATAAAGGAGTATTTGTAGGATTTACAAATGAAGCAACATTCGCAGCAAACTTCACACAAGAACTTGGTTATTTAACTAACGAAACATTACAAATGTATCAAAATTTCCAAATTGCTGGAATGGTTATTAAAAAAGAAACTTTTTTAGAATTTGGTAAATTTAAATCAAACATTAAATTAACATTTGGTTATGAGTTCTTTTTACGTATGACTCACGCATCTGTTAAATTTTTAACAATCCCTAAAATCGGATACAAACATATGAACTTAAGAGAAGGATCTATTTTTTGGAACTACAAAAATGGTGAAGACAGATTAAGTGAAGATGAGGCTAAATTCTGGATTGAGACGGCTAAGAAAGAATATTTCTACACCGCACAGAGGGACATAAAATATGAACCACAAGAAGTTTGATGTCCGAAAATGGTAATCTATCAAACGAAGAAATTGAAAAGAAAAAGAAGGGAAGAAAACCCACAGTAAATAATTATTTTGACGTAAGAGAAGAAGATGCGGTTAGGGCCTACCTAATCGCAGAATCTTTTGAGGAGAAGAATAAAATTTATAACCAGTTTTTAAAAAACCCCTTAGATAAAATGATATCGTCAATTATTAGACGATATAAATTATACAGAAAAGACATGGACTTTGAGGAGATCCATATGGATACTCATTCATTTTTAATGACTAAAATAGACAAGTTTAAACCGGCTAAAGAGAAGAAAGCTTATTCTTATTTTGGAACTATCTGTAAAAATTATCTTATGGGTCAAATTTTAAAAGACCAAAAAGAAATGAATAGAAAAATATCTTATGAAGATATTTCGGGTGATGTTCATAATATGCCAGATATGATTTATTATATTGATAATGAAGATGTAAGTTCTGAAGAAATTATAAAAAAATTCCTTAATGAACTTAAAGATAATATGAATGAACCAAATATATCTGAACAAGAAATAAAATTGGGTGAAGCTTTAACTGATATTTTCACAAATTATGGGGCAATTTTCCAAGAAACATCAAATAATAATAAGTTCAATAAGAACATTATCCTGTTTGAATTAAGGGAAATGACCAATTTAAGTACAAAAGAAATACGTAATTCATTAAAAAGATATAAAAAAATATACTTTCATATCGTAAATGAATTATTAAAATAGAATAAAAAATACTTATAGATATGGGAAGGCCGACAAAAAAAGAAATTAATCTAACTAAGGAATCAATGTTATCTTTGATGCAAGAGATTTATAATGAACTTGTAGAACAAAGAAATACCGCAATTAGAATACAAAACAAGATGTTAACAATGATGAAAGAACCAGAAGATATGACTCTTATTGGTCCTGTTATTGAAAAACAACAAAAGATTATTAATGATTGTGTAGATAAAAAATTATCCCTTTCAAAACTACAAGCACAAATTTGGCAAAAATCTCAGGAGAAACAAGATGATAATTTTACTTTGTCAGATTTGGATCTTGATGATGACACATTTAAAAGTTTAATTGATAAAGACACCTCAACAGATAATAGTTACAAACTGAATAAATAATGGCACAGGATACTGAAGATGGTTTTAATGAAGTAGATAAAAAAACAACTATACTCAAAAAGTATAAGAAGGTTAGTAGTGATATTGAAGATCTACGAAAAAAAGCTGGAAAAACTTTAGAAAAGAAAAAATCTGAAACTTCCACACAACTTTCTGACGCAAAAAAATTAAAAAACAAATATCAAAAAGAAATTAAAACTCAATTTGATAAGTTGTTAGATTTAAACTTTTTGTCATTGGGCGCGGGTAAAAGTAGTCAAGGTTATCTTAAAAAAACTTTTACAAAAGCAATTAAAGAAATCGTACCAAAATTAGACGATATTTTATTGGAATTAATGTTAAGTGCCGTAGGTTGTTCGCAAGATCAAGAATTTGTTCCTCAGACGATTTATATTAGAGTTAAGTCAGTTGACCTACTTAACACGTTAAAAGAAGATCCTGCAACAGATGTTGGTAAATTATTATATGAGAAAAAAGATATTCAATATAGTAGTTTTCCATTTTCAATGAATAAGGAATTATATAATAGAACTCAAAATATTAACCAACCATTTAGTGTTCCGGCTTCAGGACAAAGTTATTTAGGTACGTCAGGTCAAGAATTATTTGATATTTCATATGTTGAGTCTTACGTTGATCCAACAACTTCACAAACAATACAAGGTAACTTTTTTAAAGTTGATTTAAAGAATAGAATAACCACAAATAAAGTTTCTGAATTTTTAAAAGATTATTTTACAACAATAAAACTTTTTGATGAGACTAATTTCTTTGCAAATCTTATGAATCAATTGACAGGTGCGGTTTCAATTAAAAAAGGAGATGGTAATGCCGATTTAGAAGATCTACAAAAAATATTATTAATTATTCAAAGAATATTAGGATTGTGTTTTGATAACACTAAAGAGATTGATGTGTCAGGAATTGCAAAATTGTCGGAAAATGATAATGTTGACGAATCCTTCTTTGAGTTCACGGACATTGATTTACGTTTTATTGATTCAAGAGTTTCTGATATTAAACTAGGCGTTGTTGAATTTGAGGAATGTGATACCGTTAAATTACCCGTTGACTCGGATAGTATCACAAACGCATTAAATAATCTTATTTTTGTTGATGGTAAAAACAACTCAAATAGTATAGATGACGCAGCTAACTTAACTGATGTATTGACAAAAAATCCAGGATGGTTTCCATTGGAAATAAATATTGATTTATCATTCCTAAAGGAATTCCCAAAAGCAATGGTATCTACGGTACTTTCACCTAAAGTGGTTTTACCATTGATGATAACAACAAAATCATTAGGTCAAAATTTAGATTTACAAATTAGTTCATTTATGGATTTTGCAAAAAAACTTAAATCATTCTTTATTAAATTTGCATCAATGGTTGGAGAAATTTTTGTTAAAATTTTATTTGACATAATTAAAAAAGATATTTTGAATTTAGTCAAATCTGTAAATTTAGATGTAATTAGAGGGTTAAATAATAAAAGATTAAATACAATATTATCTTTAACCGAATTAATAATTGCAATTGCTAAAATTATAAAAGATTTCAGGGAATGTAAAAGTGTGATTGATGATCTATTAAACGCATTAAAAATCGCATCAAAAGGATTTGGAGGGGACATCCCATTACCATTATTATTAACTTCAAAACTTTTAAGTGGTTATTCTTCAGATAGGGCATTTTTAAATGTTATTGCAAATTTTGAAGAATTGGGATTACCAACAGGTACTATGCCAGATGGAAGTCCTAACTTAATGTTGGCATCAATAAAGGCACTATTAGATGGTTCAGATGAGGAAAATGCCTCTAATGGTAAATCACAAGTTGCAATATACCCACTAAGTATAACACCAATTGGTCAAACAACACCAATAGTTTGTTATGGAAAATAAAATATAAAAAAATGGATAATAAAGTACAATCACAACAAGTTGTGGAAATTATTAAAGAACATAAGGTTAGGCCTAATAAAGATCTAATTTTGGCTATGGAATTTATTAAAAAAGATTTTGATATTACAAAAGAAAATTTAATTAAAATGACAAGTCATTTAGACAAATTAGAGTTGACATATAATACACTATTAAAAGAATATCAATCAAGAAATGTGGTTCAAAAATAAAAATTTATTTCCGGGTTATGTAAAAGATAATAAAGATCCAATGATGTTAGGTAGGGTACGAGTTGTACCTACCCTTGAAAGGTATGAGGATTCTTTACCCGAAGATTGGAATGAAGAAAATGATAAGTGGACGGCAAAAGATCCATTTGTATTTTTACCATTGTTACCATACTACATTAATCAGGTCCCAAAAGAGAATGAATATGTTAATCTAATTTATTACGACAATCGTGAAAGATTGGATGCCAACAAATTTTACATTCAAGGTCCAATAACAAGACCACAAAATAATTCTAAAGAGGATTGGAAAAATTCTCAGTCCATGTTGGCAACTGGAGAATTTTTCAAACAGGCAAATCAATTAAGAGATCGTAAAACAGGGATCACGGATCCAAAAATTTATGGAATATACCCCGAACCAGGTGATAATGCCATTTTAGGTAGAGGAACCGCAGATGTTGTTGTTAAAGAAAATGATGTGTTAATACGAGCAGGTAAATTAGATCCTCTTAAATCTTCAAGTGCCGATTTTAATATACCCGTACCAAATGATAAAAGATCATTTTTACAAATATCCACATCTCCCTTAGAAAAAATTAAAGGTGAACCAAAAACAGTTACCGAATACATCAAAGAAAGTAGACAAGTTAAAAATTTGGTTGAGTGGGAAATTACAAATCTTGCAACAACAGGAACAACTTTTGATGGTAGTGTAAAATTATATAGTTTAATTCCAGTACCTGAAACTTTATCCAATAAAATTTTCCTTACTTCTGATTTAGATAGTTACAAAGGAACAACTTTATATGAATTAAACTTTACTGGTAAAACTTCTGAAGAATCTTTAACAATAATTAATGATTTTATTAAAGGTGTTAATATTGGTAAAATAAATATTGATGGTTATCTTTCATACCCATCACAAGATGGAGCTAAATTGGAAAATCAATTTCCATTTGTGTTTACCCCAACAAAAAGTAATACCGAAATATTTGTAGGTGCAAATATTGATACCCCAAGTGGTTTAACTGAGTTTAATAACATTCTTAATTTTTATGCAAAAACTAAATTATCACCACAAAATAAAGAATTTGGATTTGGTTTAGTTTGGGTACAAGATGTTTTAGGTGAACAACTTGAAGTTAAAATAACTCAAGTTGCAAATGACACATTTGAGGCAACCCCAACATCATATGGTGTCATGGGTGGTGATTTTCTTTATTTATTATCCCATAAATCAGTTATCCCAAGTAAAGGTACTCCAATTGATTTAAAAAATACATTATATGGTATTGATCAACCAACGTTAACAGATACGATTTACGGTAAAACAAATTCAATGGTTAGAGGTGAAGAATTAATGTCATTCTTAAACCTCATCGTTCAATTTATGATAGGTCACGTACACCCATTTCCAGGACTTGCACCAATACAAGAATATCCATCAATACCTGATGGTCCTTCATCTAAAAAAATACTGGAAATACTTAATAATTCTCAAAATACAATATTAAATCAAAATATTAGGATTAATTGATATTTATATTAAAAACGTAAATGTCAATAAATAATTCATATTTCAGTAGGAATAATACTTTAATATCTGATAGTCTTGTTAATTCAGGGAGAAATCCTGTTACCGAATTATTTTATGGTGATGGTAGTCTTGTGAACCCAATTGGATTCACACGTTTTATCTTTGATTTAGACCTTACTTTATTAAATGAAAAATACCAAAATGGTGTTATAAGTGTGGGGTGTAATTTAGATACAACTCATACCTTAAGAATGACTAATACAAGTTATTTTGATAAAGAATTATTAAACACTTCAACATCTCAAGGTAGACTAAGAGCAACGTCATTTGACTTAATATTATTTAGAATACCTCTTAATTCCTTATCGGGAACTTCTCAGAATTGGGATGAGGGTGTTGGTTATGATTACTATGATCAAGTAACTGGTATACCAAGTGATAAGAACTATTCAGATAGACCATCAAATTGGTTGGAAACCACAACAATTACGGATTGGCAAGAACCAGGAATTTATAGTAATACAAATACAGGATTATTTAATTATAATCAATTACAAATTATTGATACACAACATTTTAATTTGGTGATGAAAATGTAGAGTTTGATATGACAAATGAAATAAACTCTATTTTAAATGGATCACTAACAGGTGTGACGGGTTGGGGAATTGCTTACTTACCTCAAGTTGAAAACTTAACAGGAACAACAGGTAATTATTCTGTTGGATTTTTTACAAGACACACTCAAACATTCTACGAACCATTCTTAGAAACAAACTATAATGATTCAATTGAAGATGATAGAAATTCATTTTCATTAGGTAAAATTAATAAACTATACTTATATATCTTTGAAGATGGGGATTTTCAAAACTTAGATAATAATCCTTTGGTTACAATTGGTGATCAATCGGGAACTCCAATACCGGGTCTTATTAATTTACCATCTTGTCGGGTAACAAAAGGTGTGTATGAGATAACAATACCACCATTACTTGGATATAGAACTCCATGTATCTTTACCGATACTTGGTCAAACATTTCATTGAATGGTTTTTCATTACCTAATGTAATAAATGAATTTGTAATTTACCCATTACAGAAATCAATTCAAATTGGAACAACAACTAATGATCCTGCGGTATATGGTTTTGATTATTATGGAATTAAACAAGATGAAAAAATATTAAATACCGATATTAGAAAAGTTGGTGTTATAATCAAGAAAGCATATACCACTAACCAACAATTACCAAAAATTGAAGGTCAGTATAGAGTGTATGTTAGAGAAGGTCAAACCGAAGTACAAGTACAAGATTGGACCAAACTTAATAGAACTCCAAATGAGTACTATTTTATATTTGACACAAGGGATAAGATTCCAAATGAATATTATATAGATTTAAAAGTCATTTCTAGTGGAGAAGTGAATACTTATAAGAGACAGATTAAATTTCAAATCGTAAATAAAAAATAAAGATATTTATTAAATAAAGATATGGCAAATTTTAGAGTAGAACAATGTTCATCATCAAATCAATTCACAGTTGGTTTTGGTGTAAGTTTTACCCCAATAACGGGACAAACTTATTCATTTAGTAATGGACTAACAGGAGAAACTATTTGTGGTACCATAATATCTGGCACCACTGGATCAACAACATATTCGGCAATCACCCAATATGATAATTGTAATGAATGTATTATTGATATACCAAGAAGTGCAAATACAGCATATGATATATGTGAAGTTTGTTCTGATGGAACAGTAATTACAGTTTATAATTTAACACCACCACACCCTATTTATACTGATGGATATGGTACTCCAGTCACTCAATTAAACATGGTTACATTAGGAGGCCCTAACGGATTAAATAATTAAAACAATGAAAAGAGTAATAAGATTAAATGAAACGGACATTACCAATTTGGTAAAAAGAGTACTTAATGAACAGAAAAGTGAACGTTATATGTTCTTTTCTAATTTAGAACAAATGAGAAGACAATGTGATTTATTATTAAATTTTGATCGTAGTGAGGTTGAATCTATTTTAGATAATGGACATGATTGGGCTCAAGATCATATTTCTGAGGCTAAAAACAATATGGATCAAGTATTTGATTTCATGATGAATGAAACCACAAGAGACGGTATGAAATCATCTACAAATATTGATGATGAAGATATGGTCATGATGGAAGGAAAGAAAAAACCAGGAACACCTCTTTGTGCAAGAGGTATTGCATCCGCAAAATCTAAATATGATGTATACCCTTCAGCATATGCAAATGGACACGCAGTACAAGTATGTAAAGGTACGATTAAAGGTCTTGATGGTAAAAAACATTGTTCGGGAGCTTATTGTTAAAAATTTTTTAAAAATATTTTTTTATTCAAATAATTTATATATATTTGTAGACACATAAACTTTATACAAATATGAAAAACAGAGTAAAAAGATTCTCAAGTAGATTAAAACTTAAATTTTATATTTGGTCAAAAAAATCTTCAAATATTATACCAACTTATCAAAATGAAATCCTATCATATGAAAAGACCTGTTTTAAAATATGTCTTAAAATAATTCAACATAAAGATACGGAATTTATGATCGCCCCAATGTCTGATAAACGTTATCTTAAAAATGACGATATGAAAATTTTCATAACAATGACAGATCATAGAGTTGAGATCACTAA
>Ga0164292_10002007_pt1 | contig 16603 bp, 16 predicted proteins | sample GEODES117metaG_FD_111486 | JGI IMG/M metagenome (GOLD analysis project Ga0164292, IMG submission 111486) | Eutrophic lake water microbial communities from Lake Mendota, Wisconsin, USA - GEODES117 metaG | ecosystem: Environmental > Aquatic > Freshwater > Lake | place: USA: Lake Mendota...
GCAGCCTGCCTCGCTGACCGTGCCCACGAAGTCGCGCACAAACTCATAGCGTTCGATACGGTCGACACCAATGCGGTGCTTGACAGTCACCGGGATGTCGACCGAGTCACGCATGGCCTTGACCCCATCAGCCACCAAGGCGGGCTCATTCATCAGGCAGGCGCCGAAGGCCCCGCGCTGAACACGGTCCGAGGGACAACCGCAATTGAGGTTGATCTCGTCGTAGCCCCACTCCTGGCCCAAGCGGGCAGACCCCGCAAGGTCCCTGGGGTCGCTGCCGCCCAGTTGCAGAGCCACCGGGTGTTCCTCGGCATTGAAACGCAGGTGACGCTGCACGTCACCATGCGTGAGCGCGCCAGTGGTCACCATCTCCGTGTAGAGAAGTGCATTCTTTGAGAGCAAGCGGTGGAAATAACGGCAGTGGCGGTCCGTCCAGTCCATCATGGGCGCAACGGACAGGCGCCAGCGGCGCGGATCCGGGCGGGTAACGAGCGGAGTCATGGCCGAGGTAGTGAGTGGATTGATAGGCGATGCGTCGGGCACGGGAGTGACTGTACGCGCTTGGGCTCATCCGCCTTCAAGCCAGCCCGCGAAGGCCGGCGCCCATGAAAAAGCCCGTCCGAGTGGACGGGCCAGGGCGCGGGCAGGCGGCGAGGCGCGAGCCGATCAGCCCATATGCAAGCCACCGTTGACCGAGAAATCGGCCCCGGTGGAATAACCGCTCTCGGTACCGGCAATCCAGGCAATGATGGAAGCGATTTCCTCGGGCATGCCCAAGCGCTTGACGGGAATGGTGCCCACGATCTTGTCCAGCACATCTTCCCGAATCGCCTTGACCATGTCGGTGCCGATGTAGCCCGGGCTCACCGTGTTGACGGTGACGCCCTTGTTGGCCAGTTCCTGCGCCAGGGCCATGGTGAAGCCGTGCATGCCGGCCTTGGCTGCCGAGTAGTTGGTCTGGCCGGCCTGGCCCTTCTCGCCGTTGACTGAGCTGATGTTGATGATGCGACCCCAGCCCCGCTCGACCATGTCGCCCACGACCTGCTTGGTCACGTTGAACATGGAGTTAAGGTTGGTGTCGATGACTGCGTCCCAGTCGTCACGGCTCATCTTGAGGAACATGCGGTCCCGGGTGATGCCGGCGTTGTTCACCAACACGTCGATCGGGCCGTGCTCGGCTTTGGTCTTGCTGAAGGCCTCAACGGTGGAGTCCCAGTCGCCGACGTTGCCCACGGAGGCGTAGAAGGTGTAGCCCTTTTCCTTTTGCTCGCCGATCCATTTGGCAAAGTCACGGGTAGGGCCGCAGCCGGCAATGACCTTGAAGCCCTCCTTGTGCAGCCGCTGGCAGATTGCGGTGCCGATACCGCCCATGCCGCCGGTCACGTAGGCAATTTTCTGGCTCATCTCATTTCTCCTTGAAGTCTCTTGTCGTTCAGGTTTTTCAGGGACGCCGCAATCGTCGTGCTCGCTCGTTGCGATGGCCCTGTCGTGTAGCGCCGATCAGGCGCGCTCGACGGCAAGGGCAACCCCCATGCCGCCACCGATGCACAGCGCGGCCAAACCCTTGCGGGCCTGGCGTCGTTGCATTTCGTGAAGCAATGTGACCAGGATCCGGCAGCCTGAGGCGCCAATCGGGTGGCCGATGGCGATGGCACCGCCGTTCACATTGACCTTGGCTGGATCGATGCCCAGCTCTTTGTTCACCGCGCAGGCCTGGGCTGCGAAGGCTTCGTTCAGTTCGAACAGGTCGACATCCTGGGCGGTCCAACCTGCACGCTGCAAGGCCTTGCGGGAGGCGGGCACCGGGCCCATGCCCATGGTGGCAGGGTCCAGTCCGGAGGTGCCGAACGCGGCGATTCGCGCGAGCGGCGTCAGGCCCAGGGCTGCGGCCTTCTTTGCGCTCATCACCACCACCGCGGCGGCACCATCATTGATACCCGAGGCGTTGCCGGCGGTCACCGAGCCCGCCTTGTCGAAGGCCGGGCGCAGGCCAGACAGGGCCTCGGCACTGGTCTTCTTGTTGATGTACTCGTCGGCATCAAAGACAAGCGGGTCACCCTTTCGCTGAGGGATGGAGATACCGACGATTTCGTCCTTGAACCGGCCCGCATCCTGAGCGGCGGCGGCCTTTTGCTGGCTCGCCAACGCAAGCTGATCCTGCGCCTCACGAGAGATACCGTGAGCCTTGGCCACGTTCTCGGCAGTGATGCCCATGTGGTATTGGTTGTAGACGTCCCACAGGCCGTCAACGATCATCGAATCGACCATTTTCCAGTCACCCATGCGCTGCCCGTCACGCGAGCCCATGAGGATGTGCGGCGACGCGCTCATGTTCTCTTGGCCGCCAGCCACCACGATCTCGCTGTCACCGTAGGCAATGGCCTGAGCAGCCAGCATGACCGCCTTCAGGCCGGAGCCACAGACAGCGTTGATGGTCAGGCCAGGCACTTCCTGGGGGATACCCGCCTTCATGAGCGCTTGGCGCGCCGGGTTCTGGCCGCCGCCAGCGGCGAGCACCTGGCCCATGATGACCTCGCCCACCAAGGCAGGGGCGAGCTTGGCGCGGGCGATCACCTCGCGAATCACGGCCGCGCCCAGATCAGGGGCGGCGACTTTGGCGAGGGAGCCGCCGAACTTGCCGACGGCAGTGCGTGCCGCCGAAACGATAACGATGTCTTCCATGTCGATCTCCGTGGGGGGGGGTGGGGCCGACTCGCAGCAGGCCCCGGGGGGTCAAATCAGTTTGAATTCAACAATTCTCAGGCTCAAGCAATCCTTCAGGCCAAGCAATTCTCAGGCCTGCGCCTTGGCCTTGACGTAGCGTCCAGGTGCTGGCTCGATCACCTTGAACTTGCTGCGGCCGTAGGCGCGCGGTGCCGCCACCTGCTTGCCGCCATGGGGCTTGAGCCAGGCATACCAGTCGGGCCACCAGCTGCCGGCATGGTCCTTGGCGCCCTCGACCCATTCGGCATGGGTAGAGGGCAGTTGGTCGTTCGTCCAGTAGGAGCGCTTTTTGGCCGCAGGGGCATTGATCACACCGGCAATGTGACCAGAGGCGCCCATCACAAAGCGCTTTTTGCCACCGATGAAGTTGACCGTTTCGTAGGCGCCCTCGATCGGGACGATATGGTCCTCGCGAGAGCCATAGATATACGACGGGATGTTGATCTTGCGCAGGTCAACCTTCTCGCCGCAAACGCTGACCTTGTTCGGCTTGACCAGATTGTTCTCGAGATAGGTGTTTCGCAGGTACCAGGCGTACATCGGGCCAGGCAAATTGGTGGAGTCGCTGTTCCAGTAAAGCAGGTCGAAGGGCGGCGGGGTTTCGCCCTTGAGGTAGTTGCCCACCACGTAGTTCCAGACGAGGTCGTTGGGACGAAGAAAGCTGAAGGTCTGCGCGAGGTCCCTGCCCGCCATCAATCCGCCCTGCCCCATCTGCATCTCGCGGAACTTGACCATTCCCTCGTCAATGAAGACGTCCATCACACCGGTATGGCTGAAGTCGAGGAAGGCGGTGAGGAAAGTGGCCGAGTGCACCGGCTTTTGCTTGCGCGCAGCGAGCACCGCCAGCGCGGTGCCCAGGATGGTGCCGCCCACGCAAAAGCCCAGGGCATTGATGTCCTTGGCCTGGGTGATCTCGCGTACCGTTTCAATGGCCCGAATGGCACCGTCCTCGATGTAGTCGTCCCAAGTGGTCTGGGACATGGACTCATCGGCGCTACGCCAGCTCACGAGGAAGACGCGGTGGCCCTGGTCGACCAGGTGGCGCACAAAGGAGTTCTCCGGCTGAAGGTCCAGGATGTAGTACTTGTTGATGCAAGGCGGAATGAGCAGAAAGGGCCGCTCGAACACCTTGGCAGTGAGGGGCTTGTACTCAATGAGCTGGAACAGCGCGTTCTCATAGACGACCGCCCCTTCGCTGGTGGCCATGTTGCGGCCCACTTCGAACACGCGCTCGTCGGTCATTGACACATGGCCCTGCTGCATGTCGGCCAACAGGTTGTGCATCCCTTGGGCGATGCTCTCGCCCTGGGTGTCAATCGCCTTTTGTTGGGCCTCGGGATTGAGGGCCAGAAAATTGCTGGGGGCGCTTGCCGCGGCCCATTGTTCCACTGCGAAAAGCAGCCTCGCCTTGGTTTTCTCGTCGGCGTTCGAGGCCTCCACCAGGCCCATGAGCGTCCGGGTGTTGAGCAGGTAGACCGCAGCGGAGAACAAAGCCAGCGGGTGACGGCTCCAGGCCGCGCCAGAAAAGCGCTTATCTTTGACAGGGGCCGGGGCCTGCATGCCCTGGTTCCACAACAGCGCGGCCTCGCGCAAATAGCCTTGCTGCAGTTCGACCAACTTGGCCGGCTCAAACTGCAAAGCCGGAATGCCGGCAGGGGCGTCGGGAGCCGCCCCTGCAAGACCGGGCGCTGAACCAGCGCCTAGCTGCTGGAAAGACTCCAGCGCCTTCATCCAGCCGGCGCCAAGGTTTTGCTGAAACTGCGTGGCGAGCTGTGCCCAATCCGCTTGAGAATGCATGCTGCTTCCTACCTGCTTGTTGTTTGGCGCGACATCCCCCCGCCAGCGTTGAGCAGTATGCGGGTTTTACTTACACCAACCAAACTCTGGGGCCGTTCTTTGCAGCGTGCCAGGGCGGGCCCGCCATTTTTCAATTTGATATTCATGTACCTGATTGCCATCGGCTGGATTTACGTGACGCTGTTAATGGCGATCGCGGAGGCCACGAATACTAATGGATCTGTTCTGGGAGCGGTCATCACCTTCCTGCTGTATGGCGTCGGACCAACGGCACTGCTGATGTACATCTTGGGCACCCCCGGTCGAAGGCGAGCGCGCCGCGCCCGCGAACAGGCTGAGTCAGATCCTCCAGCCGAGCAATCCGATACCGGTGCGCCAGCCCCCTCAAGCCAGCCAGATGCTGGCAGCCAAGCGGCCGCTGACCCGATCGCGCCGGTGCGAGAAGAAAAGTGAAGCATTGGCGACGGTGCACCAAGCTGGGCTGCCATCGTTGCCATAAATCTGCGTGATGCCCAAGGCCGCGAGACGATCACGTGCCAGGCCGGGTAGATCGGCCAGCCATTTGGGCACTGCCGGACCGGACATCACCTCCGCACTTGCCGGCAGAGACTGAAACCGCGCCTCGCACGCCGGGTGAGCGCGCTCGAATGCCTGCTTCACGTCAGCGCCAACCTCAAAAGCCTGGGGTCCGATGCAGGGCCCGAGCCAGGCCAGGGTATGCTCTGGATCGAAATGCGCGGCCAGGGCCTCGAGCACGCCCTGCCCCTGGGCAGAAGACAGACCCGACAGACGCGACAGACCCGACAGCCCGCGCCACCCCGCATGGGCGGCACCGACCCGGGCGTGGGAGCCGCCCCGCGCATCACAGAGCAATATCGGCAGGCAATCAGCCACCATCATCGTGCAGGCTTGGCCTGGCCGTGTGGTGTAGCAGGCGTCACCCTCGGCACCGTTGGCGGTCGGTCCGTCCAGGCACAGGACACTCGTGCCGTGGACCTGCTGCATAAAGACGGGCCGGACCTGCAGGCGGTCAGCCCACAGCGCCCGGTTGCGGATCACCGCCTTGGGGTCGTCGCCGACATGCTCCCCCAAGTTGAGGCTGTTCCAGGGGGAGGCAGAAACACCCCCCAAGCGTGTGCTGCATAGGGCGTGCACCTCAGGCGGGGCTGGCCATTGCGGAACGAGGATCCCCTGGAGGTACCCCCCAGGAACCAGGTGGGTCTCAGGCGAGTGCATGGCCAGATGCAAGGTGCCGGGTATCGATTCGCATGGACGGAGGATAAAGGCATCCGCACTCTCCCCGAGGAGGAGACGCCAAGGCTTGGGTTATCTTCTCAGGCATGAGCTTTCTGTTCCCCCCACCAGCCGTTACTAGCCTGCCCATCGTAGGCCGCGATCAGCGCTTTCCGGTACGCCGCGTTTTCTGCGTCGGGCGCAACTACGCTGAGCACGCCAAGGAAATGGGCTTCTCCGGCCGCGAAGCCCCTTTCTTCTTCATGAAACCCGCAGATGCCCTGCTGGTGGTTGAGGCCGGCCAGACGGGCCGCATGGCCTACCCCGGACTCACCCGCGACCTGCACCACGAGATCGAACTGGTGGTGGCCATCGGCACCGGCGGCACGAACATCCCGGCCCAGGATGCGATGCGCCATGTGTTCGGCTATGCGGTCGGCCTAGACATGACTCGGCGCGATCTGCAAAACGACATGAAAAAACAGGGGCGCCCCTGGGAAATCGGCAAGGCCTTCGAGCAGTCCGGCCCCATCGGCCCGATCACCCCGGCAGCCGAAGCCGGCGATATTGGCGGGGCTGCCATCTGGCTCCAGGTCAATGGTCAGGACCGCCAACGCAGCGATGTCAGTCACCTGATCTGGAGCATTGCCGAAACGATTGAGCACATCTCAAGTGCCTGGACCCTGGCCCCAGGCGACCTGATCTTCTCCGGCACGCCTGAGGGCGTGGCAGCGGTGCAGACCGGTGACACCCTCGAAGGCGGCGTCACCGGTCTGGCACCGCTGAAGGTAGCGATCGCCGCGCACTGAGCCCCCAGTGCGAGAGCGGCCCGACACCTACACTGAAACCATGCAAAGCCCGATCAAGCACTGCCGAGACTGCGGAACCCCAGTCGCTTACCGCCTACCGGACGACGGCGACACCCGCGAGCGCGCAGTCTGCCCTGCCTGCAACACCGTCCACTATCAGAACCCCTTGAACGTGGTGGGGACCGTTCCGTATTGGGGGGATCGGGTGCTGCTATGCAAACGCAACATCGAGCCGCGCTGGGGCAAATGGACATTGCCCGCCGGCTTCATGGAGCTCGGCGAGAGTGTGGCCCAGGGCGCCGCGCGGGAGACCGTGGAGGAAGCTGGCGCCGAGTTTGAGATGGAGGAATTGCTTTCCATCCTCAGCGTGCCGCGTGTGGGTCAGGTCCATCTCTTCTTCCGGGCACGCCTCTTGTCCGAGCGATTCGATCCGGGCCCGGAGACGATCGAGGCACGGTTATTCGCCGAACACGAAATACCCTGGGGAGAAATTGCCTTCCGCACCGTGCGCGAGACGCTCGAGCGCTACTTCTCTGACCGAAAAAGCGGTCGCTTCGGCCTTCACACGCTCGACATCCACTGAAAGAACGCGCCCGCTACGCGCGGCCCCTCGCAGCGTAGCGGGCCGAAACCGAGTGGCTCAACCTCTCTCGATGGGGCGCCCCAGGGCCATGGCGACGGCGCCCGTTGACCCACCGTTGCTCACCTGGGTGTAGCCCTCCTTCTGCAGCCAGGCGCATGCCGCGCCGGAGCGCGCACCCGAGACACAGTACAGAACCAGCGGGGCCGACTTGTCCGGAGCCACTTGCGCAATGCCCTCCGTGAAACGGTCTAGCGGCAGGTTGACCGAGCCCTGCACATACCCGGAGGCATATTCACCCTCCGAGCGCACGTCGATCAAGATGGGGTCGCTCATATCGAGTCCTTTCTTCAGCAAACGGACGCGAGGTCCATCCCGTGAAGCATAGCCTCCATCCTGCACCCGCAGCGCTGCAAAATTTGCACCGGATTCGCGCCCACTCGCCACTGGAGTCCGCAGGGCAGCCATCAAGCTGCAGAAGATTGGCAGCTTGACCAGGACATCCAAGGCCCAGCGCAGGGGACAGCCCATCACGGCAAGCGACTGCCGGTGATCTTGCATGACAATGCCCATGCCATTTTTCAACGATGCACTTCAACCCATGACCGCTCAAAACCCAGCCCGCCATACCCCCGCCTTCGGGCCCGGCATCGACCCCCTGACCCAATGGAACAAGCGCTATGGCGGCGAGCATTACCACTTTGGCGAAGCGCCCAATCACTACCTCTCCCTGCAAGGCACGCACCTTCGCCCCGGCACGGCGCTGGCCCTGTGTGATGGTGAAGGGCGCAATGGTGTTTGGCTTGCCCAGCAGGGCCTCAGGGTCGAGGCGTTTGATCTTTCGCCAGTCGGCATCGAGAAGGCGCACCGGCTCGCTGCCTCACGCAATGTGACCCTGGAATGTCATTGCTGCACCTGGCAGGACTTCAGCTGGCAGGACGCGGCCTACGACAACGTGGTCGGCATCTTCTTCCAGTTCGCCGACCCGCTAGAACGCGCGCAATTGTTCGCACACATCGACCGCAGCCTCAAACCAGGCGGCACGCTCGTGATCCAAGGCTACGGAATAGAACAGCTTCGCTTCAATACGGGCGGGCCGGGCAAACTGGAACACCTCTATGACGAGGCTTTGCTGCGCGAGGCTTTCCCGGCCTACGAAATCCTGGACCTGCGCACCTATGAGCAGGAAGTCCTGGAGGGCCCAGGACACAGCGGAAGCTCTGCCCTCGTGGGATTGGTGGCACGCAAGCCAGGTGGCACGAAGGCCTGAGGCCCGCGGAACCCCTTGCTTCACTGTGGACCACGAACCGGGCCGAGATCTGTGACGTGATCTGTGAAGTGATGCGAAGGGTCTAGCGAGACCCATGAAAATGGGCCACGACCCTTGCGGATCGTGGCCCATTTCTTATGGTGGTCGGCGTGGCGGGATTCGAACTCGCGACCCCTTGCACCCCATGCAAGTGCGCTACCAGGCTGCGCTACACGCCGAAGCGTCAAATTATAGCGCGGGAATCCCGCGCGACTTCGGAGCGGTCGAGTGTCGCGGACAAAAGATCGCGAATCTCAAAGAGCTCGCGCCGCACCTGGTGAATACGTCGCGACCAGGCATCATCCGAGGTGGCAGACTCGGCGCCTACCTGGATCGCCTCGTGAGAAAGCTGGATTTCGGGCAACGGCGAGGTGGGGACAGGCGCCTCCTCCTGGCGAAGCGGTTCAGCCTCCTGCGGCCGGACATCACCCAAGCGGCGCTGATCCCGCTCGGTCTGGACGATCTCTTGGAGCTTGTTGCGCGCACCGGTGATGGTGAAACCCTGGTCATAGAGCAGGTCACGGATGCGCCGGATCATCAGCACCTCGTGGTGCTGGTAGTAGCGCCTGTTTCCGCGTCGCTTCATCGGTCGCAGCTGGGTGAACTCCTGCTCCCAATAACGCAGTACATGCGGCTTGACGCCGCATAGCTCGCTGACCTCACCGATGGTGAAGTAACGCTTGGCAGGAATGCTGGGAAGCATCGGGTCCATGTGAGACCGCGACAGAGGGCGCGGTGAAATTCGGGCGGTGACTCAGAAAAAACGCCGTCGAATTCGGCGCGGGGGAGCAGAGATTACATGAACTCGGCGACAGTAAAAAGCCCATCGCACCACTTGCCCCACGCGATGCGGAAAAAGTCTGTCCGCTGCTGTGAACCCCAGTATGCGACTGTACGAAATTAAGCCGCGCTCGGGTCCTGGATCGATTCCTTGAGCTTGTGGCTTGCGTGAAAGGTCACCACACGGCGCGCTTCGATTGGGATGAGTTCGCCTGTCCGGGGGTTGCGGCCGGGACGGGCCGCTTTGGTACGGATCTGGAAATTGCCAAAGCCTGAAATTTTCACATCCTGACCCTCGACGAGACTGGCGCAAACCAGGTCGAAAAAGGCATCGACCATGTCCTTGGATTCACGCTTATTGAGGCCAATCTGCTCGAACAGGAGCTGAGCGAACTGGGCCTTGGTCAGCGCCGGGGTCTCCAGGCTCATTTCAGAGAACTCGATGGAGTCACTCTTCCCGTCGGAAACTTTGGGAATCTGTGCGGTCATTCGTTCAGCCCCTCAGGCGGCCACCGACCTGTTGTCCGATGGCTTCAACCACCGCACGAACTGCGGCGTCAATTTGTTCGTCGGTCAGTGTGGTGCTCGAATTGCCCAGCGTCAAGCGCAGTGCCAAGCTTTTCTCGCCCGCGGACATGCCCGACACAGGTTGGTGCGGCTTGTACAGGTCAAATAGCGCGACGGTCTGGAGCAGACCGCCCGAATCGGCGCTGCGCGCCGCATCCAGTACCGCATCGAGGGTGACCATATCGCCAACAACCAAGGCGATATCCCGCTCGGCCGGTTGCACCTTGGGTACCGGCTGAAAGGCGGGCACCTGGCGGCTCAGGGCGGCCTCAAGATCGACCTCAAACAGCATGGGAGCACTAGGCAGGTCCCAGGCCTGGCGCCACCGCGGATGAAGCTCGCCCACGACGCCAATCTGTTCTTCCCCAAGGAAGATGCCGGCGCAGCGACCGGGGTGCAGTGCGGGATGAGCAACGGGTCGGTACTGGGCCTTGAGGGGGGACAGCAGGGCCTCAACGTCACCCTTGGCATCAAAGAAGTCCGCCCCACCCTGCCCTTTGCGACCCCATTGCACGCCGTCGACGGGGCCAAAGGCCAGGCCGGCCAGCTTCATCGGCTGGTGTACGCCTCGCACCGTGCTATCGGTAGTCGCCACTGAAGCGCTGCGCATGAAGACTCGACCCATCTCGAACACACGCACCCGATCAGCCTTGCGGTCGAGGTTGTGACGCAGCACCTGCATGAGCGACCCAAGGAGGGAAGAGCGCATCACCGACATCTGACTGGCGATGGGGTTTAGGAGCTTGACCGGATCGGTGTTGCCCGCCAGGTCTCGCTCCCAGCCCTCTTCCACAAAGCTGAAGTTGATGGTTTCCTGGTAGCCCAGTGCAGCCATCAGACGACGCACTGCAAATCGGCTACGGTGTGACTCGTCGGCAGGCCGGCCGGTGATCGGCCCGAGAGGTGCACTCGTCGGCAACTTGTCGTAGCCAATGACCCGCACCACTTCCTCGATCAGGTCTTCCTCGATAGCGAGGTCAAAGCGGTGCGGCGGCGGGACCACCGACAGACGGTCGCCGTCGCGCGACACTTCCAGCCCCAGCCGATGCAAAGCGCCGATGCAGTCCTGGGCCGTGAGCGGCATGCCGATGACCCGGGCCGCACGGGAGGCTCGCAAGACCACTGGAGTACGGTCGGGCAAGGCGAGCGTCTGATCGTCCATGGGGCCCGCCTCGCCACCGCAGATCTCGAGCACCAGCTGGGTGATCCGCTCGATATGCTCGACAGTGAGGCTGGGATCCACGCCGCGCTCATAGCGGTGGCCCGCGTCGGTGGAAAAGTTGAAGCGGCGCGAGCGCCCCTGAATGGACTCAGGCCACCAAAACGCGGCCTCAATGTAGATGTTCCGGGTTTCATCGGACACCGCGGTCGCGTCACCGCCCATGATGCCGGCCAGGGACTCTACTTGGCGATCATCAGCAATCACGCCCACCTTTTCGTCGACCGTGATGGTGTTGCCATTGAGCAGCTTCAGAGTCTCGCCGGCACGTCCCCAACGCACCTGCAGTGCGCCATGGATCTTGTCCAGGTCAAAGATGTGAGTGGGCCGACCTAACTCGAACATCACGTAATTGGAGATGTCCACCAGCGAGGATACGCTGCGCTGGCCACAGCGGGCCAGACGGTCGACCATCCACCGTGGGGTGGTGACCTTTGTGTTCACATGACGAACGATACGGCCGGAGAATCGGCCGCAGAGGTCGCTGGCTTCGATCTTGACCGCCAGGCGGTCGCTGTGCACCGCCTCTACCGGCGGGAAGGCGGGGCTCACCAGTGGCGCACCCGTGAGGGCCGACAGTTCCCGCGCGACACCATAAACCGAAAGCGCATGCGCCAGGTTGGGCGTGAGCTTGAGGGTGAGCAGCGTGTCGTCAAGGCCCAGGACCGCGCGGATATTGGCGCCGATGGGGGTGTCTGCTGGCAGTTCCAGCAAGCCGCCATGGTCATCGGCAATCTGCAGCTCTCGGGCCGAGCACAGCATGCCTTGGCTTTCAACGCCGCGCAGCTTGCCCAGCTTGATCTTGAAGGACTGGCCGTCTTCACCGGGAGGCAACTCAGCGCCTACCAAGGCGCAGGGCACGCGGATACCAGGTCGGGCGTTGGGCGCGCCGCAGACGATATTGAGAAGGGTCCCTTGGCCCACATCCACCTGGCAGACGCGAAGACGGTCTGCATTGGGGTGTTGGGTCGCCTCACGGATCTCGCCCACCACCACGTGGGTGAACGGCGGTGCCACCGGGCGCAGGTCCTCGACTTCGAGGCCGCCCATGGTGAGGGTGTCGGCCAGTTGCTGGGTGGTCAGCGGCGGATTACAGAACTCTCGCAGCCAGGACTCGGGAAATTGCATGGTCGTGTCTTCTTCCTGGGGGCGGGTTAGCGGAACTGGCGCAGGAAGCGGATGTCGCCGTCGAAGAACAATCGCAAATCATTCACGCCGTAACGCAGCATGGTCAGGCGGTCCGGACCCATGCCGAAGGCGAAGCCGATGTACTCCTCCGGATCCAGGCCCATATTGCGAACCACATTGGGGTGCACCTGGCCAGAGCCCGCCACCTCCAGCCAGCGACCCGCCAGGGGCCCCTGCTGGAACTGGATGTCGATTTCGGCGCTGGGTTCGGTAAAAGGAAAGAAGCTGGGCCGGAAGCGCAGCGCTAAATCCTCGCGCTCGAAGAAGGTGCGGCAGAAATTCGTGAACACGACCTTGAGGTCCTTGAAGCTCACATTGCGGCCCAGCCACAGGCCCTCGCACTGATGGAACATGGGCGAGTGGGTCGCATCACTGTCCACCCGGTAGGTGCGGCCCGGCGCAATGACCCGAATCTCGGGCATGTCCGGCTTGCCTGCATGCTTCTTGATGTGTGCATGGGCGTAGCGCACCTGCATCGGGCTGGTGTGCGGGCGCAGGTTGTAGGGAATGCCGTCGTCACCATTGATATCGACGTAGAAGGTGTCCTGCATCGACCGCGCCGGGTGATTGGGCGGGTTGTTCAAGGAGGTGAAGCTATGCCAGTCACTCTCGATCTCGGGGCCGTCTGCGACATCGAAACCCATGCCCGCAAAGATCTGTTCAATGCGCTCCATTGTCAAACTGACCGGATGCAACCCACCCGGCTCACGATGCCGCCCGGGCAGTGTCACATCAAGCGACTCGGCCTGTAGCTGAAGCGCAAGCTCCGCATCGGCCAGAGACTGCCGGCGAGCGCCCAAAGCTTCCTCAATGGCTTGCTTGGCCAGGTTGATGGAGGCGCCGCGGGTCTTCTTCTCCTCCACGCTCAGGGCAGCCATGCCCTTCATCAATTCAGTGAGGCGGCCTGACTTGCCGATGTAGCGCGCCTTCGCGTCTTCGAGTTGGGCGGCCGTAGCAGCTTCAACAAAGGCTTGGCGTGCGCTAGCGACGAGGGAATCGAGTTCGTTGCTCATGGGGTCAGTACGGGCAGCAATCAATGGGGCAGTCTGTGGGGCTTGTGGGCTTCGCTCGCCGGGATCTGAAGAGACCGGACGGAGACAAGGTCCGGGCCGCACAAAAAAAGAACAGGGCTAGTGCCACGCAAGCCCTAGCCCTGTCTGGAGGAAGGCGCCCAGAGCCGCCGTGAGCGACGGCTCTGGGCGTGAACTCAAGCAGCCAGCCTGGCCTTGACTTGCTCCACGATCCCGGCAAAAGCTGCCTTGTCGTGCACGGCGATATCGGCCAGAACCTTGCGGTCAATCTCGATACCGGCCTTGCGGATGCCATTGGCGAACTGGCTGTAGGTCAGACCCAGTTCACGAGCTGCGGCATTGATACGGGCGATCCACAGTTGGCGGAATACGCGCTTCTTGGTGCGGCGGTCACGGTAGGCGTATTGGCCTGCCTTCATCACCGCCTGTTTGGCGATGCGGAAGACGTTGCCGCGACGACCGCGGAAGCCCTTGGCAAGGGCGAGAACTTTTTTGTGGCGGGCGCGGGCGGTAACGCCGCGTTTTACGCGAGGCATAGATAACTCCTTGTTCGTCCAGTGAGATCAGAGGCCCGCGAACGGGAGCATCTGTGCCATGTGACCCATATTGGTCTCGTGCACGGCCACAGAGCCGCGCAGATGGCGCTTGTTCTTGGTGGTTTTCTTGGTCAGGATGTGGCGCTTGAACGCTTGACCCCGCTTGACGGTTCCACCGGGACGAACGCGAAAACGCTTCTTCGCGCTGCTCTTGGTCTTCATCTTGGGCATGTGACTGCTCCTTCTTTGATTCGTGCTCGTGAGGCGTCCGCGAAACCAACCGCGGAACTTGCTGGCCCCGAGCCACTTGTAGGGCGGTCTAACTCCCAGCTTGCACCGGAGGCCAGATCGCCAGCCGCGTCTGCAGCGACCAACCGCAGACGACAGAACCCGTAATTATTGCACAACCCGGCACCTCCCCATCTGGGGACGCCCCTGTAGGAAGGCACTCAACCCCGCCTGCCCCACCGGAGTGGCGGGGCAACCCGTACTCAGGCCCCTTGGCTCTCCGCCGATGGGGAGGCTCCCGCCTCAGCCTTGGCTGGGGCTGCCCCGGGCTTCTTCCGGCCGGGGGCAATCATCATGATCATTTGACGGCCTTCCAACTTGGGGAACTGCTCGACGATGATCAAGTCGGCCAGGTCGTCTCGAATGCGGTTGAGAAGAGCCAGACCCAACTCCTGGTGGGTGATCTCGCGGCCACGGAACCGCAGGGTAATCTTGCACTTGTCTCCGTCGCCGAGAAAACGCCGGATGTTGCGCATCTTGATGTTGTAGTCGCCATCATCGGTACCGGGGCGGAATTTGACTTCCTTGATCTCGATGACCGTCTGCTTGGCCTTGGCCTCGGCCGCCTTCTTCTGCTCCTGATACTTGAACTTGCCGTAGTCCATGAGCCGACAGACCGGTGGAATGGCGGTGGCAGCGATCTCGACCAGATCTACGTCCAATTCGCCGGCCATACGCAGGGCATCTTGGAGATTCACGATGCCAAGTGGCTCGTTCTCCGGGCCGGAAAGTCGAACTTCCGGGGCCATGATTTCCCGGTTGAGGCGGTGTTTGCGTTCCTCGCGCTGGCGGCGATCGCGAAATTCAGTAGCGATGGTGAGATCCTTTTGGCTAACTCAACGTTTGGCTGCGATGTCTTCGCGAATACGTTCGACGAAAGATTCAACTGCCATGACTCCAAGGTCCTGGTTACCCCGGGCCCGGACAGCCGCTGCGCTAGCAGCCTTCTCCTTGTCACCCAGGACAAGTATGAAAGGTACCTTTTGCAGCGAATGCTCGCGGATTTTATACGTAATTTTTTCGTTCCTAAGGTCTAACTCAACCCTAAGCCCTTGATTTTGCAACGTTTTCGCCACGTCTCGGGCGTACTCCGCTTGAGAGTCGGTGATGTTCAGCACAACCACTTGTGTGGGCGCCAACCAAGTGGGTAGCGCGCCGGCATGCTGCTCAATAAGAATGCCAATGAAACGCTCAAGACTGCCGACGATGGCGCGATGAAGCATGAGCGGGCGATGACGGGCGCCATCCTCGCCCACAAACTCGGCATCAAGTCGCTCAGGCAGGTTGGGATCGACCTGAATGGTCCCGCACTGCCACTGCCGGCCGAGCGCGTCTTTCAGCGTGTACTCGATTTTGGGTCCGTAAAAAGCCCCCTCACCCGGCAGGTACTCGAACTCGCAACCCGAAGCGCGCAAGCCCTCGGCCAGTGCTTTTTCTGCGCGGTCCCAACTCTCTTCCGTGCCAATGCGCTTTTCAGGCCTTGTGGAGAGCTTGTAGATGATTTCTGAGAAGCCAAAGTCTTTGTAGACCTTTTGCAGCAACGCTGTGAAAGCGGTGACCTCGCCCTGGATCTGGTCCTCAGTACAAAAGATGTGGCCGTCGTCCTGGGTGAACCCGCGTACACGCATGATGCCGTGCAGTCCACCCGAAGGCTCATTGCGATGGCACTGGCCGAACTCGCCGTAACGAAGCGGCAGGTCGCGATAGCTTTTGATGCCTTGCTTGAAAATCAACAGGTGGCCAGGGCAGTTCATCGGCTTGAGCGCGTAATCGCGCTTCTCCGACTCCGTGGTGAACATGTTCTCCCGGTACTTGTCCCAATGCCCGGTCTTTTCCCAGAGCGTCTTGTCCAGGATCTGCGGGCCCTTGACCTCGAGGTAGCCGTTGTCGCGGTACACGCGGCGCATGTATTGCTCGACCTCCTGCCAGACGGTCCATCCTTTGGGATGCCAGAACACCACGCCCGGAGCATGGTCGTCAATATGGAAAAGATTCAGCTCGCGCCCCAGCTTGCGGTGGTCGCGCTTTTCTGCCTCTTCCAGCATCGTGAGGTATTGCTGCAGGTCCTCCTTGCTGGCCCAGGCTGTGCCGTAGACACGCTGCAGCATCTCGTTGCGGTGGTCGCCACGCCAATAGGCCCCGGCCACCTTCATCAATTTGAAGTGCTTGAGCTTGCCGGTCGAGGGCACGTGGGGCCCGCGGCACAGGTCCTCGAAGCTGCCCTCGCGGTAGAGCGAAACCTCCTCGTTGGAGGGGATGCTGGCAATGATTTCGGCCTTGTAGTGCTCGCCGATACCCTTGAAGTAGCTCACTGCTTCGTCCCGCGGGAGCACACGGCGCACCACCGGCTCGTCCTTGGCCGACAGCTCAGACATCCGCTTTTCGATCGCAACCAGGTCCTCGGGGGTGAAGGGACGCTTGTAGGAGAAGTCGTAGAAGAAACCGTGCTCAATGACCGGGCCAATGGTCACCTGCGCCTCGGGAAACAGTTCCTTCACGGCATAGGCCAGCAGGTGGGCGGTGGAGTGGCGAATCACCTCCA
>Ga0164292_10002008_pt1 | contig 16602 bp, 19 predicted proteins | sample GEODES117metaG_FD_111486 | JGI IMG/M metagenome (GOLD analysis project Ga0164292, IMG submission 111486) | Eutrophic lake water microbial communities from Lake Mendota, Wisconsin, USA - GEODES117 metaG | ecosystem: Environmental > Aquatic > Freshwater > Lake | place: USA: Lake Mendota...
ACCAACTGGAATCATGGCATAAGAATAATTGGGATCGCCAGGGTGCGTTTGAAACGAAACTCCACCCATTCCATCTAATGTAAAACTGTTTACGCCTTCATTCTTAATAATTACATTGATAAAACTTTGATTGATCTGAAAACTACTGGCAGAAAAAACAGTGATTTTATTAATGGTTTGTTCTACAGGGCTTAAGTAGATCATTTCAGGATCACCATCACCTGTATTGCCTTCTGCATTTTGAGTAGTACAAAATTGGGCTACTAAAATTGGCTTATCAGATTCAATGCTATTGGGAGTTGGTGGATTAAAACCGATTTGATTGCCGTTTTTAAACTCATAAAAAAATCCATTTTGCAACATGGAGAATGGCAACTGCACTCCATTTAAATAAACAATGGTAGTGGGGTCTTTTACGCAAACCCTAAAAAAATTATTGGGTTGAGATCCGGTTGGTGCTGTTAGGTACTTGGTACCCCAGGCATTAGAAGGAAATGCCTGGGCAATAAAATTGTCTGATGACCTATTAGGTTGATTTGTGCCGGGCCTTGGCGGACCAATTCCAATATTCATCTTGCCTGTTCCCGAAAAAACCGCAATTGGTTTGCATCCAGTGCTTGTAGTGCCAATCGACCTAATTTTGGAGCCAGTTAAATCTGCACCAATTTCACCATTTGTTACTCCCATTACATGATAAATCTGACCCTTATTTAATTTATAGGGCAATCTTGTTGCTACACCAACTGGTAAGCCATTTAAATTTGCAGCACTTGGCGTTATTTCTACGGTGGTACTGTCTTCGGTTGCAATGATAAAAAAGAAAGCGTTGGAATTAGGTTCATTTGAATTTTGTGTGTAACCCAGTGCATAATACTCTTTACCCAAAGTATTGGTAGGAAATAGAACGGATGCCCCTGAAACATTTGCATTATAAACATGTGCATATGCAACGATAGAACGGTCGCTAGTTATATGTATGCCATTATCTGACAAACCCGGACTTGTTAAACGTACATCTTGTGAACCGATTTTAGGAATAGCCTCACTTATAGTTACTTGATTGGCAATTACTTGATATGTTTTAGAATAGCCAACTCCTGGTATCTCTACCAATACATTGGCATTTTGATCGGAGGTAAAATACAATATCAAATTTTGGGCATTTAAAACAGTAGGGGGCTGCGCGGGATCCATCCTTACATGGTACCCATATCCCAACCAAAAATCCTTGCCTTTATTAGAGAATTCTTGGGCATACAATGAACAACAGATAATGCTCATTAAAACACTCAAGATCCACTTTTTTCGCCTCATGATTTGTAGCTAAATTAAAATAGTACATGCGTTACTTAGTAAAACTAGCATTCTCCATTTAAGTTCAATAAAAAGACCCATTATTTTAACGAATCGTTGCTTTTTAAATAAGATAAAGCAGCTGGTCCGGTACAACATAACAGATCAATAATACTCAAATTGGGCTTGAATCCAATTCGGTCTTCGAATACTTGGGTATATTTTATTGGAGATGCTATTTGATCATAGTTTTTGGGCAAATAGGTATTTCTTAAATCATTTACAATCAAACCAGGCTTTTCATCTTGTTTTTGGGAAAGATTCAACTTTAGTTCGGCTTTTAGTTTTTGAATCACCCAATGAAGGATCGACCAATTAAGGTCGAACAAGTAGACAGGCTTTTGCTCCAATAAGGCGAAAAGCTCATCTCTATAATATTCAAAAAAAGGAGTTCGGTTAAAACATGCTTCCATCGATCGGCAATGTTGCAATACCCAATTTTCTTTGTAAGCAATCTTTACCTCCCTGATAGGGGTATGTTGGTTTCTTCCATTTTCAATCGGAACGGATAATTGAATCAACCCATTGGCTCCCGGAATAATACATCTATTTCGAAAACTCATTTTTTGGAAGTTTTCATATTGATCTATTTCTATATATGAATATTGAAACAACATTTTATAGTAGTTAACTGCTCCAAAGTATTGATTTTCAATTATTAATGATTCCATTAAAATTTTTGTTTAACATTGTTAATTTCTGATTCATTCATGGTTAAAATTGGACCATAAATTATCGATATAAATATAAATAAAATCTTTTATTACATTAATAGTCAATTGTTTATACATTTTTTTTAATACTAAAATTATGAGCAAGTAACAGAAAGCTTGAAAAATCTTCAAACGCTAATAATATTAGTATTAATTAAAAAGCAATTTAACCTTATTTTGCATTAAACTCAACAAACTAATTATATCATTGCTATAATCTCATTAAATTGAAGACAACCCTCCTTTTGTTATTAAGCGGATTTCTTTTAGTGGCTTGCACCAAGCCAAAGGAATTTGAATACCGAGACGTTCGGAAAGTAAAACTAAATTCCCTAGGCTTTAACCAAAGCTCTCTGAGCTTTGAAATTGTCTATTATAACCCTAATCAGTTTGGGTTAGATTTAAGAAAAGTAGATAGTGATGTTTTTTTAGATAGTTTGTATTTGGGTAAATTTCAATTAGACACAATTATGCATATTGACCGCATGAGCGAATTTGCCCTTCCAGCCACCATTCAATTAGACATGAAGAATTTGCTAAAACATTCAGCAAGCATGTTGTTTCACAAAGAAGTGTTGATTGAAGCTAGAGGAACCGTAAAAGTGGGTAAAGGGGGTCTTTTTAAGACTGTTCCATTCAATTATCAGTCGAAGCAGGCTTTGAATCTGTTCTAAAACGGAGCCTGAAGGTTAAAAATAGCGTTGATTCATTAATTATAGGGTTGAATATGGCAAGGCTTTTTGGCCTGAGGTCCACCCCCATCTTCTGGTCTTTTACAAATAGGTGGTAATTTTTTGTAGGCTTCTGGCTCAGCTTTTTCGTTGTCTGCATCAAATCCTGCATTATTCAGCGCTGTTTTAATGGTTGATTCATCTGTTCGGTCTGGCCAAAACTGTACTTTAATTTCCCCTTGCAATAGATTGATTTTCCATTGAATCATTCCAGATTCCATATTGGCCTTATTTTCTACCACCAAGTATTTTTCCAATCTCTCTTTGCATTCCCAACATTTAAGATTGGCCGATTTAATGGTTACCCATTGCTGTTTAGGCATTTGGGCTTTGCTAATTAAACCCATGATCATTAAAAGAAAGGTTAAGCAGATTTTCATAGGAACTATATAAGTTATTGGTATTAGTTATTGGGTTACTATGTTATTGGTTATTGGGGTATCTAGGTTATTTTATCTTTCTTAATTCTTAACTCATATCTCTTAATTCTTCTCTCATATCTCTTAATTCTGCTCTCTTATCTCATATCTCTTATCTCTTAATTCTGCTCTCTTATCTGCCCCAAACTGAAGGGGCTAGGCTCCAATCCATTAAAAGCGCTTTGTCTTCTTGGCTTACTATGCCCTTTTCAACCGCCAAATCAATCATTGTAGCATAATTGGTTAAAGATCGAGTTTGCACGCCTGCATCTTGAAAAGCTTTAACAGCATGATCAAATCCATAGGTGAAAATAGAAACCATTCCTACAATATGCACATCCGCAGCTTTTAGTACATCTACCACTTGCAAACTGCTTTTACCCGTAGAAATGAGATCCTCAATAACCAATACCTTTTGCCCCTTGGTATAAGCGCCTTCAATTTGATTACCTAGCCCATGCTCCTTTGGCTTAGGACGAACATACATAAAAGGTAGTTTCAACTGATCTGCCGCCATAGCACCCCATGGAATACCAGCTGTTGCTACCCCAGCCAATGCATCCGCTTCAGGAAAATGTTCAAATATTACGTTACAGAGTTCACTTTTAATAAAATCACGTACATAAGGGAATGATAATACTTTTCTGTTATCGCAATAGATTGGGCTTTTCCAACCACTGGCCCAGGTAAATGGGTTATTGGGACTTAATTTAACAGCTTCTACTTGTAGCAATTTTTCCGCTACGGCTTTTTCATTTGTCATGCAACGAATGTAAAACCATTTTTGAATTGGAAAATGACAAAAATTAATTGAGTTTTGATAATATGGATAAAAAGCGAATAATTGCTGCAGGTGGTTTGGTTTTTAATGACCGAAATGAATTACTCATGATCTATAGGCGTGGGTTTTGGGATTTACCAAAAGGAAAATTAGATCCAGGAGAAAGCATTGAAGCTTGTGCCATTAGAGAAGTAGAAGAAGAAACGGGACTCAAGGAAATTGAATTGGGAAAGTTTATAAGCATCACGCTTCATGAATATTTTGACACCTATTTAAAAGAAGAAGTGATCAAAGAAAGTCATTGGTATCATATGAAAGTGAAAGGTGAACCTAGTTTAATTCCACAAACCGAAGAAGATATCAGCCAGATAAAATGGGTTGATTCAATGGCTTTACCAGATTATCTTAAAAATACTTATTCAACCATTATAGAAATAATCAAGCTTTTTTCTTCATCACAGCTACCGTAATTCTACTAACACAAATGATTCTTTCTGAATCATCATAAATTTTGATATCCCAAACTTGAGAACTCGATCCAATATGTATTGGTTTGGAAATACCAGTAACAAATCCACTCCGTACACTGCGCAAATGATTGGCATTAATTTCTTGGCCAACACATAGGTATTCATCTAAATCTATCACCATGGCTGCCCCAAAGCTGCCCAATGTTTCTGCTAAAACAAGTGATGCGCCACCATGCAATAAACCGTAAGGTTGTTTGGTACGATCGTCTACAGGCATTCTAGCCTTCAAAAAATCGGGGCCTATTTCTATTAACTCAATCCCAAGATGTGCATCTAATGTATTTCTTGGTATACCCTCAAAATCTTTGAGAGAAAGGCTTTTATTAAACCAGATATTCATTACTTTTTTATTGAATCAATTACTGCCTGTGGCAAAAAAGGTGAAGCATTTCCACCATTGCGTAAAATATCTCTTACAATAGTTGATGCTACTGATGTATATTTTGGCTCTCCTGTTAGAAATATCGTTTCAATATTGTTATCCATGGTTCTGTTAGCGTCTGCAATTGTTTTTTCATATTCAAAATCGCTCACGTATCTTATTCCCCTTAAAATAAATCGAGCCCCAATTTTTTCGCAGTAATGAACAGTTAATCCATCATAAACAACACTCTCAACCCTTGGTTCATCCTTATAAATTTCTTTGAACCATTCCATTCTTTGTGCTGCACTAAACATGGGATTTTTAGAAGAATTAATTCCAATACCAACATAAATTTTATCAAACAAAGGCAATGCTCTGTTGATGATATCGATATGACCAAGTGTTACGGGATCAAAGGTTCCGGGAAATAAACAGATTCGCATTGGGAATTAAGAATTATGAGTTATGAATTAAGATATACAGTTGTTGAGTTGAGAAAGATGAATTAAAAATGATGGGATACAATTTATGAATTATTAGCTGTCATCTCTTCCTGCTAATAAATACAAAACAGCCATTCTCACTGCAACGCCATTTTCTACCTGATTTAAAATAATAGAATGTTTACCATCTGCCACGTCACTGTCTAATTCTACCCCTCTATTAATAGGGCCAGGATGCATAATTACAATCTCTTTTCCCAGACTTTCTAGATTACCTTTCTTAATACCATAAGCCAAATTATACTCTCTTAATGAAGAAAACAAGGGTTGATTTTGTCTTTCTAGTTGAATTCTCAACACATTGGCTACATCACACCATTTAAGCGCTTCTTGTAAGTTATAAGTAACTTTTACACCCAAAGCTTCGCCTATATAAGTAGGAATTAATGTTGGAGGCCCAACCACCATCACTTCTGCTCCCATTTTCTTCAAAAGATATAAATTGCTCAAAGCAACCCTACTATGCATGATATCTCCAATAATGGCAACTTTAAGGCCTTCAATCCTGCCGAATTTTTCTTTCATCGAAAATGCATCGAGTAAAGCTTGGGTTGGATGTTCATTAATACCATCACCAGCATTTACTATTGCCGCAGGTATATGCTTGGCTAGAAAATGAGGAGCTCCTGAGGCGCTATGCCTCATCACTACCATATCCACTTTCATGCTTAGAATATTGTTTACCGTATCAAGCAATGTTTCGCCTTTTGCTGCAGATGAACTGCTTGCTGCAAAATTAAGCACATCTGCTGAAAGTCTTTTTTCAGCCAATTCAAAAGACATACGGGTTCTTGTAGAATTTTCATAAAACAAGTTCACAATCGTAATATCCCTCAAAGAAGGCACTTTTTTCACTGGCCGCTGTAATACTTCCTTGAATTGTTCTGCGGTAGATAAAATAAGACTGATATCCTCCTTAGAGAGGTCTTTAATACCAAGTAGGTGTTTGGTAGATAGTTTCATTAAAGAGCAAAGCTAATTAATAATTTTTAAACAATAACCACTTCATCTTTTAGGCCAGTTTCGGACCAATTTACTTTAACCTTATCAGATACAATTGTATCAATTGCCTTGCCAGAAAAGTCAGGCTGTATGGGCAATTCTCTACTAAATCTTCTGTCGATTAACACACACAATGAAACTTTGGAAGGTCTACCAAAGTCCAACAATGCATCCAAGGCTGCCCTAATCGTTCTTCCTGTGTACAACACATCATCAATTAAAACAACTGTTTTTCCTTCAATACTAAACGGAATTTCAGTGGCATTGGCAATATGAAGGGCTTTTCTTACATCATCCCTGTAAAACGTAATATCTAATTTTCCGTATTTAATATGCTGATGAGGTACAATTTGCTTCAATTCCACCACAATTCGATCGCTTAAAAAAATACCTCTAGGTTGCAATCCAATAATTACTGTATTGTTCAAACCTTGGTTATTCTCTACAATCTGGTGAGCAAGCCGCTTAACGGTAAGTGCTATTTGCTGTTCAGATAAAATCGTCTTCACAAAATAAATTTTATTAAAAATAATGGCTTTCTTCCAAATCAGCCAATTTATTAACGTGGTTCTTTATTACTTTGCAATCCATGCTTCAAATCAAGAAACTCGAACTGATACAATTCAGGAACTACCAGCAACAGAAATGGGAATTCAAGGAAAGAATTGTTTGCATTAGCGGGTTGAATGGCGTTGGAAAAACAAATTTATTAGACGCCATCTATTATTTAGGGTTTTCGAAAAGCTATTTTTCCCGAACTGACGCGCAAAATGTTCAACACGGGCAGATTGGCATGCGCTTATCTGGTAACTACATACTTAATCAAGCGCCTTTTAACATTACTTGTATTTTAAGAGAAACCAATCGAAAAGAGTTATCGGTAAACGATGAAATACAAAAAAAAATGTCTGACCATGTGGGTAAATTTCCCAGCGTCATGATAGCACCGGATGATGTAGAATTAATCAGCGGAAGTGGTGAAGGCAGACGCAAAATGATGGACTCAATTTTATCTCAAACAGATCGAGCATACTTGTATCATTTAATGGATTATACAAAAGTATTACAACAAAGAAATGGATTATTAAAAAACGCAGCCACTACCCATATAGACCATACTTTATTAGAAGTATTCAACACAGAACTGATTAAATCTGGAGAATATATTTATCAAAAACGAAAATTGTTCTTGCAAATTTTTATACCATCTGTAATTGATTTATACACTTCAATAGCTGGGAAATCAGATGAATTAAATTTGGAATACCAAACCGAATTAAATGAAAATTCTTTAGAATGGTTACTCAACAATAGTTACCAAAAAGATTTGATACTCCAAAGAACAACCAAAGGAATTCATCGAGATGATATAAATGTTCAATTAAATAAATATCCATTTAAAACAGAAGCTTCGCAGGGACAACGAAAGAGTTTATTATTTGCGTTGAAACTAGCTGAATGGGAATTTCTTTACAAGTATATTGGCTTTGCTCCTATTTTGCTGTTGGATGATGTTTTTGAAAAACTCGACGAAAAAAGAATGTTTCAATTATTAGAAAGAGTATGCAGCGAATATTATGGCCAAGTATTTATTACCGACACGCACGCAGATAGGCTTAAAAAGCAGTTAAGGGAAACTGGAAAATCATTTCAACTCATTGAATTATAAATAGGGCTAACTTTGTATTATGGCTGAAATGCATATTGGAGACGCATTAAAAGGATTTATTCGAAAGAGTAATTTAAAGAATGGCATTCGTGCAGTTCAAATAGAAGAAGTATGGGAAAAATTAATGGGAAAGACCATTGCTAAATACACGGAGAAAGTGCAAATCATCAATAAAAAATTATTCATTCATACCAATATTGGGCCTCTAAAGAATGAACTACAATTTCAGAAGCCACAGATCATTGCCCGAGTGAATGAACTTTTTGGAGAAGAAGTGATAACCGAAGTTATTGTTCAATAACGTCGGTTAGTTATTGGTTATTGGGATATAAGTTATTCATATCTTTTATCTCTTATCTTTTATCTCTTATCTCTTATCTCTTATCTCATCTTTCTGCTTTCATAAATGACTTAATAACGCTAACGCATCGAGGTAGCTGCGTTTATCTATAATAGTTGCACCCTGCATTAAGTAAAAAGTAGGCTTAACCCTTGCTGCAGTTTTTAATACCGTTGCATCACAACTTAAAACAGTATAGTCCGGAAACGCATTTTTAATCTTTGAAGCTTCTGCTGAAACCAAGAAAACAGGGATCATTTTTTGCTGAAGTTTTGCTTGTAAATCAATCAATGATTTTTTCCATTGATTGATCCCTTCTGCGTCTTGAATCATTAACAAAACATATTCACCAGATTGTTGAAAAATGGCCGCTGTTGTATCAGTTTGATTACTTGTTTGCAGAGAAAAATCAATGATTGCTGGCTTCAATCCGTTACCCGGTTTTACCAATTGATCTTTTCGATCTATATACAAATAAGAAGAATCAAAATCTTCTGGAAAATGTGCTTGATCGAATTGGATTTGTTTACCGTCTTTTTGATAAATAAATTGAATGGAAAAACTATCCAAGGTAGCACCTACAGGCATTTTCATTTCTGTTAAGATATTGTTTCCCTTTTTGTAGGGCAAACAATCTACCAATGGTAGATGCTGCAGCACATGCCATTGTAAAAAACAAGCTATCCCAACAGTAATAACTAAAATTGAGCCAGAAAAAAAAGGCTTTATAACAGGAGTGATTTTTTGGTGCGTAATTACCAGAATAAAAATGAGCAATAACAATATCAAATCTTTTCCAAATGATTGTGCAGCAGTTAAAGGAATACAATCTCCAAAACATCCGCATGTTTTAATTTTTCCAGAAAATAAAGCAAACCCAGTTAGAAATGTAAAAAAGACAATCAGTATAAGCAATAGCCAACTGAATAATTTCATTCTCCATCCAATAATCACTGCCATACCTGCAAGTACTTCAAACACATTCATACCAAGGGAGAATGCCAATGCATAATTATTTAAAAAGTGCAAGTTCAACACTTCAAAAAACTCTTGCATTTTATAGCTTAGCCCCATTGGGTCATTCACTTTTATCAAACCAGAAAAAATAAATAACAACCCAACTATCCAACGGATAAACCAAAGTATTGTTTTCATGTGTTTATGAATGAGCTATGAAATATGTTTTCCTTCATCAATAAGAATCAAAGCAAATGCTGCATAATTGATAATATCAACATAATTGGCATCTATCCCTTCACTGATTAAGGTTTTTCCATCATTTTGTAAAATTTGTTTGATACGCAACAATTTTACCAAGATTAAATCAGCAAAACTTTCCTGACTCATTGCTCTCCAAGCTTCACCATAATCATGATTTTTAGAGAGCATGGTGTCTTTAGCCAATTGAGCACTGTGCTTGTATTTGGTAGCTGTATCTTCTAATCCTAATTCTTCTACTGTTGCATTATTTATTTCTAATTGAATCAACCCAATGATTGCATAATTTAATATGCCTTTGAACTCCGAAGCTATATCATCCCCTACTTTTTGGGTCTTTAAATCTTGTATGGTTCTAATACGTAAAGCTTTTATGAAAATTTGATCTACTACCGAAATAGTTCTTAATACCCTCCAAGCTGTTCCATAATCCTTGGTCTTTTTAATAAAAATATCATAGGAATTGGCAACAACTTGATCGTATTGTTTATTGGTATCCGACATTATAATTAATGGTTTTATTGGCTTTAGACAATATCTTTGAATAAGGTGCAATTTAACTGAATCGAGCAAATGTTTACACTTAACTGCAAAGGAAGTTTACGGATTATTGAAGAGCCGCAAGTAATGGGTATTATTAACAGTACCCCTGATTCCTTTTACAACAAAAGCAGAACCGCCAATATCCTTGCTGCTATTGAATTAGCAGAAAAAATGGTTCAAGAAGGTGTGTCGATAATAGATATCGGCGGCCAGAGTACCAGACCAAGTGCAGCGATCATAGAACCTTCAGAAGAAATAGATAGGGTAATTCCAATTATAGAAGCCATTCATGCTCAATTTCCAAATTTGCTGATTTCTATAGATAGTTTTCGCCCTGAAGTGGCAAAAACAGCGGTTCTTGCCGGCGCTTCCATTGTAAATGATATTAGCGGAGGTCAGTTTTTTCCTGAAATGATACCAACAATTGCATCATTAAAAGTGCCTTATATCTGTATGCATTGTGCCAATGACATCAATAAAATGCACGAAAAAATAAACTACCCCAATATCACCGAATCGATTATTAACTATTTTAAAGAAAGATTGAACACCTGTAAAGAAGCCGGAATGCTGGATGTGATCATCGACCCAGGATTTGGATTTGGGAAAACAATGCAAGACAATTTCAAACTCATGAATGAATTGGAATCTCTTTCCATATTGAATGTACCAATTTTAGTTGGGGTATCTAGGAAATCGATGATTTATAAGACTTTGCAAATTGAAGCAAGCGAATCGCTGAATGGAACAACTGTTTTAAATACGGTAGGGCTACTAAAAGGTGCATCTATTTTGAGGGTACACGACGTAAAAGAAGCCAAAGAAACCATTCACCTGGTTCAACAACTTCGCTTAAAAAGAAATTGAGTTACCAGGTATTTAAAACCCGATAACTCAATAACCTGTATCTCTTATCTCTGCTGCTGCGGCGCTCCTTGCGGCATTACAGGTTGAGGAGCTGGAACTGTTACATCCAAAACTTCTATATCAAAAATCAAAGTTGCGTAAGGAGGAATAACTGGCGCACTGCCATTAGGTCCGTAGCCTAACAATGCAGGTATATATAATTTTCCTGTTCCGCCTTTACCAAAAAAGCGCAGCGCTTCGTCCATTCCTTTGATCACCCCACCAGTACCAACAACAAATGTTAATGGTTGCTTATTTTGTGAATCGGCATCCATATTGCCATCAAATTTCTTTCCGTTGGTAAATGTGCCTCTATACATTACAGATACTTGTTTACCAGAATCAGCCATTGCATTTACATCTCCTTGTTTGGTAACTTCCGCAAATGCACCAGAAGGGGTTTCCGAAACTTTAGCGCCTTTCTTTGCAATAAAATCTTTTAGCTCTTTGGTTTCTCTGGTTTTTTCGATATCCATTTCTTTTTGATAATCAGCCATCATTAATTCTTGGGTTGTAAAAGTTTTGATTACTTCTACTTTACCATTAATTAAGTCTTTCTGACGAAAAATGTTGTTGTATTCCAACATGCCCAATTTTTTTAAGCTATCTACATTCATTACAAAATCTACTTTATCGCCTGGAGCAATTTTGGTAATGATTTCGATGAAACTGTGTTTAGACATACGTGAAGTGTCTACCATGAAATACACTGGAATTCTTCCGAAAGAGCTGCTTAATACAGAATCTTTAGCAGGAAGCTTATACTCCACATGCATCTTAACAAATTGACCTTGTTTCAGTAAATCTTTGCTGTTGCCTTTGCTGATTTTATAAGCAAGACCTGTAGGTGTTTTTTCATATTGATTACAACTTGCAAGCAATACAAGCGCTGCCAAGAGCGTGAAAGTGATTCTCCTCATTTTTTATTTATTGTAGTTGATTTATATACGATTTTATTACTTCTTTAAAATGAGAAACAGTATCCTCAATAGAACTACTACTTCTTCCACCAGATGCATTGGCATGTCCTCCCCCCTCAAAATGATTTCTGGCAAATTGATTCACATCAAATCCACCCTTGCTTCTAAAACTCCATTTTCTTTCCTCGTCTCTATCAATCACTATTGCCCCAAATTTAATACCCTTAATAGTTAATAAATAATTCACTAAACCTTCTGAGTCGCCTGTTTTAATGTCATACTTATGCAAATCTTGCCTTGTAATATACATTAAAGCAGTATTATACTCATATAAAACTTGCATTCTGTTTAACAAAGCAAAGCCGATGAATCTAAGTCGGTTCTCTAAAAAGTTGTCATAAATGTGATTGTGCACCTCAGCATGGTCAAATCCAGTATCTTTTAATCTTGCCACCATTCTATGAACCGAGGCCTTCGTTGAAGCAAATCTGAATGATCCAGTATCGGTCATCACACCTGTATACAAACAAGTAGCAATTTCTTGTGTGAGGCTATTTTCATGGCCTGCCCCAACAATAAAATCATAGACCATTTCACAGGTAGAACTTTTTGCTGTATCACTTATTCCATAATCAAAAGAAGGGCTATCAGGTTGTTGATGATGATCTATCAATACTTTAATTGCGTTTGAATTGGCCAAATATGTTGCCAAGTGTTTGGTTCTATGGAAAATATTGAAGTCTAAGCAAAAAAGTACGGTGGCTTCATCCAATATTGCCAAAGCCTTTTCTTTATGCTTTTCAAAATTGATAACCCTATCTGTGCCTGGCATCCAATCTAAAAAATCGGCCCAATTGGTAGGAGAAATGACTGTTACTGTATGATTCAAGCATTTCAAAAAATGAAATAGTCCTAAAGAAGAACCCATAGCATCCCCATCAGGTTTTTGATGAGTAGTTATAACTACTCGCTGTGGAGAAGACAATAATGGATAAAATGCTTCAATATTTTGCATACAATGGCGGCAAAATTGCAGTATCTAAACAAGTAAATCAAAAGATTTTAGCATTAAATGTTAAAAATAATGAAGTGTAGGTAGATCAAACCCTTGCTATTCCTTACTTTTGCCGCGAAATTTAATAATATGAGCAATCAAACATTTACCATGATTAAGCCCGATGCTACTGGAAAAGGGCATACAGGAGCAATTTTAGACCAGATTGTAAAAGCTGGATTTTCCATCAAAGCAATGAAATGGATAAAATTAACAGAAGAACAAGCTGGATTATTTTACGACATTCATAGAGCCAGACCATTTTTCCAGGAATTAGTAGATTTTATGATCAGTGGGCCAATTGTAGCTGCAGTTTTAGAAAAAGACAATGCTGTTGCAGATTTTAGAACATTAATTGGTGCTACCAATCCTGCACAAGCTGCAGAAGGTACCATCCGTAAAATATTTGCTGCATCAATTGGTGAAAACGCAGTTCATGGAAGTGATAGCGACGAGAACGCCATTATTGAGGCCAACTTTTTCTTTTCAAAATTAGAAAGGTTCTAAGTAAACACTAGATTACTTTATCAAAGCCTGTACAACAAAAATCCTGATACTTTTATATGGTAGTCAGGATTTTTGATTTTTTATATAGCCTTCCTATTCCTTGCAATTGAGTGCTGATATCGGGTTATTTCAAAACTTACATACAGGCTTTTTGCTTGTTGAAAACCTGGACCAAACAAAAGCCCTTCACTTATTGCAAAGGGCTTCAATGAAGTAGCCCATCAAAAATGAACTACCCTTTCTCGTCGGGACGACAAGATTTGAACTTGCGACCCCACGCCCCCCAGACGTGTGCGCTACCGGGCTGCGCTACGTCCCGAACTAAAAAACCAACTCCATTTGTTTAAATGGGGTGCAAATATAAGGCTAAAAGAAATTTTCAGGCTATATTGCATCAAATTTTCAACCACTGCATGAACATTCTATTGAAGCAGGTAAAAATTACCGACAACAACTCTCCTTTCAACGGTAAAATATTTGATCTACTTATAGAAAATAATAGCATTTCAAAAATTGGCATTGATTTATCCGACAAAGCAACTATGGTAATTGAGGGAAAGGATTTATGCGTTTCACCAGGATGGGTTGATACCTTTTCTCATTTTTGTGATCCTGGCTATGAGTTTAAAGAAACCATAGAAACAGGTGCTAATGCAGCTGCTTCCGGAGGATTTACAAGGGTTTTTACTCTGCCAAATACCAAGCCTATTACAGACAATAAATCAATGATTGAATATGCTGCTAATCAGGCCAACCATCTACCAATTTACGTACATCCAATTGGAGCTATTACTCAAAAAACCGAAGGAAAGGAATTGGCGGAAATGTACGATATGAGAAATAGTGGTGCCGTTGCATTCTCTGATGGTTTAAACCCTGTTCAATCTCCGGGCTTATTTATAAAAGCACTTCAATATGTAAAAGCATTTGATGGGGTATTAATTCAGGTCCCAATCGACAAAAGCATTGGCGCATCGGGTTTAATGAACGAGGGAGTTATATCCACAAGGTTGGGCTTACCTGGCATCCCGGTAATTTCAGAAGAAAGTATACTTAAAAGAGATATTGATTTAGTGCGATATACTGGGTCTAAAATTCACTTTACCGGAATTTCATCTGCCAATTCTTTAAATTTAATCCGAGCTGCAAAAAAAGAAGGGCTTTCTGTGAGCTGCAGTGTAACCCCCTATCATTTGTTTTTCTGTGATGAAGATCTTCAAGGCTATGATACTTTCCTTAAAGTAAATCCACCTTTAAGAACCAAATCAGATATGCTTGCATTAAGAGATGGTGTTCTTGATGGTAGTATTGACTGTATTGCATCCCATCATTTTCCACAAGACTGGGATAACAAAACCTGTGAATTTGATGCTGCTGCATTTGGAATGATTGGTTTAGAAACTTCATATTTAGTAATAAACCATTTATTAGAAGAATTATCTGACAATAGAATTGTAGAACTTTTCTCACTGAATGCACGTAATATTTTTCAACTTCCAACTACTCATATAGAAGAAGGTGCTATTGCTGAATTGACTATTTTTCAAAGACAAGAAAAGCATAGTCTTAGCAAAGCCAATTTTAAAAGTAAATCTTTAAACAGTGCATTCATAGATCGGTCTTTAAAAGGAAAAGTAATTGGCACGATCAATAAAGGAAAGTATTACTCAAATTAAAAAATATGAAAGTAAATATTGTTAACGAAGGCTTGAAATATGGTTTAATATGTGGCCTTACAGCAGTTTTAATCATGTTTGGTAGCTGGACAACTGGCATCAAAACTTTTACAGCAGTCCAGTTTTATAGTGCATTTACGCCCTATATGATTGTTATCATTTTACTTGGTGGATTTCATTTGAGAAAACAAAATGGAGGATTTTTAAGTTTTGCAGAATCCTTGAAGTTTGGATTTTTGTCTTATGTTATAGCGGCCGTATTAGTAGCCATTTCAACCTATCTACTGTACAATATTATTGATACAGAACTTACCACTAAATCGGCTCAGGTGGCATTGGAAAAAACCAGAGAATTGATGGAAAAAATGGGTTCTAAGGAAGATGATATTGAAAAGGCAATGGCAAGTTCTGCTGAAAGCATGAAGGATACTGGCTTTAAGAAAATATTTTTAGGAACCGGCTTAGGTTTAATATGGGATTTTTGCAAGGCCATGCTAATTGCATTGGTTATTAAAAAAGAAGTAAAATTTGAAGACTAATTCCAACACATGAACCTATCCATCGTTATACCATTATTCAATGAGGAAGAATCTTTGCCTGAACTTTGTGCATGGATTAAAAAAGTGGTTGATGCCAACAATCTATCCTATGAAGTGCTTTTGATTGATGATGGTAGTACAGATAATAGTTGGGATGTTATTCAATCAATCGCAATTGGTAATGCATCTATCAAGGGAATTAAATTCCAACGCAATTATGGCAAATCAGCCGCATTAAATGAAGGCTTTAGAGCTGCCAACGGGGATGTAATTATTACCATGGATGCTGATATGCAAGACTCGCCAGATGAAATTCCTGCATTGTACAATATGATTGTTAACGATGGTTATGATATGGTGAGTGGTTGGAAGAAAAAAAGATTTGACAATACACTTACAAAAAATATTCCTTCAAAACTATTCAATGCTGTTGCAAGAATGAGCTCTGGCATTCAATTAAACGATTTTAATTGCGGATTAAAAGCCTATCGAAAAAAAGTAGTGAAAAGCATTGAAGTATTTGGCGAAATGCATCGATATGTTCCCATATTGGCAAAATGGAGTGGATTTAGAAAAATAGGAGAAAAAGTAGTAGAACACAGGCCTAGGAAATATGGATCAACAAAATTTGGGTTGTCCAGATTCGTAAATGGTTTTCTAGATTTAGGAACCATCATGTTTTTGGGTAAATTTGGCAAGAAACCCATGCAATTTTTTGGGCTCTACGGTATTTTCTTTTTCCTTGTTGGATTAAGCTGTAGCCTTTATTTAATAATCGCAAAACTAATCGACCCCGAGGTAGCACTTACCAATAAACCATCCTTTTTCATTGCA
>Ga0164292_10002009_pt1 | contig 16602 bp, 16 predicted proteins | sample GEODES117metaG_FD_111486 | JGI IMG/M metagenome (GOLD analysis project Ga0164292, IMG submission 111486) | Eutrophic lake water microbial communities from Lake Mendota, Wisconsin, USA - GEODES117 metaG | ecosystem: Environmental > Aquatic > Freshwater > Lake | place: USA: Lake Mendota...
AGGAATCGCAGATCGAATGACATCCCATGGATTGCATGCATACGCCATAGCAATGTGATCGATTAACTCCAATGATCTGGGCGTTGCGATTGGGTGTGGTGAAAGAACCTTTGTAATGAACTTTAACGTTCCGGCGCGTTCAGGCGTTTCTGCTCGCTCAACAATAATTCCTTCAACTTCTCTGTTCCCGAAAGGAACTTGAACTCTGATGCCTATAGATGCGGTTTTTGTGAATTTCTCAGGAACGATGTAGTCGTAAAGACCATCCAAGTGAAAAACACCTGTATCGACCCTCACTCGAACATATGAAAATGAAGAAGCTTGAAGGGGTAATGGTGCTGATGCGACTTCGGCTTTTAACCGAAAAAGCCTGGATGTTGCCACACTCTATTTTATTGCATTTTGAAGTGCAGAAACACGGTCGGTACGCTCCCAAGCAAATTCGGGAAGCTCCCGTCCAAAGTGTCCATACGCACTTGTGAGTGAATAAATAGGACGAAGTAATTCTAGATCTCGAATTATTGCAGCTGGGCGAAGATCAAAAGTGGAAATAACTGCATCTTGAATTTTTGCCACAGGAACAGTTTCCGTTCCGAAAGTCTCCACGAACACACCAACAGGTTGTGCTTTACCAATTGCATAAGCAACCTGTACCTCGCATCTTTTCGCTAAACCAGCGGCAACTACATTCTTAGCTACCCATCGCATGGCGTAAGCAGCAGAGCGATCCACCTTGGACGGATCCTTACCGCTAAATGCACCGCCGCCATGACGGGCCATCCCACCATAAGTGTCAACGATAATCTTTCTACCAGTTAACCCTGCATCCCCCATTGGACCACCGATAACGAAGCGACCAGTCGGATTAATCAGAGTTCGAAGATCTTTTTTCGGTAGATCAATCAAATTGAGGATCGGCTCAATTACAAGCTTTATCACATCAGGTGTCAGCCTCTTTACGACATCAACATCTTCTGAGTGCTGACTAGAGATTACTACCGTATCTATAGCTATAGCTTTGTCACCGTCGTACTCGATGGTTACTTGAGTTTTTCCATCTGGTCTTAAATAAGAGAGTTCCCCAGATTTGCGTACCTTGGTTAGCTGTTGCGCCAAAGCATGCGCCAACCAAATCGGTAATGGCATTAACTCTTTCGTGTCATCGCAAGCGTAGCCAAACATTAAACCTTGATCCCCTGCGCCTTGAAGATCTAGTGGATCGGCGGCAGCAGAAACACGATGTTCGTAGGCATCGTCGACACCTGCTGCAATATCTTGTGACTGCTGACCAATTGAAATTGAAACCCCACACGAATTTCCATCAAAACCTTTATCAGAAGAGTCATAGCCGATGTTAAGGACGGTATCTCGAACTATCCCATTTACATCTGCGTACCCATTTGTAGTTACTTCACCTGCAACATGAACTTGCCCAGTTGTAATCAGGGTTTCTACCGCCACACGACTTTTCTTATCTTGGGAGATCAGCGAATCTAAAACGGCGTCGGATATCGCATCTGCGATCTTATCTGGATGACCTTCAGTAACTGACTCTGAAGTAAAAAGTCGCTTTGACATTTTTAACCTAACTGCCGGATGGCTTGATCAAGTAGTAAATTTCCGAGAGCGTCCTTGGAGGTTTCCTTGACCGCTATATCCGCACCATTGCGTGTGAGTATCGTACCCATAGTCTTATCTTTACCAAATATCGCCCCGCCAGAAACATCATTGACATAGATAATATCCAAGCCCTTACTTTCCATTTTTCTTCGGGCTTCCTGCACGTGGTCTTTAGTTTCGGCTGCAAAGCCAATCATTAACTGATTCGTTTTGTTTCTGTTCATATCGGCAATGAGATCAGTGTTTGGCGTTAACTCAATCGTTCCTAGAAGTGATTTTTTGATCTTTTCGAATGAAGCCAACTTAGGTCTAGCATCTGCAACGGCTGCACTCATAATCAATATGTCGCACTTTGAAAACTCTTCGATAAGCGCCTCGTGCATCTCCTGAGTGCTTACAACATGGGTAGTTTCTATGCCTTTCACATCTGTTTCATCAATATTGGCAGCAATCAAGTGGACTTGCGCGCCTCTCCTTATGGCTGCACGAGCGATAGCTATTCCCTGTTTTCCAGATGATTTATTACCGATAAATCGAACCGGATCAATACTTTCGCGAGTACCTCCAGCTGTGACTAAAACTCTTTTACCAACTAAGTCCGAGACATTGCCTGTCATTTCATCAAATTCTTCAACGATAGATGCAGTCTCTGGGAATCGACCTTGACCCTCATCAGATCCAGTAAGGCGTCCGACTACCGGTTCCATAACTTTAAATCCTCGATCACGGAGTGTTTGCACATTGGCAATGGTGGCTGGATCTAACCACATAGATGGATGCATTGCAGGCACAAGCATTTTCGGAGAGTTTGAGGCCAAGACCAAATTTGTTAACAAGTCATCGGCTCGACCAGCAGCAAGTCGTGCAATTAAATCAGCTGTTGCTGGCGCAATAACAAAAAACTCGGAGTTACCGGCCAATGAGATATGCGGGACCGTATGAACATTTTCCCAAACTTGGGCGCTTACTGGTTTACCTGAGAGTGCTTCCCATGTGGCTTTTCCTACAAAATTAAGTGAGGCCGGTGTTGGTACAACAGTGACTTGGTATCCACGGTCCTGCAATCTCCTTAGAAGATCACATGATTTATAAGCAGCTATTCCACCACCTACACCTAGAACTATTTCTGGACCTAGTTGCGACATATCTGGACCTGAAAATTACAGGAGATTATGCAGTTGGTTCTAGATTTTCGATTGTCAATAAACCTTCATTGATCTCGCGAAGTGCGATTGAAAGAGGTTTCTCATGAACATGAGTCTCAACCAATGGTCCAACATATTCCAGAAGACCTTCGCCCAGTTGAGAGTAATACGCGTTGATTTGGCGGGCACGCTTAGCTGCATACAAAACTAAGCTGTACTTTGATCCACTTTTATCTAGCAGTTCATCGATTGGTGGATTTGTAATGCCATCCATGAGTAACTCCGCTTCATCAATTGATTAGGAGGCCAACTCTATCAGTTTCCGGACGACACCTTCGACCTCATCATTTACAAGGACTACGTCAAAAGATGAGGCCGCATCCAGTTCGGACTGAGCCAACTCAAGCCTTTGGGCCCGACGATCTTCGTCATCGGTGCCACGTCCTTCAAGCCGAGATACGAGCTCTTCCCAAGACGGAGGCTCTAGAAAAACCAATATCGATTGCGGTAAATGGCTCTTTACTTGTTTAGCGCCAGCTATTTCGATCTCGAGAAGAACATTTCTTCCAAGAAGTAATGCTTGCTCGACTTTATCTTGCGTAGTTCCATAGCGATTACCAGCAAATTCTGCCCACTCTAGGAATTCACCATTATTGATCATAGTTTGAAAAACTTCATGCGATACAAAGTGATAATCACGACCATTAACTTCATTACTGCGTGGTTGTCTGGTCGTATAGCTAACGCTGACCCAAAAATCACCAACTTCACGGAGTTTTTTTGCAACCGTGCTTTTACCTACTCCCCCAGGTCCTGAAAGAACTAGGAGTTTTCCCGGACTAATCGCATGTGAAGATTTCATAAACTCATTTCGAATCTGAGTAATCTGATGACGTCCAAGACCCTTGACTCTTCGAGTAGGTGAAATCTCTAGTCGTTCCATAAGTGTTAACGCCCGAACTTTACCTACCCCCGATAATGATTCAAGGAGTTCTCGTACTCGCATATTTGCCACTGCTTCATCCGTTTTGGAAAGTTCTAATATGCTATCAATAGCTAAGGACCCCGATTTCAGCTCTGATTTGATAAAAGCCCGACGCTTTCTAGATGCAGCAGCTTTTTCTAACGCCTTTAGACGTTGTTCGTCAGTCAAACGAGGTGGTAAAGCCATAGGTCAAACTTACTAGTTAATTAAAACCTGCGCCGCAATCTGTGCGGCTCTTTCTCTCATTGCCGAACTGCCGTTCGCCCAGCTTTGCGTAATGGGGCGACCGATAACAACAAGAGAGGCTCCGGCAGATATCGCATTCGCTGGTGTCATTACCCGAACCTGATCATCTGGAACCTCTAAATCCGTTGGTCTTACACCCGGAGTAATGATCACCGGACCAACACCTATTTCTTTACGAATGGCAGAGATCTCAAGAGGTGAGCAAACAATTGCGCGAGCCCCAGAGTGCGTAGCCAACTTTGCCAACGCAACCGCACTTTCTAGAGTTGGTTGTCGGTATCCGATTGACTCGAGATCTGCATCTCCTAACGATGTAAGAATCGTGACACCCGTTATCAATGTATGTGGAGCAGCTTCTGCCGCGGCCTTGACCATGGCCGGTCCGCCGGAAGCATGAACGGTCAAATACTTTGGATTCAAATCCGCAATTGCCCTTGCTGCACCGCTTACCGTGTGAGGTATATCGTGAAGTTTCAAATCAAGGAAAATATCCGAATCGGTTTCATCCTGAATCGCTCTTACTCCAGCGCTTCCAAAAGTTAGATAAAACTCTAAACCTAACTTAAACACAGAAATAGACTCTTGTGTTGCTTTGACCCATTCAATTGCAGTACTCAAATCGGATGTATCCACTGCAAGTACTATCGGCGCCTTAGCCATGAGAATCCTCCTCTGCGCGATGGGCATAACCAACTGCCTCTTTGAGAGACTTGAAACCTCGATCAATGAGCAACTGTTTTAACTCGCTTTGAATGGACATAATCGCAGTCGGATTTCCGAAACTTGCAGTTCCAATTGAGACTCCGCTAGCCCCCGCCAAAATCATCTCCAAAGCATCTTTACCACTTGCAATTCCTCCCATTCCTAGAATGGGAGTTTTCGGAAGAGCAGCATGGACTTGGTAAACCGCTCTTACTGCAATTGGTCTAATAGCTGGCCCCGAGAGTCCACCTGTTTTACCGCCAAGCTGTGGTCTCATTGTGTTGACGTTAATAACCATACCGAGAACTGTATTTATAAGTGCAAGGCCGTCTGCGCCAGCGTCAACAACGCCTTTTGCAATAGAAACTAAATCAGTTACATCCGGTGACAACTTAGCGATGATGGGTAGTTCTCCCCCTAAAGTTCGACGTACTCCATCTATAACCCGCCTTGAAGCATCTGGATCACATGCAAATACAAGCCCTCTATTTTCTACATTAGGACAGGAGATATTGACTTCAACAGCGCTAATTCCTGAGACCGAACGAAGTTTTCTTGCAAGTGTTGAATACTCTTCTACGGTCTCACCAGCGATTGAAACGATGACGCGAGCCTTTTGTTCTACAAGGTATGGAATATCTTGATTCAAAAATGCATCTATACCCGGTCCCTGTAACCCAATCGAATTAAGCATTCCACTTGGCGTTTCAGCCATTCGTGGAGTTGGACGACCCGGACGAACACGAGACATTACTGATTTCGTAACTACTCCGCCCATCTCGCGCAATGGAAAAAATTGCGCCAACTCTCGCCCAGAGCTTGCGCACCCACTTGCTGTAAATGTAGGAGCAGGAAACCAGGCGTTTCCTAACGTGGTTGAAAAATCTAGAGCCGTCATATCTGTTTACCAACCTGGTTCCAACTGACCTTTTCTCCATCCATGACAGGACCGTCGATGCATGAACGCAGCATTGAAACAGATCCATCATCGCCTTCAACAGGTAGTACACAGGTCATACACACACCAATTCCACAGGCCATAGATTCTTCGACTGAGCATTGATGAACAACATCCAAGGCAGTTGTTATTGCAGTTATAGCTGAGAGCATTGCCATAGGCCCACATGAATAGACCACCGCAACATTTAAATCCTTTATCTGCTCATATAGATGATCAGTGACCCGACCTGTCTGGCCTGTCGAACCATCCTCTGTATAGATTCGCATCGTATTGACAGCACGCTTTCCCTCCATTGGCGCGTAGATATTTGTAGCTGTACTTGCTCCCAAAATCATATCCACACGAGAGCCTCGCGCATTAAGGACCTCCGCTAAACCAAACAATGGCGCTGAGCCATAACCCCCTCCAACTAACAACACAGGTAATGGCTCTGTTGGTACCTTAAAAGAAGTCCCGAGAGGTACAACGATATCGATCAAATCTCCCTCAATACGATTACACAACCATGTACTGCCTTGACCATGCGGGGCAACAATTAACTCCATCGTTCCACCCGTAGCAGATGATGTAGAAACCCTAGAGATGGCAAAAGCACGTCTTAAAACAAGAGCGGAGTTATCTCCACCAACTTTAATGGCAACGAAATTGCCAGGTTTACACTTTTGGGCCAAATCACCAATGTTTACAATGATTTGATGATAAATCCCAACACGTTTGTTGGAAATAACAGGTGCAAGCACTTGCTTAGCATTCTTATTAATTGGGCTCACTTATGCTAGCCATTTCTGCAAAGACTTAACACTTAACGCTGATCCCTGTAAAAATCGAATTCCCTGAACTGCAGCACTAAATCCAGCGATGGTCGTTATACAGGGTATAGATCGTTGAATTGCTGCCGTACGAATTGCCCATCCATCTTCACGCGTGCCTTGGCCAACTGGTGTATTAATAACAAGATCGATCTCACTATTGTTCATCATCTCGACAATAGTTTTTTCACCCAAGGGCCCAGTGCCTTCTGAATTCTTACGCACGGTGATGGGATTTAATCCTCGAGACCGTAAGAACGCAGCTGTGCCACTTGTTGCAAGTATTTGAAAACCCAATGCTGCAAAACCCTTTGATGGCTCAATCCCAGCGGATTTGTCTTTATCGGCCAGAGAGATAAAGACTTTTCCAGACTTAGGTAAGGCTCCGAAAGAAGCTATTTGGGATTTCGCATAGCTCTCACCGAAAGTTGGCGATATCCCCATCACCTCTCCAGTAGATCTCATCTCGGGTCCAAGAACAGCATCTACTCCACGTCCGTCGGTTCTACGGAAACGGTTCCAAGGTAGGACAGCTTCCTTCACGGAAATTCCATGTGCAACACCATCACCGGTTGCCGGCAACTGCCCCGAACTTCTTAGAACAGCTATTGATTTTCCAACCGAAATCAATGCTGCTGCCTTTGCAAGTGCTACACCCGTTGCTTTGCTAACGAAGGGCACTGTTCGTGATGCCCGAGGGTTTGCTTCTAATACATACAAGAGGTTGTGTTCAATAGCGAATTGGATATTTATTAATCCTCTAACACCAACACCTTGAGCAATTTTTAAAGTTGCGTTTCGAATTTCACTCTTTTGTTGGTGCGAGATCGTAAGAGCCGGCAATACACATGCGCTATCCCCACTGTGTACGCCTGCCTCTTCGATGTGTTCCATAATTCCACCAAGAAACAACTCTTCCCCATCGAAAAGTGCATCGACATCAATCTCGATTGCGTTATCCAAAAAACGATCTACGAGTACAGGGTGATCAGGGGTTATCTGTGTGGCACGAGTGATAAAGCCCGCCAAGGATTGATCATCGTAGACAATTTCCATCCCTCTGCCACCCAAAACAAATGAGGGCCTTACTAGAACTGGATACCCAATACTCTGTGCAATCGATTGAGCTTCCAGTTGCGTTGAAGCCATGCCAAATTGTGGCGCCGTTAGTGACTGTTCCCTTAGAACTGCTCCAAATGCTCCACGCTCTTCGGCAAGATTTATTGCTTCAGGAGAGGTACCTAAAATTGTTACACCGTTTGCTTTTAATCCAGCTGCTAAGCCAAGAGGTGTCTGACCACCAAGTTGAGTGATAACACCAAGGACAGGGCCAGCCTGAGTTTCGGCATGGATAACTTCGAGCACATCCTCCAGTGTTAATGGCTCGAAATAAAGACGACTACTTGTGTCATAGTCAGTAGAGACAGTTTCAGGATTGCAATTAATCATGATCGTGTCATAACCGGCATCTCTTAATGCAAAGGATGCGTGAACACATGAATAATCAAACTCGATTCCCTGTCCAATTCGATTTGGACCACTTCCAAGAATGATTACCGCAGGGTTTGTTCGCAATCCCACTTCATTCTCTTCTTCATAACTTGAGTAGTAATAAGGCGTAAATGCCTCAAATTCGGCGGCACATGTGTCTACAGTTTTAAAGACCGGTCTGACCGATAATCTGTGACGAAGGTTTCTAATCTCCTCTTCAGATGTGTTTCTTAAAGATGCTATCTGAGCATCTGAGAATCCATCATTTTTTGCCCTTCGTAAAATCTTCTCTGTAAACTCGCCTGGTTGTGCGATTGCAGTTGCATGTTCGTTAATCACTTGTATCTGCCGTAAGTACCATGGATCTATCTTCGTGGCTTCATATACTTGTTCAAGAGTTGCTCCGGCCCATAACGCCTGTTGAACTTGCTGTAACCGATATTCCGTTGGCGTTTTCATTGTCACTAAAAGATTGCTCAACTCCTGAGCCGAAATTGATGGCCAGGAAAAGATAGCTTCTTTTCGCTCTAAAGATCTCAAAGCCTTCATTAGGGCCTCGGAGAAGGAACGGCCTATGGCCATAGCCTCACCGACGCTTTTCATCGTCGTTGTTAACCTAGGATCGGCGTCGGCGAATTTTTCAAATGCAAAACGTGGGACTTTTACAACTACATAATCTAAAGTCGGTTCAAATGAGGCTGGAGTAACTTTTGTTATGTCATTTTGAATCTCATCCAAGGTATAACCAATAGCCAATTTCGTTGCAATCTTTGCTATTGGGAAACCAGTGGCCTTCGACGCTAAAGCACTAGACCTTGATACCCGTGGATTCATCTCAATAACAATAATGCGTCCATTGGTTGGATTGACTGCGTATTGAATATTGCAGCCCCCTGTTTCCACTCCTACTTCACGGATAATCTGGATCGAAAGATCTCTTAATCTTTGGTATTCAACATCTGTGAGCGTCATTGCCGGTGCGACCGTGATCGAATCTCCCGTATGAACGCCCATGGGATCTAGATTTTCAATCGAGCATACGATCACTACATTATCTTTGTGATCGCGCATAACCTCTAGCTCGTACTCTTTCCAACCGATGATTGATTCCTCTAATAAAACTTCTGAGGTTGGACTATGGCGAAGACCGGCGCCGGCAATTTGACGAAGCTCTGGTTCATTGAAGGCTATTCCAGAGCCGAGACCACCCATAGTGAAAGAAGGACGAACGACAACAGGGTAGTTAAGCAGTTGAACTGCAGAGAGAATTTCATCCATCGTGTGACAAATTCTGGATTTAGCTGATTCCCCGCCAACTTTTTCGACAATCTCACGAAAGAGCTCACGATTTTCTCCCCGATGAATAGCATCGACATCAGCTCCAATGAGCCGTACCCCATACTTAGATAACGTCCCTCTTTCATAGAGTGCAATTGCAGCATTGAGTGCAGTTTGACCACCTAAAGTAGCCAGAACGGCATCAGGTTTTTCCTGGATGATAATTTTCTCAATGATCTCTGGGGTAATTGGTTCGATAAAAGTTGCATCTGCAAACTCAGGATCGGTCATGATCGTTGCCGGATTTGAATTAATCAAGATAACTCGAATTCCTTCTGAGCGAAGGACACGACAAGCCTGTGTTCCTGAGTAATCAAACTCGCAAGCTTGTCCGATAACGATCGGACCTGATCCAATAACCAAGACCGACTTAATAGATGTATCCAATGGCATTATGCGTGAACCTTCTTAGACATAAGGTCAATGAATCGGTCAAAAAGATAAGAAGCATCATGTGGTCCGGCAGCTGCCTCCGGATGATATTGAACAGAAAAAGCAGGACGCTCTAAAAGTGCAAGCCCTTCAACAACTCCATCATTTAGGCATACATGAGTAACTTCACCACGACCGTATACGGTAGAAAACTCCATATCAACTGGCGCTTGCACAGCAAAACCATGATTGTGGGCCGTGATCTCAACTTTGCCTGAGAGTTTATCCATGACAGGTTGATTGATACCTCGGTGACCAAATGCCAACTTGTATGTTTTAAAGCCCAACGCTCTTCCCAAAATTTGATGACCGAAACATATTCCAAAAATCGGAATCTCCTCCAATAACAATGAGCGCACTACTTCAACTACATCGCCCATCGTTGAAGGGTCACCCGGTCCATTTGAAAGAAAAACTCCATCGGGTTTAATAGAAAGAATCTCTTGCAATGTAGAGTTAGAGGGCATGACATGAACCTGTGCTCCACGCTCAGATAAACCTTTGGGCGTTGCATTTTTTATTCCTAGATCCAACGCCGCTACCACAAACTTTTTTTGACCCACGGCTTCGACAATATAGCTCTTCTTTGTTGAAACATCTTCAACCAAATTTGAGCCAGCCATTGCAGGAATCTTTCTAACCTCAACCACCATCTCTTCACGAGAAAGAGTTAGATCTGAGAATATTCCTACGCGCATTGCTCCGCGGTCTCGAATATGTCGAGTGATCGCCCTTGTATCAACACCTTGAATACCAATGACTCCTTGCTCAATTAACTCACTTTCAAGGCTTTTATGAGAACGCCAATTGGAGGTTAATAAGGATGGATTGCGAACAACAAAGCCTGCAACCCAGATTTTCTCCGATTCGTTATCCTCTTTGTTGACCCCAGTGTTGCCTATGTGAGGGGCAGTCATAACAACAATTTGCTTATGATACGAAGGGTCAGTCAGGCTCTCTTGATAGCCGGTCATTCCTGTTTGAAATACTGCTTCACCAAAAGTTTTACCTGTACAGGCCCAACTCTGCCCTTCAAAAATGCGACCATCGTCAAAGACTAGATAAGCGATACTCACCGCTATTCTCCAATCTTTTGAACTACTGAATCAATAACCGTTGCATGACCCTTGAAGAAAGTATGAGTGACTACTCCCGGAAGGGTGTGCCCATGGTATGGAGTATTAGTTGACTTTGACATCGTCAAATCACGATCTACTTGCCAATTTCTAGAGGGATCGACCAATACAAGGTTCGCCGGCGATCCAACGGCAATTTCCTGGCCGTGATTTTGGTATCCGCCTATGCGCGCTGGAGCATGAGACATTCGTTCTGCTACTTGTTGCCAATCCATTAATCCCGAATCAACCATAGTTTTTTGAACGACTGAAAGCGCCGTTTCTAGACCCAACATGCCGAAAGCAGCTTCCTGCCATTCGCACTCTTTCGATTCAGTTGGATGAGGTGCATGATCAGTTGCGACAATGTCTAGTACTCCCTCGGCAAGGGCCTCGCGCAAAGCATGTACATCGGTACTTGTTCTAAGTGGCGGGTTAACTTTGAAAACCGGGTCATAAGTTCCGGCTAAATCATCGGTGAGTAAAAGATGGTGAGGAGTTACCTCAGCCGTTACATCAATTCCTCGCGCTTTGGCCCAACGAATAATCTCTACTCCACCGGCTGTTGTTACATGGCAGATATGAAGCCGAGACTTCACGTGATCTGCCAACAACACATCACGGGCAATGATCGCTTCTTCGGCAACCGATGGCCAACCTTTTAACCCTAAACGTGCAGAAATTTCGCCCTCATTCATTTGCGACCCAATCGTTAACCGAGGATCTTGTGCATGCTGTGCTATCACTCCCCCAAATTTTTTAACATATTCAAGAGCTCTTCTCATTAGCAGTGGATCAAATACACAGTTTCCGTCATCGCTAAATATTCGAACCCGCGCCATGGAATCTGCCATTGCACCAATCTCCGATAAGGACTGCCCCAATAAACCTTCTGTTACAGCGCCAATTGGGAAGACATCCAGATATCCAGCTTCTTGACCTAATCTAAAAACCTGTTCAACAACGCCTGCAGAATCAGCAACTGGAGAAGTGTTGGCCATCGCGGATAAGGCTGTGAAACCTCCTTTAGCGCCAGCTCTGCTCCCACTTAATACGCTCTCGGCATCTTCACGGCCTGGTTGTCGCAGGTGAGTATGTAAATCAACAAGTCCAGGCAATACCCGGCTTCCTTTTGCATCAATGAGGATTTGCTCGGACAAAGAGTTAGTAGCCGAAATTTCTGACATCGCCGTGATCAATCCATCTTCGATTGCAATATCCTTTTGTTCACCATTTGGGAGTATTGCTCCTTTTATGAGGTACTTAACAGAATTCATTTACTGCTCCCAACTTCAAGAGGTGAGCCCGCAAGTAGAACATAAAGAATCGCCATTCGAACACTGACTCCATTTGAGACTTGCTCTGTGATAACCGATCGCGCACTGTCTGCCACCTCTGCAGATATCTCTAACCCTCGATTCATTGGTCCAGGATGCATGACAATTGATCTTTGCTTAAGTAGGCGCATTCGCTCAGCATTTAGTCCGTAATATCTAGAATATTCACGGGCGTTGGGGAAAAACAATTCCATCATTCTCTCTTGTTGAACTCTTAGCATCATTACCGCATCTACTAAAGGCAATACCGAATCTAAATCGTATGAAAAGGCGCAAGGCCAACTCTCTACTCCTATTGGAAGCAAAGTAGGCGGTGCAACCAAAGTTACCTTTGCGCCCAGTAAAGACAGGAGAAGTACGTTAGATCTTGCAACACGGGAGTGAAGGATATCTCCGACAATAGCAACATGAATTCCTTGTAAATCACTGGCGCCATTTCCAAGATGTTTTCTAAGAGTAAAGGCATCGAGCAAGGCTTGACTTGGGTGTTCGTGAGTTCCGTCTCCTGCATTGATTACAGATCCTGACATCCATTGATTATCTGCCAATCGCTGTGCGGCACCAGATGCACCATGGCGAATGACAACAGCATCGGCGCCCATGGCCTGCAATGTCATTGCTGTGTCCTTTAAGGACTCTCCCTTATTGATACTTGATCCTTTTGCCGAGAAGTTGATTACATCAGCTGAAAGTCTTTTTGCCGCAGCTTCGAAAGAGATTCTAGTCCTCGTTGAATCCTCAGCGAAGAGATTTACTATCGTTCTTCCGCGCAAAGTTGGTAGTTTTTTTATCTGACCATCACTGGCTCGAGCTAGTTCAGTTGCTGTATCTAAAATCGTCGTAGCTTCGATAGCGCTTAGATCGCCGATAGAAAGTAGATGTTTCATTGCGGAACCCGAGTTTCAATAACAACCTCATCGCGACCGTCTATTTCTGACAAAGAGACACGAATGGATTGTTCTAAAGATGAGGGTAGATTTTTTCCAACAAAGTCAGCCTTGATTGGAAGTTCGCGATGACCTCTATCTACCAGAACTGCAAGTTGAACGGTTTTTGGGCGACCGACTTCGCCTAAGGCGTCCAGTGCCGATCTAATCGTGCGACCAGAGAAGAGGACATCATCAATAAGCACCACATCTTTGTCTTCTATTCCCGACTGTGGAATGAGAGTAGGCATTATCGCTCGAGGTGGGCGCAATCGAAGGTCGTCTCTGTGTAAGGTGATATCAAGGGTTCCGCAAGGAATATTGCTACCCTCAATTTTCGACATGATCTCTGCTATTCGAACTGCAAGATGGGCGCCACGCGTTGGGATTCCGAGTAGGACAATGTTCTTAGAGCCATGATTGCGTTCTAGAATTTCATGAGAAATTCGAGTTAATGCGCGTGAAATGTCCTCAGAGGACAGGGCAATGCTCATGTAAATCTCCTTTCCCACCTCTCTGGATGGGTTGTTAAAGGATGCGTTGCGAACTATAGCATCTCAGGGCTTTTATGTGGATAAGGCAAAACTTTGGAGCCTGATTACTACTAGCGTGGTGTTTATGAACCAACTGATGCCACAGGAAGAAATGTGGAGAATTTGCCAAAGGCTACGCACGATCCGGGAGCATAAAGCTTTGACCTTGCTAGAGGTCGAACGCCGATCAGGAGGGGAAATATCGGCGGTTGCTTTAGGCAGTTACGAGCGTGGAGATCGAAATGTATCTCTATCAAAGCTTTTGCAGATTGCAAAAATCTATGAAATTCCACTATCGGAAATTCTAACTAAAAGCTCAGAACGAATAGAGATCGGGCGTTTTACTTTTGACTTGAGGAAAATCTTGCGCAGTCAACTCCCGGAATCGCCCACAGTAGTGCGGATTCTACGTGAAATTGCAGTTCAGCGAGGTGACTGGAACGGCGAAGTGATGTCAATAAGAGCGATTGATATTGCAAATTTTCAGATTTTTTCCGGATTATCAACTCAAGAGATATCTGCTTTCGCCACTGAATGCACAGTTACTAGATCGAAATAGAATCCTTCAGTGATGCGATTCGTCCGAGTACACCATGAATGTACTTAGAGGACTCATCGCTGGATAGCTCTTTTGCAAGATTTAGAGCTTCATCGATTGCTACGCTCACTGGAACATCATTAATCCAAAGAATTTCAAAAATACCCAGCCTTAGAATATTTCTATCTACCGCAGGTAGACGATCCATATCCCAACCCTGCGCATAAGTCATTATCAACTCATCGATTTTTCGGCGGTTCTCAGATACTCCGTTTATCAAATCGCGTGTGTACTCCCGAATCGGACGAGCATCTGGTCCCTCATCTGGAAGATCTCTTGTTTTTAGGATTTCAAGAGCATTGCTGCCACGGATATCGGATTCATACAATAGATCCAATGCCTGTTTTCGCGCTTTACTTCGAGCGGACACTAGTTTGCGCGACCCTGGTAAGACCCATCGCGAGTATCAACCAAGATGATTTCATCTTGCTTGATGAACAAAGGTACGGCCACTTCAATACCTGTTTCGACTGTGGCCGGCTTAGTACCTCCTGAGGATCGATCTCCTTGAATTCCTGGCTCTGTATAGGTGATCTTAAGTGGCACGGATGCATCAAGTTCAATGTACAAAGGATTTCCTTCATTTACGGCGACAATAGCTTCAGTGTTTTCTAACATGTAGTTTGCTGCATCACCTACTGTCGCCTTTGAGATTGTCATCTGGTCATAAGTTTTGGTATCCATGAAGACAAAATCATCGCCTTCTTTATACAAATACTGCATTTCACGTTTTTCTAGAATTGCAACATCAACTTTTACACCTGCATTGTAGGTACGATCAATAACCTTACCTGTAAGGACTGATTTTAATTTGGTTCGAACGAAAGCAGGGCCTTTACCTGGTTTTACATGCTGAAATTCGACAACGGTCCAAAGCTGACCCTCTATCTCTAAGCACATTCCATTTTTCAAATCATTCGTTGTTGACACAGTTACTCCACCCGCTCGCTACCTGAAATTATTTGTTAATCGACCCGATAAGGATACCCGTAGTTAGACAGTACTGAGAACTATTTCGCAATCAAGTTGGACAGCGCGATGATCGCCAAAACATAGGAATTAGGCCCAAAGCCACCAATAGTTCCATTTGCAACTCCAGATATTACAGAGGTATGACGAAACTCTTCACGCGCTAGAGGATTTGATAAATGAACTTCAATCAAAGGTGCTTTTACTAATTCAGCTGCATCTCTAATTGCATACGAGTAGTGTGTAAATGCTGCGGGGTTGATTATGACGGGAGTATCTGCATCGGCCGCCTCGTGTAACCATCCAATGATTGTTGCCTCATCATCACTTTGACGCACATCTGCTTGGAAACCGTGCTTTGTGGCTGCAATTTCGATCATCGATTTAAGTTCAGAGTAATTGAGGTCTCCGTATATGGACGAATCGCGTATATCTAAACGAGATAAATTCGGTCCATTAACAACAAGAATCTTCATGAGCAAATCCTCTCATATGCAGCATCGAGTTCATCGGAGGTTAAATCCTCAAGACGGACTGTTGAACCAATACCAGTTAAAGCAACAAAACGTATTGTGCTGCCCCTAGTTTTCTTATCCAAAGCAAGAATTGGGCGCAACGCCGTCCAAGCGTCACGGTCATAGGTTGTTGGCAATCCTAAATTTGTCAAAACACTTCTGTGCATTTCGACAATTTCGGGGGTAATCATTGATCGAGCCGCTGCCAATTCTGCAGCATATACAAGTCCTATTGCTACTGCTTCTCCATGGCGAAGGTTAAACTTTGAATGAATCTCCACTGCATGACCAAGAGTATGACCATAATTGAGAATCTCTCGAGCAAAACTCTCTTTAAAATCAACAGAGACTACATCTGCTTTTACCTTTACGGCTCGATAGATTAGTTCAACCACAGTTTGTTGGTCAGAACGCAAACTCTTAACATTTCTTGATGTCGTAATTTCTAAAATCTGTGCATCCTTTATAAACCCACACTTAATTACTTCTGCTATTCCAGCTGAAAAATCTCGATCATCAAGAGTTTCTAACCAAGTTGGATCTATGACTACAGCTATTGGTGAATGGAAAGATCCGATTAAATTCTTACCGTAATCAGAGTTAATTCCCGTTTTGCCACCAATGGATGCATCAACCATCCCCGCTAATGATGTTGGGACCGCGACCCAATCAATACCGCGTAACCATGTTGCAGATGCAAATCCGGCAAGATCGGTAAGTGCGCCCCCGCCGATAGCCACAACCAGATCACTACGAGTAAAGCCTGCTGCTGCGAGCCAATCCCAAAGAGTCGTCACAGTCGAAAACGTCTTGCCAGCCTCACCATCTGGCACAGTGAAATGATGCACATCAGAACCAAGTTGTAACAGTTCAGTCATAT
>Ga0164292_10002012_pt1 | contig 16586 bp, 13 predicted proteins | sample GEODES117metaG_FD_111486 | JGI IMG/M metagenome (GOLD analysis project Ga0164292, IMG submission 111486) | Eutrophic lake water microbial communities from Lake Mendota, Wisconsin, USA - GEODES117 metaG | ecosystem: Environmental > Aquatic > Freshwater > Lake | place: USA: Lake Mendota...
GCATAGAGTTCTTCTTCGAAGCGAAGGAAGCTGGCTTCATCCATGGCGCTGATGTGGAGGTAGCCGAGCTTGCCGTCCGAGGCTTTTTCGACACGCTGGCGATTGTCTTTGATCCACTGGTCGTAGAGGAGGGAGCGGGCGGTGGAGTAGGTGATGGGGCGGAGTGTGACCGAGCGTTGTTTGGAATCGATGCCGCGAACGAGGAGGGTGATGTCGCGTTCGATGGGGCCGTTCAAAACGCTGCTGAGTTCGGTGGTGGGTTGGACATTGTGATCGTCGATTTTGAGGATGATTTCGCCAGGAGTGATGCGGCTGAGTTTGAGGCTGGCGGGGCCTTTGGAGATGACGTCGCGGACTTTCCAGCCGGGACCGGGGTGGGTGGGATCGAAGCGAAGGCCGAGATGGGCGGTTTCTTCTTTCCAGGTGCTGGGTGTGGATGCAGTGGGAGGGGTGGACAAGGAGAAGCCGAGGTGGGAGCCGTTGAGTTCTCCGAGCATGAGCTGAACGACGTCCTGAACGGTGCGCATGTCAGGGGCAGCGGTGGCCATGGGGGCGTATTTTTGACGGACGGCGTTCCAGTCGCGATTGCCGAGGCGGTCGTCGTAGTAGTGGTCACGCATGACCTGCCAGCATTGGTCGAAGACGGCGCGTTGTTTGGCGGCGCGGTCGACGGTGTGTTGGGCGCGGAAGGAGTGGGTGTTGACGCTGCCTTTGGCGGTGAGCGAGACGGGTTTGCCTTCGGTGAGGCCGACGAGTTGGTCGCCTTCTTTGAGCCAGGAGGGGTGGGTGATGGTGAGGGGGGCGAGGAGCTTGGGTTTGGTGTCGTCCGGAGGTTCGACGGTGTAGGTGCCTTTTTTGCCCTCGATGGTGGCGCTGAAGGCGAGTTTTTTGGAGTCGGGGGACCAGACGAGGGAACCTTCGCTGGTATCCGGGATGCGGATGCGGTGGATGCGGTCGTGTATGGTATCGAGGTCGAGTTGGAGGGGTGGCTTGGGTTTGGGAGTCGGGGTGGGTTTGGGTTTTTCGGTTGGGGGTTTGTTGGTGGAGGGCTTCGCGGGAGCGGGTTTGTCCGGGGTCGGTTTGGAGGTGGCCTTGGCGATTTTTTCTTTGGCTTTGAGGAGGGTGCGCTGGCGTTTGCTTTGCTCTCCGTCTTCGGCTTTGAGCCAGGCATAGAAGATGTCGATCTCGCCATTTTCACGACGGCCAGTCCAGGCGATTTTTTTGCCATCGGGGGACCAGGTGGGGGAGTAGTCGTTGTCGGGATGGCGGGAGAGGTTGAAGCGTGGTTTGGAGGCGTCGAGGGGTTGAAGCCAGATGTCGCTGTTGAACCATTCGTCGCTGACGGCGTAGACGAGCCATTGGTTGTCGGGGGAGAAGTCGTAGCTGGGGGCGTCCCAGGATTCGAAGAGGCGTTTGGGGTTTTTGCCGTCGCCGTCAGCGATCCAGAGGTCACCGCGATCTTTGGTGTAGGCGATTTTTTTGCCGTCGTGGCTGAAGAGGAGGCCGGATTCGGCGGCGGGATCCTGGGTGATTTGGGTGAGGTTGAAGGCGGTGTTTTCCCACCAGGGTTTGGAGGGGTTTTTCGGGGTGGCGTTCCAGATGTCAGTTTGGCCGCTGGCGTCGCTGACGAACCAGAGGGATTTGGCATCGGGGGCGAAGGTGAGGTGGCGTTCTTCTTCGGCGGTGTGGGTGACGCGTATGGGTTCTTTGAGTTCGGTGTCCATGACCCAGACGTCGCCGCCGGCGAGGAAGGCCATTTGGAGGCCGTCTGGGGTGTAGGTGATGGCGGTGGCGGAGGTGAGGGTGGGGCGGTCGATGGGTGGCGGGGCGGTGTCGGTGCTGGCGGTGATTGGGATGAGGGTGGGTTCGGTATTGCTGCCGGGGGTCCAGCGGTAGAGGTCGAAGCGGTGGCGGAAGACGAGGGTTTTGCCGTTGCGTGAGAGGGTGGGGAAGACGACGGAGTCGCCTTTGAACTGGGTGATGGGGGTGTCTTTGCCGGAGGCGAAGTCGTGCTGCGAGAGGTTGAAGGTGCCGTCGCGTCCAGTGACGCAATAGAAGCCTGAGGCATCGGGTTTCCAGAGGGGCCAGCGTGATTCGGTGGGTGCGGCGATGAGTTGTTTGAACTGAAGGGTGGAGGCGTTGTATTCCCAGATTTGGCCGGCGCGGGAGCCTTGATAGCCTTGGCGCCACCAGGACTCGCCTTCGCGGGTGAAGAGGAAGCGTTTGCCGTCCGGGGAGATGGAGGGTTCGGAGGCGTAGTCGTCGAAGAGGAGGGTTTCGGCTTTGGGCGTGGTGAAGTCGAGGAGGGCGAGGCGAGCGGTGCGGGAGCTGCGTTTCCAGAAGGAGTCGCGACTGATGCTGACGAGGAGATGTTGGCCATCGGGCATCCAATCGCAGAGGTCGTAGCCTTCGGAATGGTGGGTGAGCTGGCGGGTGGTGCCGCCTGAAGCGGGCATGAGGTGGATTTGTTGGGAGCCGTCGCGGGTGCTGATGAAGGCGAGCTGGGAGCCATCGGGGGAGAAGGCGGGCTGGAGTTCATCGGCGGTATGGTGGGTGAGGTGGGTGGCGGTGCCGCCAGTGACCGGGACGCTCCAGAGGTCACCACGCCAGGAGAAGGCGAGGGTTTGGCCATCGGGGGAGAGGGCGGGGTCGAGCGCCATTTGGACGGACTCGGCGAAGGCGATGGGGGTGAAGGAAGCGAGGGCTAGGAGGGGGAGAGTCCGGGAGAGCATAACGGGAGTGTTGAATGATGACGGCGGAAGGCCTTCCTTTTGTCAAGATAACGGTGGTGGGGTGGAAATGAAATCGGTGAATATTTGGGCGGGATGGAGCGTCAGTTGGGCCATGAAGACAGCGATTTTGAACTCGTTTTTGACATTGGTGTGGTTTGCTTTGATGCCTGTGCCTGCGGCTGAGCCGGTGCAGGTGGCGACGTTGCCGAAGACGGGTGAGACGGCGAGGGATGCGGCGGGGCGACTCGTGAGGCAGTCGACGGCATCGGGGAATCAGGTGGTGACTCGGGATGCGGCGGGGCGGTTGCTGGTGAAGTCGACCAGGCAGGGGGATGCGACGGTGCATCGGGATGCGAGCGGGCGATTGGTGGGGAATACGACGGTTTCAGGAAAAGGGAGAGAGACGACGCGGGATGCGAGTGGGCGCTTGCAGGTGACGGCGACGGTGAATGCGAGGGGGGATGTGATGACGTATCGGGATGCGGCGGGGCGGTTGATGGGGACGAAGACGACCTCGAGTGGTGGGAAGGTGGTGTTTCGGGATGCGAGCGGGAGGCTGACGGGACCGGATTTCCGGTAGGGATGGGGTGAGGTTTTGAGGGGGCGGTGAAGGTCTGGGATTGCAAGGAGCGGTGGACGATTCCAGTATGAGGGCTCCATTTCTCTTTATTATGTTTTATCTCGGCATCGACAGTGGCACGCAAAGCACGAAGGCAATCGTTTTGGATCTTGAGACAGGGGCGATTTTGGCTTCGGGACATCAGAGCTATGATTTGATCGAGGGATTGCCGGCGGGGCATTTGGAGCAGCATCCGCAGTCGTGGATTGAGGCGGTGGAGGGGTCGATCACGCAGTGTTTGGAGAAGCTGGGGGTGGATCGGGGGAAGATTCGGGGGATTGGGGTGAGTGGGCAGCAGCATGGGCTGGTGGCGCTGGATGCGGCGGATCAGCCGGTGCGGCCGGCGAAGCTATGGTGTGACACGTCGACGCAGGCGCAGTGTGCGGAGATTGCGCATGAGTTTGGGGGACAGCCGGGGGTGATCGCGTTGGCGGGCAATGCGATGCTGCCGGGTTACACGATTCCGAAGGTGCTGTGGATGAAGAAGAACGAGCCAGAAAATTTTGCCAAGACGGTTTCGATTTTATTGCCGCATGATTACATCAACTTTTGGCTGAGCGGCGTGAAGCGGATGGAGTATGGCGATGCTTCGGGGATGGGGATTTTGAATGTGAACACGCGGCAGTGGTGCCGGGAGTTGATTGATTACATCGATCCGCGGGTGCACGAGATGCTGCCGGAGTTGGGGAGCAGTCGGGTGGTGCATGGTCGCTTGCGGCCGGAGTTGGCGGCGAAGTGGGGGTTGAGTGATGATGTGGTGATTTCGGCGGGTGGCGGGGACAACATGATGGGGGCGATCGGGACGGGGAACATCAAGCCGGGGGTGATCACGGCGAGCTTTGGGACGAGCGGGACTTTGTATGGGGTGGCGGGGAGTCCGGTGGTGGATGGACAGGGGGAGGTGGCGGCTTTTTGCGATAGCACGGATCAGTGGCTGCCACTGGTGTGCACGATGAATGTGACGGTGGTGACGGAACAGGTGCGGGAGATGTTTGGGTGGGATTTGGGGCAGCTGGAAGCGGCGGTGGGCAGTGCGAAGCAGGGTGCGGATGGGGTGATGTTTTTACCGTATTTGAATGGTGAGCGGACGCCGAATCTGCCGAATGGCAGCGGGGTGATGCATGGCTTGAGGACGACGAACATGACGCCGGAGAACCTGGCGCGGGCGGCGGTGGAGGGGGCGACGCTGGGGTTGGCGTATGGGTTGAAGCGGTTCCGGGATTTGGGGATGGATCCGTCGGAGATTCGTTTGACGGGCGGGGGGAGCAAGAGTGCGGTGTGGCGGCAGATTGCGGCGGATTGTTTCAATGCGGAAGTGGTGACGTTGTCGACTTCCGAGGGGGCGGCTTTGGGTGGGGCGGTTCAGGCGGCGTATGCGCGGGCGAACGAGGGGGGACAGGAGGAGAAGGTCAGTTACGAGACTTTGTGCGGGCGGTTGGTGGCGTTGGATGAGACGACGCGGTGTTACCCGGATGCGGGACGGGCGGCGCGGTATGCGGAGCAGTTGGAGCGTCAGATGGAACTGACGGGGCGATTGAACCAGGTGGGGTGGCTTTGAGCTAGGCCTGGATGGCTTTTTGGCGGAGCCAGTGGTCGGTTAGGACAAGGTGGACCATGGCTTCGACCATGGGGACGGCGCGGGGGAGGACGCAGGGGTCGTGGCGGCCGCGGGCGGCGAGGGTGGTTTCTTCGCCGGCGTTGTTGACGGTGTTTTGCTCGATGAGGATGGTGGCGGTGGGTTTGAAGGCGACGCGGAAGACGATGGGTTCGCCATTGCTGATGCCGCCTTGGACGCCGCCGCTGCGGTTCGTGCGGGTGCGGACTTTGCCGTCCTCGATGTAGAATTCGTCGTTGTGGTCGCGCCCGGTCATGAGGGTGCCTTCGAAGCCGGAGCCGATTTCGAAGCCTTTGGTGGCGGGGAGGCTCATCATGGCCTTGGCGAGGTCGGCTTCGAGTTTGTCGAAGACGGGTTCGCCGAGACCGGGAGGGACGCCGCGAATGACGCACTCGATGACGCCGCCGACGGAATTGCCTTCGGTGCGCATTTGAGTGATCAGGTCGATCATGGGGTCGACCATGGCGGCGTCGGCGGTGCGGACGATGTTGGATTCGACCTGTTCAGCCGAGACGGTGTTGGGGTCGATGTCGGCTTCGAGGTCGTGGATGGACTTGACGTAGGCGATGCACTGGTAGCCGGGGAGATCGCGTTGGAGGACTTTGTGGGCTATGGCGCCGGCGGCGACGCGACCGATGGTTTCGCGGGCGGAGGCGCGGCCGCCACCGGAGACGGAGCGGATGCCGTATTTGGCGTCGTAGGTGTAGTCGGCGTGGGAGGGGCGGTAGGCGGACTGCATCTCCGTGTAGGCGGAGGGGCGCTGGTCGGTGTTGCGGACGAGGATGCCGATGGGGGCGCCGGTGGTAAGGCCGTTTTCGATGCCGCTGAGGATTTCGGCTTCGTCGGCCTCTTTGCGGGGGGTGACGATTTTGCTTTGGCCGGGGCGGCGGCGGTCGAGTTCTTTTTGGAGGTCTTCGACCGAGAGCGGGATGCGAGGGGGGCAGCCGTCAATGACGACACCGACGCCGGGACCGTGGGATTCTCCCCAAGTGGAAATGCGAAAGAGCGTGCCTAGGCTGCTGGACATGAGAGGGTTCCGGATGGCTCAGGGAACCAGGAAGATTTTGCTGGTGTAGGGGCAACGGACTTTTTTGCCGGGGGGGATGCCGCGGACATCGACGAGTTGGGTTTTGTCGAAGGGGCTGTAGACGAAGCCTTTTTTGGAGGGAACAGGGAGGCCGAAAGGCAGCTGCTCGGGGGTGCTGGGCTTGGGCGTTGCGGGGGTGGGAGGGGTCGCTGGCACCGATGGAGGGGCGTCGGGGATAGGAGGGGTAGTTGCGGCGGTGTCGGGCGCTGGCGGGATGGTTGAAGGGGGAGTGGATGGGGCCGGAGGAGCGGAGTTGTCGTAGATGGCCGGTGTTTCGTAAGTGGGGGCGGGTGGGCCAGCGACGATGCCGGTTCCGGGATCGGGTAGCGGAGGTGGCTGCGTGGTTTCGAGGTAGCGGGTGTCCTGCCGATTGCGCCGGAGGTTGGGCCCGGAGTCCAGGGAGTAGCCGGAGTCTGCTCCAGGGGGCAGCATCGGCGGCGGCTGGACGACGCACTGACTGAGGCTCAGGACGAGCACCAGCGGTGACCAGAGGGCGGGGCGGAGGCAGACTTTCATGAGGGGATTGCTTGCTCGGCGGACCGGCGACGGAATGGCTTACGCATTCACGCGCATCGGCATGATGACATAGAGGAAACCGGTGCCACTGCGGACGACGCCGGGGCTGATTTCATCGATGAGATGGAGGTAAATTTCGTCGGCGCTGATGTTGCGCAGGGGGGCCATGGTGAACTCCGGATTGAAGGCGATGGTGATTTCCGCACCCTTGTAGTTGATGGCGAGAGTTTCACGAGCTTCACCGATGTCCGGGGAGGAGGCGACGATTTCGACGCTGCCAGGGGTGAAGATGAATTTGACGGAATTGGATTTGTCGCTGGCGAGGAGGGAGACGCGGGAGATGGCCTTGAGGAAACCTTCGCGCTCAAGGGGGATGCGTTCTTTGGCTTCGCCGGGGATGACTTGACGGTAGTTGGGGTAGTTGCCGTCGATGAGTTTGCTGATGAGCAGGGAGTCACCGAGGTCGAAGGCGACTTGGCTGTTGCTGACGCGGATGGTGACTTCGCCCTGATCACCGAGGAGGCGGGCGAGTTCGTTGACGGCCTTGGTGGGGACGATGATGTCGATGTCCTGGCTTTGAGGGAACTCGATTTCCTGTTCGACCATGGCGAGGCGGCGACCGTCGGTGGCGACCATGGTGAGGTTGTTGTTTTTGAAGGAGAAGAGGATGCCGTTGAGGACGTAGCGGGTTTCGTCCGTTGAGATGGCGTAGGAGGTTTTGCGGAGGCAGTCGCGGAGGACGGACTGTTCGATTTGGAAGTCGCGCGCTTCGTCGAATTGCGGCAGGGCGGGGAATTCCTCACTGGAGAGGCCGAGCACCTTGAAGAAGGAGGGGCCGCTGCGGATGCTAGCGGTGTTTTTTTGGTCCACGGACACTTCGATTTCCTGAGCGGGCAGCTCCCGGATGATGGTGGCGAGGCGGCGTGCGGGGAGGGTGGTGGCACCGGGCTCGATGACTTCGCAGGGGACGGTGCAACTGACGCCGACGTCGAGGTCTGTGGTGGTTAATTCCAAAACGTTGTCCTTGGCTCGCAGGAGCACATTGGAAAGGATAGCCAGCGTGGTGCGGGCTCCGACGACGTGTTGAACCTGCTGGATGGCATCCAGGAACTCTTCCTTGCTGATGGTGAACTTCATAGGCCTCTGTGACTGTGCGATTGATTAAATGCTCGTCACACAGTCGGCAAGGATATTGAACAGAAAAGCACCCCGTGTCGAATGAAATGCCCGTTTTGCCATAATTCCCGAGATTTATAGATTCGCGGCTAGTCGGCGAGGATGCGGCTGGAGAGGGTTTCGAGCAGTTGCCGGAAGCCGGGTTCGTTGTTTAAGCGGGCGTCGATGACTTTGCAGGCGTGGATGACGGTGCCGTGGTCGCGGTTTCCGAACTCTTCACCGATCTGGGTGAGGGGGAGTTTGGTGAGGGTGCGGACGAGGTACATGGCGACTTGGCGGCCTTCGGCGATGTTTTTGGGGCGGCGGGGGCCGGTGAGGTCGCTGACGCGGAGGTCGAACTGAGCGGCGACAGCGCGCTGGATCCGGTCGACGGTGACGGCCTTGGTGGGTTCCTGGTCGAGGACGTCGTGGAGAAGGCCGTGGAGGGTGGCCTCGCTGGGATTGGCGCCTTCGAGGGAGATGTGAGCGACGACGCGCATGAGGGCGCCTTCGAGTTTGCGGACGTTGCCTTTGATGCGCATGGCCATGAACTCGAGGACCCAGGGTTCGAGTTCGGTGTGGAAGTCGGCTTGTTTGCGGCGGAGGATGGCGACGCGGGTTTCGTAGTCGGGGACTTGAATTTGGGTGGTGAGACCCCATTCGAAGCGGGAGACGAGGCGGCTTTCGAGGTTGCGTATCTCGCTGGGGGGGCGGTCGCTGGCGAGGACGATCTGTTTGGCGTTGTTGAAGAGTTCGTTGAAGGTGTGGAAGAACTCCTCCTGGCAGCTGTCTTTGCCGGCGAGGAAGTGGATGTCGTCGATGATGAGGACGTCGACTTTGCGGAATTTTTGGCGGAACTGGCTGAAGGTGCCTTTTTTGATGGCCTCGATGAACTCGTTGGTGAACTGCTCGCTGGTGACGTAGCGGACAACGGCGCGTTTTTTGCGCATGAGGACCTCGCGACCGATGGCCTGCATGAGGTGAGTTTTACCGAGGCCGGAGGCGCCGTAGAAGAAGAGGGGGTTGTAGATGCGGCCGGGTTTTTCAGCGACGGCTTTGGCGACGGCGTTGGAGTAGCTGCTGTTTGAGCCGACGACGAAGGATTCGAAACTGAACTTGGGATTCAGTCCGGCTTCGGCGAGGCTGCGAACAGGTTGGGGGGCGTCTTCGGTGACGAAGCGGCTGTCGTTGCCATCGCGTTCACGTTCAACGGAAGGGGAGATGAGGCGCGCGACTTTGGCGGGCTGGGCGGGGGACTGCGTGGCGCTGAGAGTGGAGGGGGAACTGGAGGTGGTGATTTCGACAGGCACGGCGGTGCCGAGGACTTCGGCGACGGCATCTGCGACGGCGACGGCGTAGTTGGACTCGATCCAGAGTTGATGGATGGGGTTTTCGACTTGGATGCGGAAGCCGCCATTGAGTTCATCAGCGAGGGCGCGACCGAACCAGCGTTCGAAGTTATCGAGACCGAGACGGGACTTCAACAGGTCGCAGATGGCATCCCAAGCGGAGAGGGAAAGAGGGGCTGCGTTTTCTGTTGAGGCGTTGTCGTTGGTAGAATCGGGATGATGGGATGGAGAGGAGTGCAAAGGGTGGAGGAGGGTCGAAGAGTGAGAGAAAAAAAGTCTGCTCTTTTGTATGGCGAAAACGACACTGTTAACAAGCTGTTTGGAAACTATTTTTTGAAACTTCGTGAGCGTGAGTTGGATTAAGTTAAAAATTTTTCGGAGTGTTATTGGGGTTGTTCGCAGAGGGGCTGTGAATAGGTTGGTAATAGGAGGTGAATGGGTGAACTTTTTTGTGTACAGTTGCTGCTTGGCATGGTGTGTGCGAAGCAGTAAGGAAGCGGGATGACAGGGATACCATCGAGTCCGTGGAAGCCACTGAAGGGCATGTTGGAGGAGCGGCTGAGAGTGATTGCCGATCATGAGATGCGTGAGCGCGATGCGGCGGCGCACTTGGAGATGTTGAAGGATGTGTCGCTGCGATTGATGGCGGAGCAGGAGCGACTGGCGGATGTGCTGCCGCCGAGGTTGAAGCACTTTTTGACGCAGGCGAGTTATTCGAAAGCGTTGGATTGGATCAGCGAGCAGGAGTGACGGAAGGATGCTTCGGAGAGGTGAGGTGCTTTTGGGGTCACTCTGGATCTGAAGTTTCCGTCGGTTCTTCGAGGCGCTTGAAGTGGAGCTGGATGATGCGGCGGTTGTCGGCCTTGGTGACGGTGACCAGGAAGCCTTCGATTTCGACGGTCTCTCCGATCTTGGGGAGGTGACCGAGTTTTTGAGTGACGTAGCCGCCGATGGTGGTGACTTCCTCGTTCTCGAGTTTGATGGAGACGAGTTCTTCGAGTTCGTAGAGGTTGAAGGTGCCTGCGGTGGTGAATTCCTCGCGGTCTTTGATGAGGTCGAACTCGGCTTTTTCAGCTTCATCGAATTCGTCTTTGATATCGCCGACGATTTCTTCCATGATGTTGTCGAAGGTGACGATGCCGACAGCGCCGCCGTATTCGTCGACGGCAAGAGCGATGTGAGCGCGGGTTTCGCGGAAGCGCGGGAGGAGTTTGTCGATGGGGAGCATTTCGGGGACCATCAGGAGGTCTCGTTTGATTTTACGGAGGTCAGCGTCGGGTTTGTTGAGGAGGGGGAGAAGATCTTTGATGTGGATGAGGCCGAGGGTTTCGTCGAGGTGGCCTTTGACGAGCGGGAAGCGGGTGTGTTTTGAGTCGATGGCGACTTTGAGGTTGGCCTGGAAGCTGTCTTCGATGTCGAGAGAGATGACGAGGTTGCGTGGCGTCATGACATCGCGGACGCAGCGGTCGTTGAGGGCGAGGACATTGAGGAGGATGTCCTTTTCGGTGGTGGTCACTTCCGAGGATTTTTCACTTTCGGCGACGATGTGGCGGAGTTCTTCTTCGGAGTGGGCGAGTTCGGACTCGGAGACGGCTTCGATTTTGAGGCAGGTTTTGAGGAGCCAGTTGGCGGTGCCGTTGAGGACCCAGATGGCGGGTTTGAAGAGGGTGTAGAAGAAGTGGAGGGGGGTGCTGACGGCGAGGGTGGTGCCGAGGGATTTGCGAATGGCGAGGGACTTGGGCATCAGTTCGCCGAGAACGACGTGGAGGAAGGTGACGACGCTGTAGGCGAGGACGTAGGAGAGGGTGGTGATGACGGCTTCGTTGGTGAGGCCGATTTTGAAGAAGACCGGCTGGATGAGGCGGTTGATGAAGGGTTCGCCAAGGCTGCCGAGGGCGATACTGGCGAGGGTGATGCCGAGCTGGGTGGCGGAGAGGTAGCCGTCAAGGTGTTGGACTTGATTGCGGGCGCGGATGGCGCCGGCTTTGCCTTCGGCGATAGCGGCCTCGAGTTGGGAGCTGCGGACTTTGACGATGGCGAACTCGGCGGCGACGAAGAAAGCGTTCAGGAAGACGAAGAAGAGAACGGCGAGGGAGCGCCAAGTGAGTTCGGCGCCGGACATGTCCCAGTCCCGGATCAGCTCTTCATGGCCGGCGAGGGCCAGGAAGGGGAGCGCTAAGGAGGAAGGAAGGGTCATGAAAAGAGAGGCTCGAACGGGGGCAGGTTCGAGTGGGGGCTAGAGGCGCTCGTAGTTGCCGTCAGAGCGTTTTTCGAGGATGGTGAATCCAGCAGCTTTGGCATCGCTCACCGACAGGGGTTTGGTGAGTTTGGGGGTATTGAAACCGGTGACGAGTTTGGTCACGGGTTGCTTGCAGAGGGGGCAATGGGTGAGGGGCGGCCGATCCATGGGGCGCCGGAGGTCGAATCCTCTTCGGCAGGAGGCACAGCCCTTTTCGGGATCCTCAGCGGTGTAGGAGTAGGTGGGCATGAGTTTAAATGCAGCCGATCTCCATACACATGGTTCATCTGGACGGAAAACCCGCCGTCCAGTTCGGGAGGCTGGAGAAGGCGAGGCGCCTACCAGCTGGACTTGGTCACGCCGGGAATGAGGCCGTGGGAGGCCATCTCGCGGAAAGTGATCCGGGACATTTGGAAGCGACGCATGAAGGCGCGACGGCGACCGGAGACGCGGCAACGATTGATCAGGCGAGTGGGGCTCGAATCACGGGGAAGCAGTGACAAGCCAACATGGTCGCCTGCCGCTTTCAACTCCGCACGGAGTTTAGCGTATTTTTCGACTGTCTTGCGTTTGCGCTTATCGCGCTCCAACCAACTTTTCTTAGCCATAGGGGTGGGTAAATTGCCGGGAAGATGGAAAAGCGCAACCGGAATTTTTCCATTGGCGTGTTGAGCGTTCCTCGCTAATGAAACGGTGCATGATTTCTGGAATGATCCTCGCCTCTGTTTTTCTCCTGATGGGAATTGCTGTTTTTGGTTACCTCAAGAACGGCTGAGCGGCTGTGTTTGCGGGCGTTGGGGGAGTTTATGAAGTCGCTCGAGGAAGCGACTTTTTGTGGCTGGGCTTGCATTTCTCCGGGGATTGAGGGCAGAATGTGGGAATGACTGTCACTGATAGCGCGGGGAAGGTGGTGCTGAGGGCGGAAGGGATTTCGAAGTCCTTTCCGGGGGTGCGGGCGCTTCGGGAGGTGAGTTTTGATCTGAGGGCAGGGGAGATTCACGCGATTTGTGGTGAGAATGGAGCGGGGAAGAGTACGCTGATCAAGCTGCTGTCGGGGATTCATGCGCATGGGAGTTATGAGGGGCGGTTTGAGGTGGGAGGTGAGGAGGCGCGGTTTGGATCGATCGCGGATGCGGGGCGGGCGGGGATTGCGGTGATTTATCAGGAGTTGGCGTTGGTGGATGAGATGACGGTGGCGGAGAATTTGTTTTTGGGGTCGGAGCCGAAGCGATTGGGGGGGATGCTGGTGGACTGGCCGAGGGTGTATCGGGAGGCGCGGGCGCTGCTGGGGAGGTTCGAAGTGGAGCTGGATCCGGCTGCGAAGGTGGGGGATTTGGGGGTGGGTCAGAAGCAGTTGGTGGAGATTGTGAAGGCGCTGGCGAAGGAGAGCCGGATTTTGATTTTGGATGAGCCGACGGCGGCGTTGGCGGAGCATGAGGTGCAGGTGCTGCTGGGGATTTTGCGGGATTTGAAGAAGCGGGGGATTGCCTGCATCTACATTTCACACAAGCTGGAGGAAGTGTTTGCGGTGGCGGAACGGATTACGGTGCTGCGGGATGGGGCGACGATTGTGACGAAAACAGCGAGCGAGATGGATCGGGGTGAGGTGATTCGGCACATGGTGGGGCGGGAGATTGGGGATTTGTTTCCGAGGCGAGCAGGGAGTGTCGGGGATGTGGTGCTGGAGGTGGAGGGACTAGGGGCGGGCGGTGCTGAGGGGAGTGAGATGGAGTTGGAGGGTGTGAGTTTTTCTTTGCGAGCGGGGGAGGTGCTGGGGATTGGGGGATTGATGGGGGCGGGGCGGACGGAGTTGCTCATGCATTTGTTTGGGTGTTGGGGGAGGCGTCGGGCTGGGGAGGTGAAGTTGTTGGGGGTGGATACGGGAAGAGCGGGACCGTCGGAGTTGCTGAGACGAGGGATGGGGCTGGTGAGTGAGGACCGGCGGAGGTATGGGCTGGTGTTGGAACAGGAGATTGGGTTCAATTTGTCGCTGGCTTCATTGAGGCAGTTTTCGCGGTTGGGGTTTGTGGATCGGCAGGCGGAGAGGCGGAGCAATGAGGGGCTGTTTTCGGCGTTGCGAGTGAAGGCGCCGGGATTGGAGGAGGTGGTGGGGAGGTTGTCGGGAGGCAATCAGCAGAAAGTGGTGCTGGGGAAGGTGTTGATGACGGAGCCGAAGGTGGTGCTGCTGGATGAACCGACGCGGGGGATTGATGTGGGGGCGAAGCTGGAGATTTATGAGTTGGTGAATCGACTGACGGCGGAGGGGAAGGCGGTGATTTTGGTATCGAGTGAATTGCCGGAGTTGATTGGGATGAGTGACCGGATTTTGATGCTGCACGAGGGACGTGTGGGGGGTGAGTTTTCGAGGGAGCAAGCGACGCAGGAGCGGTTGATGGAGGCGGCGATGGGTTGAGGTTGATTTGGGAAGGGTTGCAGTAACAGGTCTGGAAGGAATTCGCGGGGGGAATCAAATGGAAGCTTGCGCAGGGGCTTCGGATTTTGGCAGACTGCTCGTCCCCATGAAAAACGCGCTGTTTTTTATCATTGGAGGCTCTCTGTGGGGGCTTCTGCTTGTCAAGATTGGGGCTGTGGAGGCGCAGCCATTGATAAGTGTTGCTGAGGCGCGAGCCCAACAAGGAGTTGCTGACGGTGCTGAAGTGAGGGTGAAGGGACAGATCACGTTCTGCAGCCAGTCGATGGGGGTCGCGTTTGTGCAGGATGCAACGGGAGGGATCGGGTTTGATCCGCGGAAGCGCGGGAAGGCCTTGCCGAAGGTTGGTGAGTGGGTGGAGGTGAGGGGGAAACTCGCCCGGCGTCAAGGGATGGTGATGATTTTGAATGATGACAAGACATTTGGCGCGCCCGAGGTTGAGGTGATTGGACGTTCCGGGAAGAGAATAGGGGCGAAGCCTTTTGATCTCGATGATGCGGCGGAGATGCGGGTCGATGGACTGTTAACGCGAGTTTCGGGAGTGGTGCGACGGATTACCCAGGGAGTGCACGAGCAGGCACCCATGCAGGTGGAGATTAGTTCGACGTCCGGGTATGCGATCGCCCGATTGCCATGGACCGAAGAGAGGCCTAGCGCGCAGGAGATGAATGGTTGGATCAACGAGGTGGTCACTGTGCACGGGGTGCTCGTGTGCCAGGCATCACCGCCGATGCTGGCGCGCGACGCTCAGGCGTTGATCTTGGTTCCTGGGAAGGCGGCGTGGAGAATGGAACCTGAAGCGTTAGACGAAGTCTTTGCTCGAGAACCGGCTGTGTTTTCAGAGACGATACCGATAGCGACCGGAACCCAGCCGGGGGATCGGCTTCACTTGAGCGGGGTGGTAACGGCAGCGAAGGCGCGGCGCTGGGTGAGTTTGAGGACGGCGACGGGCAGTGTTCTGGTGCAGACCCGACAGATGGGAACCTTCGTGCCAGGAGAGCGGCTTTCGGTTGCCTGCTGGCCGCAGAACCGAGGGGGTCAAGTGATGCTGCTGGATGGAGTATGTCGAAGTCGTGGCTATGAGGCGGCGCCTGATCCTTTGGTAATAGAACCGACGGTCGATGGGGAATTGCCGCCAGTGATGGAGTTGGTCAGGATGACGGGGGAGCTGCGCCATCATTTGATTTCCGGAGGGGTGCCCCATCTTTCGCTGGTGTTAGACAATGGGCGAAGTTTTGAATTGGAGTGGAGGACGTTGCTGAAAGAGGAACAGGTGGCCAAGTTGGAGGATGGAAGTCGAATTGAGGTGACTGGTTTGTTGAAGGCCAAACACGAAGACATTGCCGAGGAGACGTCTATTAGCCATTCAGTCATGCTGCGAAGCATGGCAGATATCACACAGCTTCGTTTGCCGAGTTGGTGGACGAGGTCGCGGCTATCCTTTGCTGCCTGGGCACTGTTTGGGGTCGTCATGGTGATGGTGCCGACGGCCCTGATTTCGCGAAGGCACATTCACCGTCAGGAGCGTCAAATTCGAGTGATCGAGTTGAGAGCGGCGGCGGAGGAAGAAAGGCGGCGGATTGCGAGGGAGTTTCATGACACCTTGCAGCAGCAGTTGTCTGCAGCGACCTTGCATCTTGAGACCTTGAAGGGGGCAATCGAGGCGGCTCCGGAGATGATTCCGGGTCTTGTTGACGACACGACAGCGATGGTGCGCCATTGTCAGATTGAGGCGCGGCATTGTTTATGGGATTTGAGAACGGAGGCCCCAGCCCGAGAGGACCTGGCAGAAGCCCTCAGGCAATGGCTGGGGATGCGGGGTGCGCAGATTAAGAGTGCCCAGTTGCACTTTGAGGTGCGGGGGGAGGTTCCCACTTTACCTGAAGATGTTCCGTTTCAACTGCTACGAATCGCCCAGGAAGCGGTGAACAATGCCTTGGCGCATGCGGCAGCCACGCAGGTCTCAGTTCGATTGGTCTGCCGGAAGATGGATTTAGAATTGCAGATCTGGGATGACGGACGTGGATTCAACACTGAGGAAATTCATGTGGGGCACTTTGGTCTTACGGGCCAGAAGGAACGAGCGCAAAAAATCGGAGCCACTCTGCATTTGATCAGCCATCCGGAAGATGGGACTCGCGTCACATTAAACCTTCCCATTCCTCTCTTTGCCTATGCAAGCGTCAGCTAAGCCCGCCATTCGAGTTCTGGTTGTTGACGATCATTTTTTCACTCGGATGGGGCTTAGGGCGGCTTTGAGCATTGAAGGAGACATGGGTGTTGTGGCCGAAGCGTCGTGTGGCAGGGAGGCCATCGATTGCTACTGCAAACATTTGCCTGATGTGGCTGTGCTTGACGGGCACCTTCCTGACATGCATGGCTCGGAGGTAGCGAGAGAGATTGTGAAGCGTTTCGAAGGGGCAAAGTTACTGCTGTTCTCGGTTGAAGGAACGGAGGAGGATATTCATCGGGCAGAGGAAGCCGGGGTGAGTGGCTATGTGTCCAAAAATGCTGATCGAAGTGAGTTGGTGCAGGCGGTGCGGGTGGTGGCGTCCGGGCGGCGTTACTTTTCGGAGGCGGTGCTGGCGAAGTTGAGGGAGAGGCGAGCGAGGGTGGGTTTGTCCGAGAGGGAGATGCAAGTTTTGGATGCGATGTCGCGCGGGCTTCCGAACAAGCTGATTGCTTGTGAACTGGGGCTGTCTCCAGAAACGGTAAAGACGTTTGTGGCGCGTCTTTTGCAAAAGCTGGACGCGGAAGACCGGACCTTGGCCGTAGTCCGAGGTTTTGAGCGGGGCTTGCTGAAGCGGTAGGGAAGAGGCTGGGATCTGGAAGGGGAGTCACCC
>Ga0164292_10002015_pt1 | contig 16579 bp, 12 predicted proteins | sample GEODES117metaG_FD_111486 | JGI IMG/M metagenome (GOLD analysis project Ga0164292, IMG submission 111486) | Eutrophic lake water microbial communities from Lake Mendota, Wisconsin, USA - GEODES117 metaG | ecosystem: Environmental > Aquatic > Freshwater > Lake | place: USA: Lake Mendota...
CGGCAACGGAGTCATCGACTTCGGTGACATCGCGCTCCTGATGCTGGAGTTCGGCGGATGCTCCGGTTCGAGCTGCCACGCCGATCTTGATGGCACCGGATTCGTCGACACCGGCGACATCGCGCTGCTGCTGCTGATGTTCGACTGACCTGTCCGGCCGCGTCGAATCGCGAACATCCAGACAAGGGTGGCTCGGGGTTGCTGCTTGACCTTTCGGCTTGGACTGCCGGGCGTGGCTACCCTCATGGACATGCTCACCGACCCCCGCGTCCGCCGACTCGCGGACCTGCTCGTGAACCATTCCGTCCGCACCGGCAAGGGCGATCACGTGCTGATCGAGACCTTCGACTGCCCCGACTTCGTCGCCACCGCCCTGGTCGAGCAGGTCCAGAAGGCCGGAGGCCACGCGCACGTGGCGCAGCGCAGCACGCGCGTGATGCGCGCGCTCAATCTCGGTGGCGATGACGCGCTTCGCACCTGGGGCGAGTACGACCTCGAGCGCATGAAGCGCATGCAGTGCTACATCGGCGTGCGCGGCGCCGAGAACGCCAGCGAGATGAGCGGCATGCCGGAGGCCCAGATGAAGGCGGTCGGTCGCCTCTATGGAAAGCCCGTGCATTTCGACCAGCGCGTGAACCACACGCGCTGGTGCGTGCTGCGATGGCCCAACGCCAGCATGGCCCAGCTCGCCCAGACATCCACGGAAGCGTTCGAGGACTTCTACTTCCGCGTCTGCACCCTCGACTACGCCCGCATGACGCAGGCCGCCATGCCGCTCGTCGAGCGCATGAAGCGAACCGACCAGGTGCACATCGTGGGCCCAGGCCCCACCGACCTGCGCTTCAGCATCAAGGGCATCGGGGTGGTGCCCTGTTGCGGCGACCGCAACATCCCGGATGGCGAGGTCTTCACCGCGCCCGTGCGCGACAGCGTCGAGGGCGTGCTGCAGTACAACACCCCCACGCTGCACAACGGCAACACCTTCACGAACATCCGCCTGGAGTTCAAGAAAGGCCGCATCGTGAAGTGCGGCTGCGACGGCGGCGATCCCAAGCTGCTCGAGAGCATCTTCAACACCGACGAAGGCGCGCGATACATCGGCGAGTTCGCCATCGGCTTCCACCCACACATCCGCGAGGCGATGAAGGACATCCTGTTCGACGAGAAGATCGCCGGCAGCTTCCACTTCACCCCGGGCCGCTGCTACGAGGAGACCGAGAACGGCAACCGCAGCGAGATCCACTGGGATCTGGTGTGCATCCAGCGGCCCGAGCACGGCGGCGGCACCATCGCCTTCGACGGCGAGGTGATCCGCAAGGACGGCATCTTCGTGGTCAGCGATCTTGAGGGGCTGAACCCCGACAAGCTCGGCACGCTCTGACGAGTCGAGGGCCTCGCGTCAAGGCAGGCGGATGCTCTGAGGACCGCGAAAAAAGTCCGAAGGGTCGTAGATTGCCTTCGCCTGGCGCAGCCGGGCAAGATTCGCACCGTAGTAGAGATCTGGCCACGCGTCTTCCGCCAGATCGTCGTCGCAGTAGTTCACGTAGCAGCCGGCCCCGCCACTCGAGATGTGCGGGAAGCTTTCCGACCAGGCGCCCCGGATCCAATCCAGGTTTGCCTGCGCGGCCTGAGGCGCGGAGGATCCCCAATATGCGAGAAACTGCACGTCCGCGATCGCCCGTCGGTGCGAGAAGGCTGTGGCCGAATCGTCGATGTCGCCAACCGCCCCTCCGAGCGAGAGAAAGGAGATAGCCCCGTAGTCTGTTCGCAGGAGGCGTGCGTCGTCGAACCGCTGCTGCAGCGCGGATCGGATCGACTCCACGCCCGCGGACGACATGGGCGCGTAGAGCATGGCGCTCTTGGCCTTGTATCGGGCGGCCTCGGAGGGCTCCGTGGCGTTGCAGGTCGGTGCGTCAAGCGTCCATTGGTACGGCGCGCCCCACGACGCAACCCCACCGCCGCCAATGAAGAGCGCTGCGGCTGCATCGAGCGCTGCCTGGCTGCCCGATCCGATCACCCCGGCCCTGCACGAGGGCTGCGGCTGCGAGGGATCGATCGAGAAGCTGCAGAAGGCCACGAAGTCGCGGGGCAACGCCCCGCTTGCGAGTACCTGCTGCCACCGCATGAAGCCCGCGACGGCCTGCGACCACGACCAGCGCCATCCCTTCAGCACCAAGGACCGCAAGGGGACGCTTTCCACATCGAACCCCGTTACCACACCAAAGTTTCCGCCTCCAGCACCACGAAGCGCCCAGTACAGGTCCGACTCCGAGGTGGGCGAGGCCGTCACGACTCGACCGTCCGCAAGCACAACCTCCATCGAACGGACCCGGTCCAGTGTGAGCCCATCACGTCGCATGAGGTAACCCACGCCTCCACCCAGTGCAATGCCCCCGAAACCGACGGTGTCGCAGGTGCCCGCGGGCACGGTGCATCCGTCGCAGGAGAGCCGTGAATAGACCATCTTGAGGCGCGCGCCCGGACCGATTCGGTACATGCCATCACCCAGCGGATCGACGCCGCGCATGAGCGACATATCCATCATGAGTCCATTCGTGCCGCTCGCTCCAATGTACGAGTGCCCACCGGATTTCACCGCCCATGGCAGCCCCGACTGCGCCGCGTACTGAAGCGTCGCCGACACGTCGCCGGCGTTGCGCGGACGAACCACCATGAGGGGCCTCGCATCGAAACGCAGGTTGTAGAGTCGACGGTGCTGCTCGTACAGCTCGGAGCCGCGCGCAAGCACGTCACCAGAGAGGCTCCCGCGGAACGAGGCGAAGGCGGACGCGGAGAGTGTGCGTCCTGCGCACGGGACCGTCCCGCCTTGCGCCCAAGACGGAATCACGCCAAGGGCGATTCCGCCTCCGATCCCGCGGAGCAGTTCACGACGCGTCAGCACCCGGACAACGTAGCCGCTCCGGTCCTGAAATCAACGTCATTCCGCCGGATTGAGCGCTTTGGGGGCGGCGCCGCTTTATATTGCATCCTCCGTGCCGTGCCTCCGCCTCCACCGTGGAATCGCCCTGACCTTGGCGTCTTCGCTATCCGTCGTAGCGGCGGCCGACTCGATCATCTCGTACCGATGCGAGACCTGGTCCGAACCGGGGTCGAATCCCCACGCGTTCGCGGTCGTCCAGTTCGACCGAACGTGGTCTCAGTCCGAAGCTGCGACGCTGGCCTCCCTGCTTGGTGCGCGTCTCGCGGTTCTCCCGAGCCCGGCCGCGGTCGCGAACGCGGAAGCACTCAGCATGCCGGAGCGCTTCTGGCAATGCGCTGGTCCGTGGGTCGGTGCTTCGCGCGGCCAGGATCAGTCGTGGGCGTGGATTGACGCCCGCGCCGTCGATCCCGTCGCCTGGGCAAATGGTCGTCCCGCCCAGCCCGTCGGCCTCACCGCATGCGCGCTGCTCGCCGGCGATGGCGCCCCAAGCGGTGGCTTGTTCGATGCGCTTGACTCGGATCTCGCCCCGGCCCGCACCTCGTCGGCCATCTTCGAGTGGGATGGATCGGTCGACTGCGATGGTGACGGCGCACCCGATGCGCTCGAAATCGCGACGCACCCGGAACTCGACCTGGATTTCGATGGAATGCTCGATGCCTGCTCGCGCCCCACGGACCTCGACCGCAATGGATCAGTCGATTTCGCCGATGTCGCTCTGGCGCTGCTTGAATTCGGCGACTGCCCCGGCTGCCCGTCGGATCTCGATGAAAATGGGGTCGTCGACTACGGCGACGTCGCGTTCATCCTGCTCGATTTCAGCTGATCCGACACGGACGTAGCTTCAGGGCGATTCCGGCACCATCGCCGGGCGCGTGTCGTTCGCCCCATTGCGCTTTCGCGCCGTCTGGCCCGTCCCCTGCTCGATCGTCTCCTCGATCGCCTTGTTGTAGGCGTCGACTTCCTTCTTCAGGTCCTCGGCCCGGTCCATGGCCCGTCCCGGAACGCTCGTTCTTCGGCCATCCGGCGCCTGCGGCGTCCCTGCCTGCGGACCCGGCGCGGTGGGGCTGCGCTCGCACGCCGCCAGCAGCGCCATGCCGCACGCCAACATCAGGCACCACGATCGTGTCATCTCAGTTGCCGGCGGGCTTCTGCGTGGGCTGCGCCTGCGGCATCGGCGGGGTGGGTGCGGCCGGCGGAGCCATGTCGGCATCCAGCAGTTCCACGTCGAAGATCAGCGTCGCCTTCGGCGGGATGGTCGGGGGCCGGCCCTGCTCACCGTAGGCCATGGTGTAGGGAATCACGAGCTTGCGCTTCTCGCCCACCTTCATCGCCTGCACGCCCTGCGTCCAACCCTTGATCACGCGATTCAGGCGGAACTCGACGGGCTTGCCCGTCTTCGTGCTCGAATCGAACATGCGTCCATCGACCAGATAGCCCGAGTAGTTCACCTTCACCATCGAGTCGGGACCCTTCGGACTCGCGCCAGTGCCCTCCTGCATCACGATCCACTGAAGGCCACCCGCCTCGCCCTGCAGCTGCGCATCGGTCGCCTCGCCCGGGAAGCGCTGCTGCACCTCGTCCGAGATGACCTCGCCACTCGCGGCGTTCACGGTGACCATGTGCGCCTTGCCCTCCGAGAGCACCAGCACGCTCCACACGGGCGGCTCGGCCATCGGATCGCTCGTCATCATGCCCACGCGGCCGGACACCTTGCCGATGGCCGCCTTGGCTGCGTCCGTCGCCCCAACCTTCGCGGCTTTCACTTCGGCGCTCTGTCCATCCACGATCGCACGGCGGGGCGAACCGTCCGCGACCATCGCCTCGTAGACCCACTTGCCATCCTGCTGAATCAGCCGGATCGCGCTCACCTTGCCGCCAGTCTTCTCGGCCTCGGCGGCCGCGCCCGCCGCGTCGACCTTCAGGCCCTCGATGGTCTTCTGCAGTTCCACCGGATCCGGCGGAAGGGTGGTGAAGTCATCGCCCGACGGGGCGGCGAGGGCCAGGGTGGCGACGGTGAGGGCGGCAAAACGGACGACGTTGCGCATGGCGTTCTCCTTGCAGGCGCCTGAAGGGCGCGCAAAGCCATGCTAGCGCGCGCGCACCCGCCTAGCGACCCTGCGACGCCTCGATCGACAGCACCTTGTCCAGGCGACGCCGATGACGCGGCTCACCGGAGAACTTCGCGGCCAGGAAGGCCCGCATCATCTCCTCGGCCACGGCCACGCCGATCACGCGCCCGCCAAGCACAAGCACGTTCATGTCGTCGTGCTCCACCCCCTGGTGGGCCGAGTAGTGATCCATGCAGTTGCCGGCGCGGACGCCCTTCACCTTGTTGGCCGCGACGCTCGCGCCGATGCCGCTGCCGCAGAACAGGAGTCCGCGCTCGGCCTTGCCTGCCACCAGCGCTTGCCCCAACGCCAGCGCGAAATCGGGGTAGTCGTCATTCGGATCGTCGGTGCGGGCCCCCAGATCGATCACCTCATGACCCAGCTTCGCCACGATCGGCTTCAGCGCCTCCTTCAGGGGCAGGCCCGCATGATCGCTCGCCATCGCGATCCTCACTTGGCACCACCCTTGGCGACCTTCGCCATGCTCGCCTTCACCGCCTCGACCACCTTGCCCGCCTCGAAACCAAAGTGCTTCGCCACCACCTTGAAGGGCGCGCTGGCGCCGAAACTGCGCATGCACACGGTGGTTCCGTCGAGGCCGATCCAGCGACCCCAGCCGAAGTCCGCGGCCATCTCCACCGCGGTCCGCGCGCGCACCGAGCTCGGCAGCACCTGCTCGCGATAGGCCTCGTCCTGGCGCTCGAACAGCTCCCAGCACGGCATGCTCACCACGCGCACGCGCACGCCGTCCTTCGCCAGCAGGAGCTGCGCCTCCAGCGCCAGGTGGATCTCGCTGCCCGTGGCGATCACGATCGCCTGTGGGGCGCCGCCCTCGGCTTCGCTCAGGACATAGGCCCCGCGCGCGCAGCCCGCAGCCGCGCCGAACTTCGCGCGATCCAGCGTCGGCAGATCCTGTCGCGACAGGGCCATGATGGAGGGACCATGGAAGGTCATCGCCGCGCGATAGCACTCCACCACCTCGTTCGCGTCGCCTGGGCGGAACACACACACGCCGGGCAGCGCGCGCATGCCGGGTATCTGCTCGATCGGCTGGTGCGTCGGACCATCCTCGCCCACGCCGATCGAGTCGTGCGTGAAGATGAACATCACGGGCAGCTCCATGATGCTGCTCAAGCGGATCGAGCCGCGCATGTAGTCGCTGAAGATCAGGAAGCCGCTGCCGTAGGCGCGCAGACCACTCAGCGAGAGCCCGTTCACGATCGCACCCATCGCGTGCTCGCGAATGCCGAAGTGCAGGTTGCGCCCCGCGGGGGTCTCGCCCTGGAAACTGCCCGCACCGTCGAAGGTCAGGAGCGTCTTCGTGCTCGGCGCCAGGTCCGCCGCACCGCCGATCATCCATGGCACGCGCTGCGCGATGGCGTTCAGCACCTTGCCGCCACTCACGCGGCTCCCAGCGCCCTTCGCGTCGGCGGGGAACGGTGTCAGGCCCTTGTCCCAGCCCTCGGGCAGGCCGCCCGCGAACACCGAGCGAAGCTCCGCCGCCTCCGTGGGGTACTTCGCCGCGTACGACTCGAACAGCTTCTTCCACGCGGTGCTCGCCTCGCGACCACGCGCGCCCACCCCCTGCTGAAAGCGGTCCATCACCCCCTCCGGCACCAGGAACTTCGCGTCCTCTGGCCAGCCGTAGAAGCGCTTGGTCTTCCTGATCTCCTCGTCGCCCAGCGGCTCGCCATGGGCTTCCTTGGTGTCCTGCCGCGTTGGTGAGCCCCAGCCGATGTGGCTGTCCACGATGATGAGCGTCGGGCGTCCCTTCGTCGCCTCCGCGGTCTTCAGTGCGTGCTCGATCGCGTCCAGATCGTTCGCGTCGCCCACCCGAAGCACGTTCCAGCCGTATCCGAGATAGCGCACGGCCGCGTCATCGTTGTAGGCAAGATTGGTCTTGCCTTCGATGGTGATGTGGTTGTTGTCGTACAGCCACACCAGATTGTCCAGCTTCAGGTGACCGGCCAGGCTGCCGGCCTCGCCACTGATGCCCTCCATCATGCAGCCATCGCCGCAGATGGCGTACACGCGGTAGTTGAACAACTCGAAACCGGGGCGGTTGTAGCGCGCGGCCAGCCACTTCTCCGCCATCGCCATGCCCACGGCGTTCGCCACGCCCTGCCCCAGGGGTCCCGTGGTGGTCTCGACGCCGGCGGTCCAGCCGTGCTCCGGGTGACCCGGGCAGCGCGTGTGCAGCTGACGGAACCCCTTGATGTCGTCGATCGAGACGGCCGGCTTGCCGGTGGGCTTCTGCGCCTTGTCGATCTCCTGTGTGCCGCTCAGGTGGAGCATGCTGTAGAGCAGCATGCTTGCATGGCCGTTGCTCAGCACGAAGCGGTCGCGTCCCGGCCATCGCGGATCGGCAGGGTCGAATCGCATCACGCGCTGCCAGAGGGCGTACGCCACGGGCGCCAGGGCCATCGGCGTGCCGGGGTGGCCGCTGTTGGCTGCCTGCACGGCGTCCATCGACAGTGTGCGGATGGTGTTGATCGCCAGCGCGTCGATCGCGCTGACGTCCCCGGGCGTGCCGGCCTGAAGGTTGGGAAATCGCTTCGAAACGTCCGAGGGGGCTGCTGCGACGCTCATGATGGCTCCTTGTTGCGGCCGATGCTAGCGAACACCGACTCCACCCACGACTACACTGATGTCAAGGAGACATCTCATGGCACGAACCGCGCTGGTCGCCCTCACCGTTTGCCTTCCCATCGCCGCCATCGGCGCTGCCGTCGTGGCCCAGTCGCAGGCGCCTGCGCAGGCTCCCCCACCCAAGCCGATCACCTCGGCTGCGGGTCGTGCGCAGGATTCGGGAATCAACTCCGACCAGCAGGTCCCCTACAACCCCGCGCAGCCGCAGGGCTCCCAGGACAACAGCGACGTGCAGGTTCCGATCGGCCAGGCACCGCCACCGCAGGCCAACCGCCTGCCTCCCAACGCCGGCTTCAACAACTCCGGTGGCATCGTCGATGCCTCCACCCTCACGCAGCAGGCGCTCGACGGCACGCACTACCACTACCACTACTACGGTCCCGGCTCGTTCGTCTCCAGCGGTCCGACGCCTGGCTACGCGAAGGTCGCCTACGAGAATCCTGCCACGGCTTCGGGGCCTTCAAACCCCTTCCTCACGCCGACCTACGGACCTGGCAACCCTGCTCCGATGAACACGCTCGAGGGCGCCAACAGCGACAACTATCAGGGTCGCGTTGGTGGCGGCGGCGGCGTGGCTTCCGGTGGCGTTGCGGGCCAGGCCTGGGGCTACGGTGGCGGCATCGGCCACTGGAATCCCTACGCCTACGGCGGTCAGGGATACATCGAAGGCTTCAACGACTGACGTTCAGCCTCAGGTTCGCGCGGGCACGAATTCCCTGTTCACCAGCCGTGCGATGAGCACCGCCGGATACAGCACCCCCAGCACGGCCTCCAGCAGGGTCGCGCTGCGCGCAGCGGCGCTCACCGGCACGATGTCGCCAAATCCCGACGTCGTCATCGAACTGAAGCTGAAATAGATGTAGTCCGCCCAGTTCAGGGGCATCGACTGCGTCTGTGCCACGTTCCGGTAGGCCTCCGGATTCAGCATGCCGATGCGGTGGTGGACGATGCCGAAGAGAAATCCAAGCAGCAGGTACACCGCCACACCGCCGTACACCCGGTCATCCACCAGCGCGGACGAACGGAAGATGATCTTGGCCAGGATCCCGATGTTCAGCAAGTACAACGCGATCACCAGCACGCCTGTCCATCCCATCAGAAGCGCGCTGCCTTGCGTTCCAGGCAACTCCCCCTTCACCAGGATTCCCACAAGCAGGATCGTGGCGGCGAAGGCGCCAGAGCGGAGCTTCCCCAACGTGAGCATGCCGAATGCAGGCATCGACACGAAGATGATCGCCAGCGCACGCGGCGGTGGCTGTCCGGGCACATCGAAGAACGGATAGATGACCAGCATCACCACGGCCAGCGTCAGCAGCGGCAGCGAACGGTTCCGCAACCAGCGGATCGGATCCGCCAGCAGGCGGATCTCGTGCTCATGGCTCACGTGACGGGTTGATGCCGGATCGCTCATGCCCTCAACATCGGCTTGGCACGCCCGCCCGCTGCGCAACTCCAGCCAGGATCAGGACTCTTCCCAGTCCAGATCGCGGCCGAAGGGCTCCGGAAGCCGCCAGACTCCGAAAAGGCCGACAGCGATCGCCACCGCGGCAACGCAGGCCGCCGCAGCCGCCGCGCCCAGGGTCGGCTTGAGCGCGCCCCACGCATTCACCCAGATCACGGCACTCCACCGCACCAGGTTGGGGGCGCTTGTGGCGACCGTCGCACGAAGGTTGGTGCCGAAGCTCTCGCCGGCCACAGTCACGAACACGGCCCAGTACCCCGTCGCGAAGCCGGCCACGGCGGTGGCCGCATAGAACCAGCTCGAACCGCGGCCGCCAAGCGTCAGCAGCCCCGCCAGCGCACAAGCCAGCAGGACGATCGCCCCAGCGATGACCACGCGGCGACTGCGAAGGAATTGACTCGCCGCACCCGAGGCCAGATCGCCTGCGGCGGCCCCCAGATAGCCGCACAGCACCACGATCGCGGGCCGCACCGGCTCCGTGCAGCCGATCGCGCGCGCCAATTCGGGCCCGAACACGAACACCACGCCTCCCACGAACCAGATCGGCGACCCAAGCGCCACCACGCTCAGCAGGCGGCGCAGCCGATCCCACGAACCGAAGAGCATGCGCAGGTCGCCACGGCGCGCATGCTCCCGCGCGCTGCGACGGAACATGCCGCTCTCCACCAGCCCGATGCGAAGAGCCAGCAGCGCGAACCCCATGGCGCCACCGATCAGGTATGCGTGCCGCCACTCGATCCAGCCACCCACCAGGCTGGCGGCCACGGGACCCAGCATGCCGGCGAAGGCCACGATCATCGTGCCCCACCCACGGTGATGCCGATTCATCAACTCGCTCACCAGCGTCACGCCGGCACCAAGCTCGCCCGCAAGCCCGATGCCCGCGATGAAACGCAACGCCGCGTACTGCGGCACGGTGGCCACGAACGCGTTGAGCATGTTCGCGGTCGAATACAGCGCAATCGACCCGAACAGGGTCGTCAGCCGGCCGCGTCGATCTCCCAACACACCCCACAGGAATCCCCCGATCACCATCCCCGTCAGTTGAACATCCAGGATCGCGGAACCGGCACTGGTGATGTCACCCTGCTCGTGGCCCAGCAGAATCCGCACGGTCCTCACGAGCCCCTCCACGAACCCGGTTCCGACGGTGTCCGTCGCCTCCGGAAGCCCGAGCCCCTTCGCGCCCAGACTCGGCACGCGAACCACGCTGAAGATCACCAGGTCGTAGAGGTCCACGAAGTAACCGAGCGAGGCCACGAGCACCGCCAACCAGGGTGTCCGTTCATCGCGCGCCTTCGTGCCAGCCTCGTGCATCCCCGGTTTGTACCCGCCCGGCGACGGTGCGAAACCGAGTCCGCGGAAAAAGCACAAGGCCCCGCCGAAAACGACGGGGCCTTGTGGAACGGTCAAGGAACAGTTGGATGCCTTCGTCCGGTGTCGCCACCGGGCTATTCGTCTGTGCATGGCGTTCACCATGCGATGCCGAGCGAGAGATGTGTGAACGGATCGCGGCGAACGAGGTCTCCCTCGTTCCACCGTCTATAGATCCTATAGAAAGGAGGTGATCCAGCCGCAGGTTCCCCTACGGCTACCTTGTTACGACTTAGTCCCAGTCACCAGCCTTGCCGTGGGCACGCATGAAATTGCGCGACTTCGGGCGCTGCCGGCTCCCATGACTTGACGGGCGGTGTGTACAAGGCTCAGGAACATATTCACCGCGGCGTAGCTGATCCGCGATTACTAGCGATTCCAACTTCATGGAGGCGAGTTGCAGCCTCCAATCCGAACTGGGGCATTTTTTGAGCGATTTGCTCCACCTTGCGGTCTTGCATCGTTCTGTCAATGCCATTGTAGCACGTGTGCAGCCCTAGGCATAAGGGCCATGAGGACTTGACGTCATCCCCACCTTCCTCCGGTTTGACACCGGCAGTCTCACTAGAGTCCACAGCATTACCTGTTTGCAACTAGTGACAGGGGTTGCGCTCGTTGAGGGACTTAACCCGACACTTCACAGCACGAGCTGACGACAGCCATGCAGCACCTGTGCACGTTCCACTCTTGCGAGTGTCACTCCTGTTTCCAGGAACTAATCCGTGCATGTCAAGCCTAGGATAAGGTTCTTCGCGTTGCTTCGAATTAAGCCACATGCTCCACCGCTTGTGTGAGCCCCCGTCAATTCCTTTGAGTTTTAATCTTGCGACCGTACTCCCCAGGCGGCGCACTAATCAATTTTTCTACGACCGAGAAAGCGTTCAACTCCCTCGACCAAGTGCGCATCGTTTACGGCGTGGACTACCGGGGTATCTAATCCCGTTTGATCCCCACGCTTTCGTGCCTCAGCGTCAGGTGCGGCCCAGCGGCCTGTCTGCACCATTGGCGTTCCGATAGATATCTACGCATTTCACCGCTCCACCTATCGTTCCGACCGCCTCTACCGACCTCAAGACTCGTGGTTCACCAAGCAGTTCCTCAGTTGAGCTGAGGGATTTCACAAGGTGCCTTCAAGTCCGCCTACGCACGCTTTAAGCCCAGTGATTCCGATTAACGCTCGAGCCCTCTGTATTACCGCGGCTGCTGGCACAGAGTTAGCCGGCTCTTCCTTTGGGTCTCCTCATGTTGTTGGCGGACCCTGACAGTGGTTTACACCCCGAAGGGCTTCATCCCACACGCGGCATTGCCCCGTCACGCTTTCGCGCATTGCGGAAGATTCGTTACTGCAGCCTCCCGTAGGAGTCCGAGCAGTGTCTCAGTCTCGATGCGGCGGGCCGTGCTCTCACACCCGCTACCCGTCTTCGCCTTGGTGAGCCATTACCTCACCAACTAGCTGATAGGAGATTCCCCACTCCAAAGGCGGCAAGCCTTTGGTCTCTCGACCACATCGGGTATTGATTCGGATTTCTCCGAGGTATCCCCGACCTCTGGGTATGTAGGAATCTATTCCTCGCCCTTTCGCCACTCCTGGATTGCTCCAGGCGTTCGACTTGCATGTTTTAGCCATGCCGCCAGCGTTCAATCTGAGCCAGGATCAAACTCTTCACTTGAATTCGTTGCTGAGCGGGGCAAGCCCCGCGTTGCTTCAAACTTGGAAGGTGACCCGGCAAACTGGATCCGAAGATCCAGCCGGTCTGCGTCGCTCAACATCGCGACGCCATCGGGAATTCCCGATGGATTTGAAACACGTCCCCACCATTGCCGGCAAGCCGGCGTGATGAGGTCCGTTGAATTGACCAGATCTGGCTTTGTTCACGGAGGACGTGTTTTGCCAAGCGCTGTGACGCTTGGTCTCTGCCCTGTTGGGCAGATTTGGCTTCACTCGACTGGCCCGTGGACCGATCAAGTGAGCCTCACATCCTCGCGGCTATCCAACTGTTCACTTGTCAAAGAGAACTGCATGCCGCCCAAGGGGCGAAATGCAGGGTCGGGCATGGTAGCGAAATTGCCGACCCTGTCAACACCCTTGTTGACCACGATTTTGATGTGGACAACTTGCCGAGGTCGGCCCGAGCTTCTGGCGCTTCGTGGAATGTTCAAACTCATGTGCCACATAGGTTTCCGTCAATTCCTTGACGCAAACCACCACAGGAATCACGCTTCCGACGCCGCGGCCCTTCAAAAGTTCTCGGGCTTTCAGAAGTGTTGTCCCCGTGGTTCGAACGTCGTCCACAAGGAGCACCGTCGAGGCCTCCGGGATCCGAGCACGCCCACGCCACGCCAATCCCGAGCGCTGCAGACGCTCGGAGCGACCGAGCGAGGCCTGCCGCACCCACGATCGGGCTCGGAGACAGCGGGTGCAGCGGACGCCAAGCTCGGTGCCCAGTGCGCTTGCCATCGTTTGCGTGTGATCGATACCCCGGCGCAATCGGCGATACGGTGATGACGGGATGGGAACCACCATCCATCCCCCCGGCGGCGTCGACAGCTTCCGCGTGATCACGCACGCCAACGCTCGGCCGAAGGCCTCTGCCACATCGTGCCACGCGTTGCCCTTCACGCGCTGGACCAGGCGATCGAGCGGTGGCGCGTAGCACCCAAGCCGCACGAATCCATCGAACATGGGCTGCACGCGGCACCGGCGACACAACGGACGGACCTCGGGAGACGCTGCCGGAGGTGCCCCACCGTCTTCCCCGAGGGATCGGCCGCACCCCTCGCACCACGGTTCCGTGCCGCAGAGCGCGATCGCCTCGCGCACAGCCTCTTCCGCTCCGGGACGCGTGCGACCAAGGATCATCTTCTCAAGGCATGCCAGGTCGCCTCGAAAGCGGTGGAGCCAGGTGCGCATCAATGCATGCAGCATGACAGCGCCGCACGCGCAAGGCGCACGGCGCTGCCGTTTTTCCAGAGGATCGCCGAGATTCAGGCCGAGGCCATCTTGCGCAGCACGAACTGCAGGATGCCGCCGTGCCGCAGGTACTCGACCTCACCCGGCGTGTCGACTCGACACAGCACCGTGAAGGTCTTCACAGTGCCGTCGGGCCTGGTCGCCTTGACCGTCAGGTCCTGGCGCGGCTTTAGCGCGGCAGGCACATCGATGTCAAAGGTCTCGGTGCCGTCCAGCCCGAGGCTTGCCGCCGTCTCCCCCGCCTTGTACGTGCATGGCAGCACGCCCATGCCCACCAGATTCGATCGATGAATGCGTTCGAAGCTCTCGGCGATCACGCACTTCACGCCAAGCAGCATCGCGCCCTTCGCGGCCCAGTCGCGGCTCGAGCCCATGCCGTAGTCCTTGCCGGCCAGCACCACCAGCGGCACGCCCTTCGCCTTGTAGCTCTCGGCCGCGTCGAAGATGAACTTCTCCTTGCCGCCGTCGATGAAGTCGCGCGTCCAGCCGCCGGTCTTCTCCGGCGTCATCCTGTTGCGAATGCGGGTGTTGGCGAAGGTGCCACGCGTCATCACGCGGTCGTTGCCGCGTCGGCTGCCGTAGCTGTTGAACATGCTCACCGCCACGCCGTGCTGCTGCAGGTACTTGCCCGCCGGCGAATCGGTCTTGATGTTGCCTGCGGGCGAGATGTGGTCGGTGGTCACGCTGTCACCCAGCGAGGCGAGGCAGCGCGCACCCTTGATCGAGCCGATCGTGCCAGGCTCCTTCGTCATGCCATCGAAGTACGGCGGGTTCTGGATGTAGGTGCTCTTCGCGTCCCAGGCGTACATCTCGCCCGTGCCGGTCTGGATCGCCTTCCAGGCGTCGCTGCCCTCGAAGACCGCGCCATACTCCTTCTCGAACTGCGAGCGCAGCACGTTCTTCGCCACCGCTGCGTCCACCTCGGCCTGCGTTGGCCAGATGTCCTTCAGGAAGACCGGCTTGCCGTCCGTGCCGGCGCCAAGCGGATCCTTCGATAGGTCGATGTCCACGGTGCCAGCGATGGCGTAGGCCACCACGAGCGGCGGGCTGGCGAGGTAGTTCGCCTTCACGTCCTGGTGCACGCGGGCCTCGAAGTTGCGGTTGCCGCTGAGCACGCTTGCCACCACCAGATCGCCATCCTTGATGGCCTTGCCCACATGGTCGGGCAGCGGGCCGCTGTTGCCGATGCAGGTGGTGCAGCCGTAGCCCACCACGTCGAAGCCGAGCTCCTCGAGCGGCTTCAGCAGGCCACCCTGAACCAGGTAGTCGGTGACCACCTTGCTGCCGGGCGCGAGGCTGGTCTTCACCCACGGCTTGCGGGCCAGGCCCTTCGCGCGCGCCTTCTGCGCCAGCAGGCCGGCGCCGATCATCACGTTGGGGTTGCTCGTGTTGGTGCAGCTGGTGATCGCGGCGATCACCACCGCGCCGTGCTTCAGCTGGTACTCGTTGCCTTCCTCGTCGCGAACGGCGATCGCCGCGGCCGCCGGGGCCGTGGCCACCGCCGTGCCGCCGCCCGCCGGCGCCTTGGCCGTCGCCGCGCCCTTCTCGAGGAACTTCGGCAGCTCCTTGTGCCAGCCGGCCTTCATGGCGGAGAGCGCCACGCGGTCCTGCGGCCGCGCCGGTCCCGCGAGCGATGGCTCGATCGTTCCCAGGTCAAGCTCCAGGACGGCGGTGTAGCGGATATCCGCCGTGTCATCGCGCCACAGCATGTTCGCCTTGCAGTAGGCCTCGACGGTCTTGATCTGCCCCTCGCTCCGGCCAGACAGTCGCATGTAATCCAGCGTGTGCTGATCCACCGGGAAGAAGCCGATCGTGGCGCCGTACTCGGGGGCCATGTTGGCGATGGTGGCGCGGTTCGCCAGGCTCATGCTGGCCAGACCTGGCCCGAAGAACTCCACGAACTTGTTCACCACCCCGAACTTGCGCAGCATCTCGGTCACACGCAGCACCAGGTCGGTGGCCGTGGTGCCCTCGGGCAGGCTGCCCGTCATCTTCACGCCGACCACCTCGGGAATCAGCATGCTGATCGGCTGGCCCAGCATCACGGCCTCGGCCTCGATGCCGCCCACGCCCCAGCCCACCACGCCCAGGCCGTTGATCATGGTGGTGTGACTGTCGGTGCCCACGCAGCTGTCCGGGAAGAGCACGCCCTCGCGCTCCCAGACCACCTTCGCCAGATATTCCAGATTCACCTGGTGCACGATGCCAGTGGCGGGCGGCACCACGCTGAAGTTGCGGAACGCCTTCTGGCCCCACTTCAGGAATTCGTAGCGCTCGTTGTTGCGCTCGAATTCCAGTTCGCCGTTGATGCGCAGTGCGGCCCCGCTGCCGAACGCGTCCACCTGCACGCTGTGGTCGATCACCAGGTCACACTGCACCAGCGGGTTCACGCGCTTGGGGTCGCCGCCGAGGCGCTTCATCGCGTCGCGCATGGCGGCCAGATCGACCACGCACGGCACGCCGGTGAAGTCCTGCAGCACCACGCGGCCAGGCATGAACGGAATCTCGTCCTCGCCCGGCTTCGTCGGGTCGTAGCGGCAGATCTTCTCGACGTGCTCCTTCGTCACCATCACGCCATCGCAGTTGCGCACGCACGCCTCGAGCAGCACGCGGATGCTGTAGGGCAGCCGCTCGATGGCACCGAACTTCTTCAGCGCCTCCAGCTTGAAGTAGGTGCGGTCGCCAGCCGGGGTGTTCAGGGTCGCCCGAGCGCCGAAAGGATCGTGATTCGCCATAGTCCGGCCATTCTAGGAGGACCGCCGCGTCGCGCCGTGCAGGATGTCCGCTCAGTCGCGGCTCTTCAGCACCACTTCGGGGCGCGGCGCCTGCGCCACGCTTCCCGCCGGCACGCTCTGCACCAGGAACACCCCGCCATTCACCGTCGCGTCGTCGCCGATCACGGTGTCTCCCCCAAGGATCGTGGCACCCGCGTACACGACCACGCGGTCCCCGAGCGTCGGATGGCGCTTCTGCCCCCGCGTCACGCGACCGCCTCGGTCCAGTTCCGGCGTGAGCGCTCCGAGCGTGACCCCCTGATAGATGCGGCATCGTCGCCCGATCACGGTGGTCTCGCC
>Ga0164292_10002016_pt1 | contig 16577 bp, 18 predicted proteins | sample GEODES117metaG_FD_111486 | JGI IMG/M metagenome (GOLD analysis project Ga0164292, IMG submission 111486) | Eutrophic lake water microbial communities from Lake Mendota, Wisconsin, USA - GEODES117 metaG | ecosystem: Environmental > Aquatic > Freshwater > Lake | place: USA: Lake Mendota...
ATTAATTTTTCAAGAACTCTATATTTTTGAGGAACAATACATAAGGAACTTTCTTCATTGAACAAGTATTCAGATAAAATAGTAAATACCGCAGTTAAACCGAGTGCCGCATAAATGTCACGAGTACCCATCCAAGCCATGGCAAATACAAGAAGTTGTTTACTAATACTCCATTTCATATATTCTTCAGCAGACTTGCTAAATTGAATAGTAATAAATTTTGAGCCAATGTTAAGAAGAATCATAATAACACCGGCAAAAAACTTGCTATTATTTAAATACATAATATGGTGATTGATGTAACCAAACCCATTAAACAAAGGTGTAAAAATTGTCGGTTTGCTTCCACCGAGAATTTGCGGAACTTGCGGAGGTTGTGCTGGTTGATTATTAGGATTGGTATTAGGATTGGTATTAGGATTGGTATTACTCATTATTAAAATAATATATTATTATATTTTTATTTTTTATAATAAAAATTATACTACATTATTCCAAATTTTCTAAAAAGATTGGAAATATTCGCACTATTATTGTTATATAATCCTTCTGAATAAATACGTGCATTTCTAACATGTGGTCTATATAGTTCACGTATTTTTGGCGTAAAGGCTTCTTGTTGGTTTTTTGTGTTTATATAAGCAAAAAGTAAAATAATTACTAAAAAGAGGCAATTGTATATAAAATATTTCATATATAATTAGAATATACTAAAATTTAAAATTGTGAGTATTGTTGATTATAACTACCACTAAAGGGTTGAAATCCTTCTGAGCTTGTAGTTTTAGCAGCAGGTATACTGCCTGATTTTTTACCAAAACTTCTCTCTATTTCAAGATTATTATACCCTTCAGAACCACCTTCAACAGGCTTTTTCATAGCAACAGTAGTAGTATTATCAAAATGTTCTCGTTTCTTTGGTTTTTCATCATGATGTTCTGGATGATGTTCTGGAGCACGATGAGAAGCAGGTTTTTTATTAGCATTATTTGTTGTAGCAGTATGTGTAGCAACTTCTTCAAACCCTTCCATATAACCGATATTGCTATTATTAAACATAATAATAATAAACAAAACAGAAACAACTCCTAAAATTTTATTGGTGTAACTAATAAATAGAATAAATAGAATCAATATAGCTCTTCCTAAAGCAGTATCCAATAAAAAGTTAAAAAAACGCCCTTGGCTCAAAATAACAACAAGCAACAAAGCAGTAACAGCACCTAAATTATTTTTACTTACAAGATTAAAGTCCATTATATAAATAACTTAATATAATTATTTTGGGATAAATCAAATAATATAAAACAATTTAAGTCTATTTAACAAATTATTATCTAAATTTTTATTAAGGATGTCTTTCGCATTTAGTGCCGCTCTATTCGATGATAATAATGATTCAGATTTTTTAAACAATAAAAGAAAACATAATAAAACTCAAAAAAATTACAAGGAGAATTTTGATACAGGTAAGAATTTTGATAAAGGAAAGGTTAATTCAGTTTTAGAAGCAGTTCATAAAAATCAAAAAGCAGATGACGATGATGATGAAAATGAACCAAGAAACTTTAATCCTCCTCCTCCACCTGTTCCGGGGAAAACCGTTGCTGCAAAAAAAGAAAGTATGATGAATATGACAAATCAAAATGACATAATGTTTAGAACATTAGGAAGCGCGCCTCAACCAATTAATCAAGGAAACGACGATTTGGATTTAAATAATTACAGCAATTATGGTGACAAAAAAACTATCGAAGATTATTATAAAAAGATGTTGCCAGGATATAATCCAAATAACCAAAATAACCAAAATTTGAATCCGTCAAACAGATTATATCATCGAATGAATTACGATCAAGCTTCTAATGTTGTACCTACTCAAGACGTACTATTACAAAAAATAAACTATATGATATCACTTCTTGAAGATCAACAAGATGAGAAAACAAATAATGTTACTGAAGAAGTAGTATTATATTCATTTTTAGGAATATTTATAATTTTTATTGTCGATTCCTTTGCAAAAGTCGGCAAATATGTTCGTTAATAAACAAACCAAGAAAATATATTTAAATTTATGATAAAATAAATATATTTAAACTATTTAAACCATACTTGTTATATATTTGTAGTATAATGGTAAAATATATAATAGTTCATTGCAAACATGAAGGATGTTATGATTTTCAATATTATGAAGATGAAAAAACAAGAACCAGATTAACATCTATAACAATTAATACGCCAAAAATCTTTATGTTTACTGACAAAGCAGACGCGCATGAGTTTTTTGACGAATATATGAATGATATTGATGAAATAGACCCAAGATGTAAAAAGGGTGAGGAAGTTGAACACCAAGATTACTGTACATGTGGTATAATAGAAATGGATGAAGATAGTAACCCTATTTTGTTTTATAATAAAAAGAACCAACTATTTTTATTGGAGCACAGCGCCCAGGTTTTTACCCCTCCGCAAAGTTTGAAGGAGGATATAGGAAATTTAAACTTAACAAATAAATTAATTAAAAAGTGTAAGAAATTGGATAAGGAACAAAGAGCCAGATATATAGAATTGGGTAAGTTTTGTCAAGAATGTGAAGACTCTTAGATTTAGCATATAAAATATAAAATTTTAATTTAATATTAGAACCTTATCGGCACGAAATGTTGGATAAGCAAAATTATAAAAAAAGTATGCAGTTGGGCTGACTATTAGCGGATGTGTTTTTATTTTTAAATTATTAATAATAACACTATTATGAGATATTTCTTCAATTGCGGCAAACCCAAAATAATTTTCAGCGGCAATTTTCCAAAAACTTATTTTAAATCCTTGTATAAATACGTTATCATCGCAGTCTTTAATAGACGCAAAACAACTTAATACTTCCATATTTTTCTCAACAAAGGTACATGTTTTTCTAAAAAAATACGCACAAATGATTTTATCATCTAAAATAATAGTGTAAATAAAAATATTTTTGCTGTTAATAAGCTCAATAATATTTGTCACTTCAGTATTAATAACAATGTCAAACTTATTACCATTATTTTTAATAAAATCAAATAAAAAATGAAAATTCTGTGGATTTACTTCGAGCACTTTATATGATGGATGAATATCAGGTGGTTTTGTCCATTTATTAACAGAAAATCCATATGTCGAATAAACACATAGTGGTACAATTCCGGTTAATTCGTCTTCTCTCTTAAACAAGGATACAACAATATTTTTATTCAAGTGTCTCTGATTGTATTCGTGAGTTTGAATGATTTGAGGAGCTATTCCCTTTTTCCTGTACATTTTATCGACACATAAGTAATCAACATAATATGCGTCAAATTTGGCATCTTTAGTATTTGAATTAGAATCATTATGAATAGCAATATGGATTGGGCGAGTAGTCATAACACCGATTATTTTTTTATCGTCTATTATAGTGCCTTTTTTTAAGTCGAGCATAAGATTTTCTTCATTGTAAAAAGATATAAACGGTTTTGTATTGTGTCCTGTGAAATATGGAAGTATGTTTTCTGATTGAGGAGAGAAAATATTATCCTTGTTTTGTAGATAATTTGACCGGATAAAATTTACTAACCGTGTTTGCTTTAATTTTGATAATTCGGGGAAAATAATGGTTTCGATATTTTTAAAATTAGTATATTTGTTTTTTTCTGGAAGCAATGTGCAAATTATACCAGGTGGATTAAACATATAAAATAAATTGTAAACATGAAACACTGGTTGGACTGCCCAGAAGCCATATTTGAGTCTAATATAAATGTAAATAATAAATATTATTAGTGTAGTGAAAAATAATATGTATGATAAATATTCAATCATATTATTTGAGAAGTTATTATTTTATTTTAAATAACTTATTTATCGATATTGTACTTTAAAAGCTCGGCTGATGAAAATGTTTTATCAATAGGAACAGCAATATATTCCCTACCGGTGCTTACGGAATAATTATTTGTGGGGTATAATTTATATAAATCATAATCGTCCTTATTCGTATTTTTATTTTCTATAATTTTAATCCAAGGCGAAGAAGAAAATCTCATATCATAATTCATATTATTTAATTGCGATTTTGTAAACATTATTATAAATAAATAATAATGTTTTTATATTATTTGCGAAGTTGATATTTCATCTAGAATAAAACAGGTTTATATAAATAATAAGTTATTAAAAATGATAATAGGATATTGGGTATTATATGAGTGTAATTTTCGAATTTGTTTTTATAATAATTAGTATTAAATATATGGTCTGCTAAATCAGGGCCATAATTATACGTTTTAACGTCAGCATTATCTGTAGTTTTATGATGTAATACGTGTTGTTCAGCTGTATGATAAATAGAATAATTTATATTATGTACTGTAACATAAATAAACGCATAATAAAATATAAGTATATCAGGAACTAAATTAATATTCATTATTTTTTGAAAATAATAAAATATCAAAAAAAAGATTATATTTGTGACAGTTTCGAGTAAAAAATTGAGTATTCTATTTATAATATTTTTATTTTCTTCGGCGTTGTGATGATGATTAACATGAATATTTATGATATCTGGAAAATTATGAAAAGCTATATGTATAAAATAAGAATAAACAAAAAGAATAATAATAGAAATTCCAGTGTAAAAAGGTGAGTATTTTTTGTATGTTAATAAACAAGAAAGTGTAAAAAGACAAAATATGGGAATAAATTGCTTATTAAAAAAATCTGGTAAATGCGATTTTTGAATTAAATGTAACATTTTATCTATTATATTCACAGTATAAAATATTATATTCACAGTATAAATATTATATTTTTATTATTATATTTTTATTATTATATTTTTATTATTATATTTTTATTATTTTATTTAATTTTAATTTCATCTGTGATGTGTAATTTATATTTTTTAGAATAATAATTATAATTTATTAACACAATTAACTTATTTAAAACCATCAATATTCCTATATTTATCAGAACTTCTTCTGTTATCTTATCTCCTAAATTAATCCCGGTTAATGTTTTTGACAATAGTTCAGCCATAGTTGAAAAATAATCATTATATTCATATAATGTTAAAACGCACCTACCGAAAAAATAATAAAAAAATTTTATAATGCTCATTAATACGAGTAAAATAAATAGAATTTGAATATTATTTGATACTAAGACAGTTATAAAAAATACATATGCTATAAAAAAATGAATAAAGGACATAAATAAATTAAATAATAAACTCATATATTATTTTTATATTATTTTTTGATAGATTTTATATAATGTCTTTAGTTTTAATACATGATGAAATTTGTTATCATGATTTGTAAATAATTTTGATGTTAAAGATATTTACCAGTTATTTAACTCCTTGATTTCATTATATTTTTTCTTATTCACTTCAAATTTAGCTAATTGATTTTTAGTATAATATGTATCAATAAACCACCCTCTAAAATCATCCATTGGTTTTTCAGATAGATTCAAATTTCTAATATTATGATTTTTAGTTGAAAAGTAAGCAGCTTCGTCAGCAAAATCAATTTGTGTATATAAACCGCCTAAAAAACTATAAAATAATTCTGTAATATTTTTCCCACATGGTAAAACAATCATATCAATATCACCTACATCATAAACAATAAACATCATATATATTCTAACATCTTTACTATACTCAATTACTCCAAAAGTAGGAGTAATATATTTGAAAACAGGTTGTACATTTGTCTCTTCAATACTAAATTTTATAGTAAATGAAAATTTGCTTAATATCATAGAATCTTCAACAGGTTTCAAATGAACGCCGTGAATATATGGCGCGTGATTTACATCAAGTAAATGTTCCGCATAGTCGATCAAATGACCACCAACCCTTCTTGTAAAAAAATTATATAAACGTGGTGTACCTTGAGGACAATTAAATTCACATACTAACTCTTTAATTGAAAATAATGGTTTCGACTCACCAAACCAAATAAATATTATATTATTTGTTTCTTCTATAAAAAACTGTTCTGGATTTGTAGTTTCACAAGTATCTTTTGTAGTATATGATTTTACACAATGATGATGAAATGGACAAACAACGCAGTTATTTTTGACAGTTCCATATGAAAGGTCAACGCCCATGTGAGTACAATTCTTTTTTACCGCAGAGACAATATTATTATCATCTCGAAATATTATAAATTCCTTTCCGGCAATCTTTTTCTTTTGTAAAGTATTTTTTTGTAATTCACTACTTAAACAAATTGGATACCAGGTATTTGGAAAAGGTGGAATTGGGTAATCATATGCACTAACTTTTGGAACAACATATTCATTTGTTTTTTTTATAGATTTTTTGAATAATCTATAAAGTAAATTAAAATATGAAAATAAATCATAATATTTTATTATACAAAATAATAAAGCACCACTTAAAATAGAATTAACAATCATATATGACATTTGATACTAATTATAATAAAATATATTTAAGTTTTTTTAATTAGGTTTAACAAGTATATATAAATATTGGTTTTCGTAAGCGCAATTAACCAAGTCAATTTTGCCTTGTAAAATAAAGCCACATTGTTGCGCAGTCGTTAAAATATCTTGTGTGTCTTCCATATACAACTTTTGTTCTTGCTTTCTCACATTCCCATTATTAAATTTAAATCTCTCGTCAAATGTAGCTATATTAGCGCTCTTGTCAAATTTAAAATCGGAATTATAAACAAAATCGTTAAATGTGATTTTAGTAGTAGTAATTCGTTCCTTAGCATATTTCTGAGGGGATACAATGTATAATGGGTTACCAGGTGGTAAAATAGGGTCGAATTTCTCTCTATCTACTAAATGTACAACCAAATAACCGCCAGATTTTAACCAATTCATACAATTATCAAAGAACCTCCTCTTGTCGGGGAAATAGTAAATTGTAAAATATAAACAAAGAATGTGTGTGAAAACATTTGAGTTAAATTGTGTGCTATCAAGAGCATTTCCAACAGAAAAATCACGCAAAGGATAATTTTGCTTTGCTTTTTGAATCATTGAGGGAGAAATATCAATACCTAAAACCTTTAAATTGTCTTTACTTAAAGCATCAACATGATGACCTGTTCCACAACCAACATCAAGTATCACACTGGTTTCATCAGGACCGGTTGTATTAACAATTTCGCCAATCTCATAAGCATTTTTAATTTCATTAAAAACTAAATAATCATAAATATTGGCATAAAATTCATCATATACTTCGTTACCAGATTTAAATAAATATTTATCTGCGGTAATAAACCCTTCTATACCAGAATTAGGCATTTCAATAGATTTAAAAAACACAATTGCAATCAATAGTAAAGCAATAAATACCAACACCTTTCCAAAATTTGACATCTTACAATAAATATTTGTAATTGATTTTATTGGACTCATATTTTTCATCTATATGTATTGTTGTTATTTTTTTTGTATAAATTTTTATTATATGTCCGATTCAGAAATTAATGATATAAGAGGAGCCGGAGATTTTAAAGGAGTTACATTTTCTAATTTTAAAAAGACTGATGTACGAAAAGAATTGCTAAATAGTTTAACTAATGCTAAAATAGAACCAGCGTGTTATTGGAGTGCAGAACTAATTTGTGCAGGACATTATAGTGAACTATGGGAAATCATATTGTTTTTTTATAGCAAATACATTCATTTAGGGAATCCTAAAATAGCAATTTATTTAGAATTGAGAATCAATAATTTTAAAGATATTATCAGTAATGGTTACGCTGATAATGAAATACGATTAAGAAATAGTGACAAAATAAGGCGGCTATTTTGCGAAATAATGTGTGTTTTATGTGATGCTAAAAGGAAACATAGTTTTGATAATATTAAAATAAGGAAAGAGGATTTTGATATGACGCAAATGACAGACCGATTTAAAGCACCAAATGTGAAATACGCAGAGGATGTTTTTCTAAAAGATGATCCAAGGGAGCTATTTGTTGCTATAAATGAATTAGCATACAATATATCAAGTGATGGCAAAAATATTATCAATGCTTGTTATTGGATTGAGTGGATTATCGAGTTCGAAACAGTTTGTAAAAATAGAAAGGAAAAATGTAGATGTGAGAGAAGGTCGCAAATTCCGGTAGACAGTAAGAATCAAATGGATTTAATATGGATTGTTTGGGATGTATTTTTAAAAGAATCAAATAAAAGAGGAAAATTGATAATTAAGATAGTAAATGCTTTGTTAAGTTTGTTTACATTAAAATATACGAGCGGGTGCAATAAAAAGCGCAAATATATATTATATTTTGTTGTTTCACTTTTGTGCGAAAATGTGACAACAGAGGATGAAATAATAAGAAAATCACAACAAGAAATCGTGACAAATGTATTGTCAAAAATTGATATGGTATATAAGCAAATTAAAAAAAATGAAGTATCACCAGGCACAGATTATCTATTTAAAAATTTGAAATCGTCAAATTTAGAAAAGACAATAGAAAAATTAGAAAAGCTGAATTCATTTGGAGATACATTTATACCAAGAATATAACCAAGAATATAACCAAGAATATAACCAAGAATATAATTTTATAATATTAAATATTTATATAAATGGCAAAAACTTACAGAAGAAGGTCTGCAAACGCGATTTCGCGTAAAAATAGAAGTACTGGTTCGTCTTTATTTACATTTCAAAAACAAATAACCATTGTATTTTTAGAAATGCTAATGATGGTTAAACTATTTCACTGGAAAACACATAGTTACGCCACTCATAAAGCAACTGATCAACTATACGATTCTCTAAATGATAACATGGACAAATTTATTGAAGTGCTTTTAGGCAAAACCGGCTCCAGAATTGATTTAATGAATAATAAGACAATTTCATTAATCGATTTGAATTCTCAAGAAAGTTTGAAATCAAAAATAATGTCACTTAAGAGCTATTTGGTTGGTTTAGATAATAACAAAGCGCTAAGCACAATGAGCAATTCGGATCTATTTAATATTCGTGATGAAATACTTGGTGATCTAAATAAATTCCTATATTTATTAACATTTAAATAATGCGCGATTTATAATAAAATAATATATATATTTTTATTATAATGAGTACTAACAGCTTGACAAATTCAATTTTACAATCTAGCGACAATTCAATGCCTGAGATGCCTGATATTTTATCAACAAATTCATCACCTGATGTATCCGGTAGTGATACCGGATTTTTGGAAGGAATACAAAATATGAGCGCAATGACTTGGATATTGATAATATTGGTTTTAGCCTTTTTAGGTTTTAACATTTTTGTTTATTTAGCAAAAGGCACTGATCAATTAAACAGTATTTTTAGTTCAATAATTAATATGTTTTCTGGGATTTTCGGAAATACAGTGGGTCAAGTTGTAGATGTAAGTGCGGAGGGAGCAAAAGCAGTAGTTAATACTGGTGCCGGAGCGGCCGATGCCGGTTTAACCGGAATACAACAAATTACACCCAATAAAGCTTCATCAAGTGTTTCATCTGTTCCAGTTACTAAAAATCAACCCGACGTAATGTCTAATAATAGCTTAAATAAAGCACTAAATACATCACAGTCTTCACAAAGCCCAAACAATGATTATCAAGCGGATGAAGCAAGTAGTAATATCCAGAGCGGACCGCCAAAATCTGGTTGGTGCTATATTGGAGAAGACCGTGGATTCAGGACTTGTGCGGAAGTAGGACCCAATGATAAATGTATATCTGGCGACATATTCCCAAGCCAAGATTTATGTGTTAACCCCACATTGAGAGCATAAAATATTAAATTTTATTTTTATTTTTAATATTTTATTATTACAGTTTTTATAAGAATTTAAAATAAAGGTTGCCACCAAAAACCTATTAAACCTGGACCACCATTGCCTCCAGTAAAAGATTCTTGTCCTGAAGACGCATTGTTATTTCCAGCACCACCTCCTCCAGAACCCGAGCTTGTAGCATTTCCACCGTTTCTATCTGCTGCACCATAGGCAATGCCTTTATTACCATATGAACCGGCAGAACCACCATTTTCTGCTTGGTCACTTCCACCACCTCCACCACCATATGAGACAAAAAATGGTAGAGGTAAAGTTGCTGGAACTAATAAATTTGAAGAAGTTATAATAGTAACACTATTTTGGCCATCATTTTGAGTATCACCTCCATCTCCGCCATCATTTGCTAACAATGGTACAGTTTGTTCTCCACCTGATCCTACAAAACCTGGTCCCGCACTACCTCCTCCACCGCCTTGACAACTAATTAAAACTGTAGATGGTGATGGTGATGATAAATTTGACACACCGCCTGCGGCTCCATTATTACCAGTAAGATTATCCACTGCTGGACCACCTTGGCCAACTAAACCTACATTAAATGGGTATGTTAAATTTATTGTTGGAGGATTTAATTGAATTACACCACAACCAGCTCCTCCTCCGCCTCTACCTGAATAATGACTACCATTTATGGAACCACCCGAACCACCACCACCACCTCCTCCAACACAAACAACACCAACTGATGAAACGTATAAATTGCTCAGATTAAATTTAATTGTAGCTGAAATATTAGTTACTGTATTATTAATAAAATAAACATATTTATAACCACCTGATGTTCCCGCTGTTCCAGGAATATTTGAGGTATAATAAAAATTAGGTGTTAATATTATTGTTGCCGGACAAGATATACTTGTTACACCATTTATTATAGCAACAGTATAAATATTAAATGTATATGTTGTTCCATTTGTTAATCCAGTAAAAATGTATGGACTTGTTATATTAGTTACCATTGGAAATCCATTTACTTGACCATCATAACGAATGATAGAACTATCAATACAAGTAATTGAAGGCGGACTCCAAGAAATTTGACAACTTGTATCACCTGCTATACCAGATATATTACTTGGCGTAGAAATATTTGGACCATAAAATACAGTATTTGACGGAATAGATTCAGTTATATTACTAATGGATGTAACATAAAAAGAATAAGATGTACAAGATGCCAGGTCAGAAATAGTTGTTGATGTTATTGTGTATGGAACATTTTGAACGAGCACATTATCTTGATAAATATTATAGCTTGAAATAGGAATACAATCATTATTTACAATAGTCCAACTGAGAGTAATAGAATTACAAGTAGTAGAATCAACTATTAAATATGGAGCGTCAGGTCTAACAGCGCTAACAAAACCCTTATATCCTTCGGGCCATTTGTCCGTGCTATTATTCATCGTGAGATTTTGTCTTGGATACCAAGTATCGAGTTTAGAATTCCAGCATAAATCTATAATAGGACCGGGTACATCGGAACAATAAGTAGGATAACACTCTAAAACAGTCGTTACATCAATTACTTCATCTGTGCAAGGGTTAACAACCGTATTACAGAGTAAACTTCCACCCTCCTTGATTGAATCACTCTGACAGCCATATGGTGCCGGTATATTAAAATTAAACGGTCCAGGAATATTATTTGTATTTCCATTTGTAGGCACATTGATAAAGTTAACTTGCTTCAAATTAGACGTGTTTGGATTTGTATATGTTTGAGTTTGTGTGGCATATGATTTTGTTCTATTTGTCCACATACCTTTGCAAATTTGGGAATATCTTTGCGATTTTGTTAAACTGGAGCTGTTTTTTTTATATTGTAAAATATTACCCTTATACAATAATTTATCATAATAATCTGCTGCTATAGGTGTTGTTGTTTTACCGGTTAAAGGCGAATAAATAGAATTATATGAACTATCGACAGTAAATGTACAAGGATGTTGAACCCGAGACCATACTCTTGTAGGTTTAGGATTATATGACATTTATATATAGATTATTTATTAATTATAATTAAATAATTAATAAATTTTTACAATAGACTTTTCAACAGACTTTTTACTTTTTATTATAGACTTGGGTTGTATGCATCACCGGCTCCATTAAAGTACCATCTTAAAGATAAGTAGTTAGTAAGTTTATCACTCATTCCATTACTACCTATCATTGTAGTATTGGGTCCGCCATTAACTATTCTCTGTATTTCAGCAGTTCCTAAAGAATAATCGTAATACCACAAATTAGAAACATTTCCATCGAACCCACCATTGAGACCAACAAAAACATCACCGTAATTTTGTTTTGGCACACCCATTAAACTAATACTTCTAACAATAGTTCCGTTGGCGTAAACATCAAGTGTTGTATTTTTACATCTGATAATAACATTAAACCATTTATTAATCGGAACATCAGGTACAAGTATTTCTTCATTAATCACATTATATGTATTCATCATTACAACAAGATTATTTTTATATGGTGTTAAATACAATCCTGGCGCATTATTAGGGAAAACCAAACCATTTGTTTCTAAATTACTATTTCCTTTGCTGAAAATATGTCTATATTGGCCTTCGAGATATTGCATACTATTAATAAAAATCCATACAGACCAACTAAATTCAATACCGCCGCTAGAATTAACAGACCTATAAATAGTAACAGCGCCATTACTACTTGGGTCTTGAGGGAAAACTACCAATTGTTTAGCATCAACCATACCATTAATCAAATGTGGTGAACTGGTAGGAGTTAAAAAATATGATATAGTTGAAATACCAACTCTTAATAATATAACAAATGCGAAAATTACTAAAATTAGAAATGCAAATTTTGCCACTAAACTATTCGATTCTAAAAAAGATGGGGAACCAATATTTCCATTAGTTGTAGAAAATGATTTAAATGCTTCATTATCACTCATTATATATAAATAAATAAGAAAATTTAATAGTATTAAAAATTCTAAATAGTAACACTACTTTGTGTTTGTCCGTTTTCTACAAGAGCAATTTGTACCTGGTATGAATTTATCATCGAAGACCAACTACCGTATCCTTGTGTATAAATATTCCAAGCTTCCTGAGGGTTGAGCGAATCAGGGTAATATTGTAATTTGGATGTCCAACCATCAAATCCACCATTAGGTGTCACGTAAATATTCGAATTATTATTAACACTTGCTACACCTGGTAACAAACAAGTTCTTACCAATTTACCATCAATATAAATATCCATTGATCTACCGTAAACACTAACAATTAAGTTAACCCATTTTTGTATAGGTATATTGGTAACACTACATGTTTTAACAATTGTTCTTCCATTAGGTGTAGATGGTTCTTGATTAGCGCCTAAATAACATCCAACAGATACAAAAACGTTATTTTCTATTGCGCCTAAAGTAACAGCGGGGCAAGGATCTAAACCACTTACTCCCTCAATCGACCCATTTCCATTACTACTCTTTGCTCCCATTCTACCAAAAATAACTTTGGGTTCTCCGTAACGATAATTCCAGTCATTTATATAGAACCATACAGAGTATGCAAAGTTACTTGATGGAACATCTGTACCATTTGTTGCTAAACTAGACGCCGAAATTGTAGACGCAGTTTGACCGCTTTGTATACCTTGTAATGTATTTGGGTCAGATAAAATATATTTCCATATAATAAACAACAAAACAATTATAACAATTATGATGACAATACTAAAAGGACTCATTGATATAATATAGATTTAGAAATTTTCTGTGTTTAGTTAATTAATTAAAATTACTAATTAACTAATAATATATTTAATTTATTTAAAATAATTCGTTATACTCTTCTTCATATGAGCTACTTGCTGTGTTAATATTATTTTTCATAATAGTTATATTTGAATCTTTTGTTACAGGAAGCTTTTTATCTTTAATCATATTATACAAAAAATAAATATTCAACGCGGTTAATGCTTTCTTAAAATATACTACATTACATATTCCGCCATTTATTCCATTATCTTCACCTATTTTTAAATTATCTAAAGTATAATACGGAACTACTCCTATATCCGATTTTACTAATTCACCGTTTAAAAATATATCTAAAATACCTCCACTATAATTAATTATAATGTTATTCCATTTTTGTAATAACATATTGTGATTAACATACATGATTCTGTTACCATTATCGTCAAACTCTGTTAGTTTATTTGATGTAGTTTTTTGTAAGTCTTTTTGTTCCATAGTAACCATAAGTGAATTTGTTTTTCCATTATAAAGCACATTTGGTTTGCCGCCAAAATTTATAAGTGATGTATATTTATTATAAGATTCATTTGTATTTGGAGCGTCGGAATTTATATAAATCCAAGCTGAGATAGCATATTGGTAGTCAAAAGTATCACTACCATTTAATTCTTCGTATGTTCCCAACGAATATTCCTTATTTGTATTAACTGGTTTATTTACCAGTAATTCTCCTCCTTGTAAATTAAGTTTATTGTATAAAAAGGGCCCAAAAATATATAAAAGTACCAACAAAATCGCTACAAAAAGCATTATGAAAGAATTTTTCTCTCTTGTAAAATAACCAGGACCTGTTTGAACTCCAGATTGAAAAACTGAATCAATCACACCTGAAAATAAACAAGGTATGTAAAAAATCAGATTGATAATAATATCAAAAAATGCATTCTTTTTAGCATTTGTGTTATTATCTGGAATTTTTACATTCATTGTTCTATAAACCAACGTTAAAACGATAAGAACTATTAATAAATTTAAAATAAAATTGGTTATACCATTTGTACCTGATAAATGTTGTATACTATAAACAATCCAAAAAATTAATAAAGCTGAAATTGTCATTCCAAATAAAAACAACAATGCTTTTTTAAAAGTATCCATACTACTCGATGGGCCATCGTACAAATTAGCTCCTATCATTATAACCCATAAAACGACAATCCCTATTAAAAGTGTCATAATTGGTACTACTTGTGTATTATCCTTTTTAAAAAACCCTCCTGGGTAAGTTGATATTATGACTGTTATTGCAATTAGAAAAATTAAAAAAAAGAGACTACTATAAAACGAAAAGTTTGTAAAATTGCTAAAAAAATTAGTTGCTCCAACACCAACCTTGCTTGGAACCGTTAAAAGAAGTATACTATATACTAACCCAAATAAAATTAAAACAACTGTAAATATCAATGAAGGTCCAAAATATTTACTTATATATCCACCTGGATTAAAACTGTACAATAAAATAACTATTACGACAAAAAAGAATAGCAAAAGCAGTGATTTTATTCTTTCATAGTTAACATTAAATTCGGCAATATAATTTGTCGAAACACCTTTGTAAAAAAGTATAAATCCTAATATTCCTATTACTATAAGAATAATATTAGCGTATTTATTAATTATATCTACTGGTGTTAATCTAAAAAATAAAAGTATGGCTATTGTAAAAATCATTATCAAAAATACCCATTTTATTTGGAAAAAAAAATCAAACAATTTATAATTATCAGGTAAAAGATAAATACATAAAGAAATAACTAAAAATAAAACAAAAAAAATTATAAGCACATTATATGTTATTTGTTCATTTGTTTTATCCATTGCAGGAACATTACTTGGAATTTTTACATTATAAATAATCATAAACATACTAATAATCATTATCAAAATAATAAATGATAAGAAAAATAACCATTTTGAAGTTTTAAAAAGCGGTAACATATTATAACTAGGAATTGCTGGATGTGGTTGTATTTGTGTATTCATATATTAATATTATACAATAATATTTTTTCTATAACTTTTTTTTGCGAAAACTATAAAAAAAGTAATAGTTAAATAATCTACATATTTTCACTAGCTGTTTTTTTCCCGTGACAGTTTCTACATAGAGCAATTAAGTTTTGTACATCATTTCCACCACCATACTCTAAACGTATTCTGTGATCAATTTCAAATGTGTGATCGAGTTGTGCCTCACAATGTCCACATTTCCAATCTTGTTGCGACGCTACATATTTCTTTTTAGTTTCACTAACAGAACGTTTTGTGCCATTTTTTCCTGAATTTACAATTCTTCTATCGGCATTGCATAAACCGGTTGTCCCCATTAAATTACTGTCCTCTATATTATTGAATGATTCCATAAAACTCCTATCACAAGATGAAGTGAAATCAAAAATTGGACTAAGCATATCCATAGATGTTTTATCAATCGGCATAAATTTAACAACATTATTCGCATATAACAACATATTGCGTCCTTTATTTGGGTTTCGTTTTAAAAGTAGGTAAATACCTATACCTAAAAGTGCGTAAAAAATCATTTTATAATATTTCTTAAATGACAATAACATTTTAGAATATTTACCGTCACTATACGCATTATATATAAAAAATGCCGTTAAACCTAATACAAATATCTCTAATCTCATTATTATATATATATTTAGGTAATAATAATAATAAATGATAAATAAATGATAAATAAATGATAAATAAATGATAAATAAATGATAGTCTATTTTTTATATTAATTTTAATGGTTTATAGAGTCAGAAAATTTAAAAACTATTAGTCTTAAATTATAATAAAATATTTTATTATATATAATATGTCTGCTTTTAGCGCTGCTGCTGCTGCTGCTACTG
>Ga0164292_10002019_pt1 | contig 16553 bp, 23 predicted proteins | sample GEODES117metaG_FD_111486 | JGI IMG/M metagenome (GOLD analysis project Ga0164292, IMG submission 111486) | Eutrophic lake water microbial communities from Lake Mendota, Wisconsin, USA - GEODES117 metaG | ecosystem: Environmental > Aquatic > Freshwater > Lake | place: USA: Lake Mendota...
AGTGTAATACAGGGTTCGAAATAGACCACGGTTTACGGCTGCTCGGTTCAAAATCACAGAATCTTCTTGGTTATAACCTCCATAAATACCAATTGCAACCATAATCATATCTCCAGACGGCATATCGTGAGTCTTTAGAACGTTCATCATGCGTGTTTCGACAAGCGGACGCATTGGTGAGCATAGAATGTAACCATTCTTGTCAAGACGCTTTGAGTAGTTTCTCGCGAAAATACCCATTGCCTGCTTCCCCATAGCCGACTGGTATGTGTTACGAGGAGACTGGTTGTGATCTGAGAATGGGATGCTAGATGCCATGTGTCCCAGAATTAGTGTGGGATGAATTTCACAGTGCGTATGTGTCGAGTTCACGTCTGCGGGTGTCATTGCAACTCGAATTACGTCTGTCTCGCCAGGGTCAATATATTCAACGCAGGTCTTTACCCACTCATTCCATTCTGTCTTATTTTCAGGAGCAGGCAGGATAGATCCTTTCTGAACTCTGAACAGCGGACGAACAATTCGGCCACCGTCGGATTCAATAGTTAGAGTATGTCGCAGAACGTTCCATACGATTGACGTATGAGGATGTAGCTGAAAGTTTTGCTTTGAATTACGAAGATGGTTGTTAACTGCAGATGGATCGGTAGTATATGCCACAATTACCCCATTTACAACAATCATCGTTCCTGTGTGACACGTTGTAACATCCTTTACCCATTCGATGCTCTCAACCTGCTTGAGAACATTCATAATCACCGACGATGGAGTATGCTGTGTGATTGAAGTCAGCATAGACATAGATTTTACGATACCAACTGAATGGCCTTCTGGAGTCTCTACTGGGCAGACAAACCCCCAAGATGACCCGTGCAACTTTCGGGGCGCAAGAAGCTTGCCCGACTTCTCAACTGGAGTTTGAATTCGGCGCAAATGGCTGAGTGTAGCAGAATATGACAGTCTGTTCAATACCTGCGAAACGCCAACTTTAGTTGCGTTGGACATCGACGCGGAACTAGATGTTCCAAGTCCCTGGACAGTGAAGTTACCCGTCGCAAGAGCTTGTTTCAGCTTGCCTTCGATTGTTGACACTTTCAAGATCTTGTAAAGATTGTTTACATTTAGAATTTCAAGAGGACGAGGTAGCTCACCTTTTTTCCAAGTATCATTATTGACTTCGTGAACAAACTTGCTGCGAATATCCTTTGATACTTTTTGGAATAGCTGCCGAAACAGATGTGTCAGTAGAGCGCCAGTTGTGACAACTCGCTTGTTTGGGTAGGCATCACGATCGTCAATGTTAGAATACCCCTGTTCAGTCATAATTAGACGACGAACCATCCAGGATGTCAGTGCCATTTTGCGTGCCTCCAGAACTTTTAGAGAAGATACATCGCCGCCAAACTTGACGTGAGGAAGATACTCTGTCTCCAAAAGACTGCGGACATACGCTTTCTTATCTTCTGATGCAGTGCCATACTGCAGATGATGGGTCAAATACTCAATGGCATCTTCGCGCGTGTATACCTTTGCATCAGAACACTCTTTGAAAGAGGCACTTAGCATTTCGATATGTTTCTCGTCTGCGTCGTCCCCCCAAATTAGCTTAACAATTGCTTCGTCTGATTCTACACCGAATGCTCGGAACATTACCATCAGTGGAATATCCTCTCGAAATCGAGGAACACATGTGGTTAGAGGATATCCAAATCCGTTGAACTTTGTATTCATCCGAATTTCAAGCTTTTTAGGAGGAGTTGTAAAAGACTCGTGAAGTGATTTCATCTCGGCCGAATAAGTGAACTTTGCGGATGTTTTTTTGTTAAAGAATACCATGATACGGTTATCTGCAACTTTCTCCTGGCAGAGAATCGTGCGCTCAGATCCGTGAATAAGGAAATACCCAAATGGATCATACGGGCACTCGCCAATCTCTTCTTTCGTCATCGGGTAATCCTTCATAATACAGAGCGAAGACCCAAGCATAACAGGAATCTTTCCTAGTGAAACGCCTTCAAATACCTTAACTTGCTCATCGTAGCTATCTAGCTTCTCACCCTTGTATGTGCGAGCCACAAACCGAACATCGCAGAACATTTGAGCCGCGTATGTGAAATTTCGCATACGGGCCTCCTGGGGGAACATAGGCTTGATTCGCCCAGTAGCCTCTTGAATTCGCGGCTTCATGTAAGTAATGTTTTCGAATGATAAACGAAGCTCATATTTGTATTTTTTTGTGGTTTCATCCTGCTCATGCCACACAACAATAGGTGCAGTAGACGATACGATGAGAGGAAGTTTATTGCGAATGAAATCCTCGAATGACTCGATCTGGTGCTCGACTAGCTTTGAGACGCCCTGCGCTTGAAAATATGTTGAAATTGAGTCCCAGTCCATGGTAATACTTTAAGACCCATTGTCCGTAAATCTATTCTTGATTCGTTTTTAATAGAGATGAGTCAGTTAAAAATAACAAAAGTAGATGAAGATGAAAAAGTCACACCAGCTCCAGTCGCAGCTGGAGTCCGTAAGACTGTAAGGACGTTCCCGCGAGGTATTCTGAAATCTTCAAAAACAAAGATGATATTGAAGGGAACTACTGATCCTGCAAAATCACCGCCTATCAAGAAATCTATGAAGAAGCATACTATACGATTACTAACAGACAAAGGAGCGCGCCATCATCGAAAAACTATTAAGCGTCGTGTTTCAAAAATGTCAGATGAAAAGGTGAAATCGATTGTTTTGAAGTCTGGTATTTTAAAGAATGCAAATACGCCAGTTTCCATGATGCGAGAAATGTTAGAAGGCGGGATGATCGCCGGATTCATTTCAACACAATAAATAACTAGAAATGACAAGTCGTTGGGGCCCAATGGGTTGGATGACTTTACATTCAATATCTGTATGTTATCCAGAAATAGCTAGCAATGAAGATCGGCAAATTATATCTAGATTTTTAGACAGATTTGCAGAGTGTATTACATGTCCGACTTGTAAGTCGCATTTCGTATCTATTTACGGGACATACCGTAGCATGTATCCCGATTGGGCAAATAGTCGATTTAATTTATTTGTAATGATGTGTCGATTACATAATACTGTAAATAAACGATTAGATAAACCAAGCCCTGCCACAGTTGCTGAAAGTATTCAAACCCTGAAAGCTGCTACGAAAATAACAAGTCCTGCTGTCTTTCGATCAAACTATATACAGTATGTAATGCAAAATTGGTCTTACCATCCAACTGGTGAAGGATTTGTGGCAGCCGGTGCGGCTCGTGAAATGCGCAGACTTAATGTTGAATATTTCACTCCCAGAGAAGTATCTTATGATTCGCTAAATTTTCCAGAAGCCGATCTTCTTCGAACAGTTCCCGAGAATACAGAGCATTACAGAGTTGGTAATGGAATACCGAGTTACTCTTCTAATATAAAAACTGGTGGGTTTAGATTCAGAGGAGGGAGATTGACGTTTGTTCGTAATTAGGATTCCATGGAAGAGAAATTCTAGGTTTCATTTCCCAATCGTGGCGTTTCATCCAAGGATTTCTAGTTTCAGAATGGAGCTCATCTGCAAACAGAACTCTACGCTTAGACTTACGTAAAGACGATTCTGGCATAATGAACTGAAGTTGATTATTGATAGTAAAATTGAGAGGAGATTTTTCAACAGAAGTAGTTTCATCGAATTTTAAAATATCAGAAATCAGAGGGGCATCTGCGTAAGGGTATACCCATCCCCAGTTAATTGGCTCACTATTTGCAAAGTAATGGGTGGTCCATTGAAATGTTTTCCAAAATGCTTCTACAACAGGACGCATATTGGTAACTCCATCTAAATTATGAAGTCCGTATTTCCTAGAAACTAGCGAAGGCGTCTTGCCCAAAATAGTTCGTTCTTCTGGACGTTTACGAATAGCAATTCTTTGTTTGAATATCTCCATCTCTTTCGAGCCAGCATATTTTAGGAATTGAAGTCTTCCAGATGATGTTGTCAAATCTGGATTTCCAGAAAGTTCGTAAAATTCGAGCGCACGTTGATAGCCGTCTTCCCGCAGAGAAAACATCCCTAAGTTTGGCATAAAATCATTCCCAAAACAGAGAATTGAAAGTGCCATATATTGATCAATTGGCAGAGGTAGTTGTGCCAAGAGACTTTGAATATTCATAGTAGCAAATTCTGCTTCCTTGAGCTTTGGATCGTTGAATTCAGCAGATTCTCTAAGCAGATACATGTTATTGCAGAGAGTTGAATGCTGTAGGCAAATAAGAATAAGATCAGCATCTAGGCCGTAAATACATACACTTCGCCTTGCAGATTCGGGAAGTTTGCCAATTTCCAGTATGAGTTTGTGTTCTCCTTCTCCTGGAATTGTAGTTCCGCTTAGAAATGCGTAGGGAAAGCGAGCCTTCAAAGCTTGCTCTAGCTCACGCATATAAGGTGTATCTGGGGAAATTTGATTACGATCAAATGGACCACTTCCCTCTTCTTTTGTTCGCATACGACGATATCGCTGTTGAACAATTTTTGCATATGGAACAAGCCCATCTAATGCAACAATTACTTGTTTAGCCCGGCAAACGTGTTTCAGAATATACTCAAACGCGTCTACCACCGATTTTACAGGGTCTTCATCTTTCAAATATCGATGAATTAAACAATTAAAATCAACACCTAATACATCAACTTCGATAGGGGCATTCTTTTTTACAGACTCTACAATACGTTTGTGTGATTTAACAAGACTCGCAAAGTAGAAGGGAATACCCATGTTTAAACTTCAATATGAATTCTCCTTTTAAACAGTAAATGATGTGGTTAGTAGTTGTATTAGCTGTTTTAAGTGCTGCGTTCTATGCTTATTCTATCGCAGGAACTGTGAAAGTCTCACCTAAGGCGGGCTGTTCATCATGCCCTAAGAAAGAAGTATCATTCACGTAATAAATGAGCTGCAGTATGCCAATGTCCGGCGGGTTTATTCCTGATGAAGATTTGCCTCAAGGCGGACGTAAGATTACACGCCGAGGTAGAAAAACAATTCGTATAACTGCTAAACGTATTCTTGATCGAGGCGCGCCTGGAAACTGGCAGGCCATCCATGGTCCAGGTATCGGAGAAATGAAAGAAGGATTGTTGACTAAGGTAGGCTACTCTGCAAAAAAGGGAAAAACTGCTCGTCATCGTGCGATCCGCAAGGCCGTGCGCGAATATGGGCCATTATCAACGTTTCGTAAACTGAACGCGGTCTCAGTCTATACAAAAAGAACATCCAAAGGGAAAAGTCGAACGTTGAAAGCCGACCGAAACTGGGTGAAAAAAACCTTTATGAAAGATTAAAAGATGTGGATTAAGCTGTTACTCTCTGCCCTAGTTTTCGCTGCCTTTGTTCCCGGTGTCCTTGTTACGCTCCCCCCGGGTGGCAGCCGCACGACCGTGCTCGCGGTCCACGCCGGTCTATTCGCTGTTCTCCACCACTTTGTGCTGAAGACGCTTTTGCCACTTGTTAGTGGTATGTAAAAACCTTTAGCTTAAATATAAATGGACCTCATTAGCAGCATCCTTTCTGCCCTCCTGTTTGCCGCATTCGTTCCCGGTGTATTAGTAACGATTCCGTCAAAGGGTAGTAAGGCTACTATTCTGGTTGTTCATGCTGTTTTGTTCGCGGTTGTTGTTTCGCTAGTAATGCAGTATTACTGGACCAATATTCGCGGTGTAGTTGAAGCTATGGGAAATTATGGTGTTACCTGCCCGAATGGATATGTGATGACCGGTGATCAGCGCTGTGAGCCAGTAGGACATGCGACATCTGATGCCACCACGGGATTTAAGTCTTCTTAAAAGACAAATGCAGTTGTGGGTTAATGTTTTGATGAAGGCACTTATTTTTATGCTTTTAGTGCCAGGTGTTCATTTAACTATTCCGCCAGGAGCGTCTCTGCGGGAACAGGCTCTCATTCATGGAGCTGTATTCGCAGTTGTTAATCACCTAGCATACAACTATCTGCTTCCTATGCTAGAGCGTTTTGAAAACCCAGACAGTCGTGTAAAGCAGCCATGCCCGCCTGGATATGATATGTGTCCTTCAGGCGACTGTCGCTTAGCTTCTGATGTCCACAGTCCTTGCAATTGATAAAAAATGGATGTTATTGTTTTTATGCTATGTTACCGCAACAAAATGATTCAAATCCTATCAACCACCGAGTTTATGCCAGGAACACGACGCCGTAGAATTTATATGTATGAAGATGAAGATATTGTTATGACAGATGAGGTAATTTATGAAAGTGAAGAAGAAGCATCTGAGCGAGAAGATGCTGAGCTTGACGCACTTCTTGAAATATTTGATGATACGTAACTAGTCTTTGCTGCTTCTAAAAGTTTAATAGCATCTTTTAACTCTCGAACTGCTGAATCTATCGAGCGTTCTGTGAGAAAATATGACTGTGCTCTGATTAGATGATCTGGGACCTCTTTTAAGTGTATCTGTGCCCTACAAATAAATGTCCCAAAAAATACTTTGCTCATGCCTTACAAAAAGAAAGTTTTTCCATGAAAACGGATTGTGCCGGGACAAGTAGGAGTATGTTACCACAACAAAATGCTCTGGACCAAGATTATTAACCTTCTAACTGCTCCTTCGTGCAACGAGCACCAGTTTGATTTGTCTGCGATGAATAACTCGGTTGTCAAGATGTATGAGAACCCTCAAATCTTGACATGGGAGGACGTTGAGACCTATTATGAAATGGAGCCGTGCGAGCATGATGCTATTTGGACTCTGACAAGCATGAAGGATGCTGATTATGAGAATCCTCTATACGATATTCTCGAGGAGGAAGAGGAAGAGGAAGAGGAAGATGAACTGACGGATGATGACATTGAGTATGCCGAGCATGTAACCGACCACGATTACTAACTAACTAAAAAGAAACAACACACTAATTAAAAAAATAAAGAAAAGAGTTTTTCATTGAAAATGGAACACAAATTTGGAACGTGGTAATTTACAACTATGCAAGAGACTGGAACTAAACGGAATACAATAGACCAATTTTATACGAACCCGTGTATCGCAAAGATTTGTGTTGATCTGTTGAAGTCACACACCGATTCAAATGTATGGATAGAGCCTTCTGCTGGAACAGGGTCTTTCTTGCAACATGTTCCTGATGCAGTCGCATACGATATTGATCCAAAATATCCGGGGATTATTCAACAAGATTTCTTAACAACTGATCTTCCAGAAGAGTGTGTTATATTTGGAAATCCGCCATTTGGTCGTCAAAGTTCTATGGCTAAAAAGTTTATTCGCCACGCATGCTCTAAAGCCGCCTTTGTAGCATTCATTCTTCCCAAATCATTCATGAAACCTAGCATGCAAGTCTGCTTTCCCCTGCAATATCACCTGATTGATACATTTTCTATTCCTCCAAACTCGTTTATTCTGAATGGAAACGCGTATGATGTTCCATGTATCTTTCAAGTTTGGAAACGACAAAATGAGCTGAGAATACTTGATACTAAAACACAGCCAGTCGGGTTTCAGTTCGTTAAAAAAACAGAGCCCCACAATTTAGTTATTCGTCGAGTTGGTGTTAATGCAGGTATGTGTTCATTGCCGAATGATCAATCGATTCAAAGCCATTACTTTATAAAAATTGACGATCTAGTTGATATTGATTATATCATGCAAGAATCAAAAACTTGGACAATCGTAGAAAACACAGTAGGTCCAAAAAGTTTATCTAAATCTGAAATTTGTATTTTACTAAACCCGTGCATTTCTCTTGCGAATAGCAGAGTCGTATGATGAGTTAATAGTGACTCCGCGAATAGTCGGGTCTGTCGAAATATATCTTAGTAGATCAGTATGTTTCTTTATATTTGAAATCGAGCACTGCAACCTTCTCTGGGCATCAGAATCTACTTTTGGGTTAAATCGAATAATACCACTTTTTCGATTTAACTCATCTTTCTTTTGATGAAGCTCGCGTTTTGTATCCAGATCAACTTTGCCGCATGGAATCTTGCGAATATATGTCATATACTCTTGAATATCATCAATTGTCAAATCTCCAAATAGAAGTGTTTTATCGTCCAGAGAAATTTCAAACACTTCAGTTATAAGTTTTTTGTCAGAGTCTTGTTTCAATTTGACTATGATACAAGTATGTATCTCTGATTCTGGATAAAGAAATATGCGGCGAGGACATCCCATGCATAAAGACCCATTTCCGGTAATAGTTTTGATAGAAATGTTTTCTTTTGGGTTATAGACATTATTACGCTTGTCTATATCATGAATATCTGTGTATTTGCCCTTTTCTGTAACTCCAAATACTTTTGTTCGGATCTCATTTTCGATCAGGAATCCGTGTCGTTGGCTTTCCATGGTATGTTTGATGTTAGCAGATGTATACTTCACAAATCCATTTTTAAACAGTATTCCGTTAGGACGCATGTCTTATCTGCTTAAAGTATAAAAGTGTGAATGATAGGAGGCCATACACATTCTTTGAGAATAAATCTAAAATATTATACATTGAGTTTTTGGATGCAAATGGTAGAAGTGCAGAAACACCATATGCACCCCATACGATGAAAATGAAGTAGTAAAAAGTTAAAGAAAGCGATGTGAACTTTGCGTATTCTGAATATAGCAAGTTGAATATATAAGTAAATGGTATAAATCCAAGTGTAACTCCAAGATTTGTATCGATGAATGAAAGTTCAGAAGCAAGCCCAAATCCTAACATAGTTGCATTAGCTGCTATAATTTTTAGTATGTTACTGGATTCCTCTTGAATAGATTCAAACAACCGTATATTTCTATTTGGGTCTCTTAGATATTTAAATAGTATAATAAATCCTATTAACATAACTGGAGTTGTAATAAACCAATCTAGATAACGATGGCTGGTGATATTCCGATGTAACTTGTTCGAAAATATCAGATACACTAGATACAAATAGAACACGAATTCGATAGATTGCACTAATAATTCCATAGTCAAAATATCTTTGATGATGAGATCTTTTGATGGAACCTCGAAGAATAACCCGGTTGCCTCAATGACGCTGGTGATAAATTGTAGAATAACGCTTAATAATACCGTAAATTTTACGTTATCCATATTATGTTAGATCCGAGTTTAAACACTTTGGACAAATTCCCACCGTAAATAATCACAAATCTTTTTCCAAATTTGATCATGCTGAATAAGTCTGTCGCGAGACTTTAGTAATGGAAAATATACTTTATACTCATCGAGTTCTAATAGCTCAAAAAACTTGAATAAGATATACGAATATGACAAAAAATTCGTCCTGTCATCTGGACAGTAAAGCAAGAAAGGAGCTTGAATTTCTTGGAACATTGCTCGGACCTTTTCTTCGATTTCAGGCGTAATTGTTGGCGGAGGGTTGCCATTTAGCCTAGAGAGAATGTGTGTTGCGTGTTCGTAATACTTTGATCGATTCAGTTTCTTGAGTATTTCTCGCATATCTTTTTCCGTCAATTCTGCCACGTTTTGAATTCGTCGCTTCTTGATCTCGCAAATAACTTCGTGCATTATTTCGTCTGGAATAATCGTTGATTCTTTTGCCTGGAATTGGTTCAAAATTTCATTCAAGTGATTGATCTTTTTGTATGCGTAATTATTGCGCTCCTTTGGTGGATCGCGAAATGATGGAAAATCTGAAACGACGAGCATATATTCCTCTGATCCGCATGTCGGACACACTAAAATTCCATCATCAAGTTCTTCACGCGAAATATTGCATCGTTCACAATGTTCAGTTAATGCTTTTTGTTCAGCAGATTCATTGCCAGTGTTTAATTTCATACGGCCAGCATATTCTTCAAAAAGCTGTTTCTTCGAATTACTTCCAGAATCAGCTGAGGCTGTAGACGTTGCAATCAAATATTTCACAAATGTATTTTGATCAGCAGGGGTTGCGGTAATCACAGATGCCTTCTCTGCAACTCCGTAGTATTTTAGCATGATATCTGCATTCTTCAAATAGTAGTCTTTTAAAGGATCTGCTTGATCTAGTCTCTCTTGAATTTCACGAGATTCTTTCATTAGTCGAGATACTTGCAAAATATCAGCTAGCTCGCTGGAACCTTCAAGACTGTTTATTTCACGTTGGTTATCTATAATTCTCTGATTCAGCTCATAGGTTGATAATGCTGTTTCGCGAATATTAGAAATCATTCCTTGATGAAGAGAATCTAACGTTCCAGTGACGATTTCTTGCTTATTTCGAGATGTAGTATCACGAAACTTTTTTATGCGAAAGACGTTGTCCATATTGATTGATTCAATTACGTGCGTGAAAATACGAAATAGAGAATCAAAAGTCCTGCGACAATAGTTGGAATTCCAGATGCCGAATTCATGTTTGAGAATGACTCAATAGGTGCTTTACACTGTGAAATATCAACTGCCTGACATTCATTTGCGTCAAAATCAGGACTCAGCGATGTAGTCAAGAATCCAGCTCCAGCTCCTGATGTTACGTTACACTTATAGCATTCGCATGCAGGGGTTCCGTCGCTTGTAAGTGCTGAAAACATGTAAAGTGGATTTAAGCCTTCAATGTCTCCTACAATCCCTGGAATTAGTCCGTTGAAATCTGCTCCAATTTCAGACATACTTGCTGGCATCAAGTCAGCTCCAGACGCTTTATTATTGATATAATTCATACGTGGCTGTGTAGAGCCGTCCGAAGCAGTGCACACTCCACCAGTGTTTACGAAATACTGATTTCCTAGTGGAGGATTGCCTGTGATTAATGTTTGAACATATGAGTTTATCGCACTTGCATTTGTGCTCAGTTGGTCAAATGTTCCGCCGCTCCCAACTCCGAGAGATGATGGGCCCGGTAAATTATCGGCATAACTGTATGCTGGTCCGAGCAAATCTGTCTGAACTTTTGATGGATTCTTTTCAATATCCGACCACAATGGGTTGCTTCCCAAGTTTGCCATTGTTCTTATGACAAGTTTTTGATGTATTGTCTTGCTTGGATCATATATGATGGATTTGTAAGAGCACACGGCCTCTGTTTTACTATTGATCTTACTGCCAAATCAAACTCATATCTAAATTTTTTGCAAATATAGATAAGTGTTAAGAATCCACTTCTATTGATTCCACACTGGCAATGAACATATATTTTCGTCGCATCTCGACTTCTTAAGAAACTATTCATAACAAATTCAAATTGAGGATACCATCTAGTAATATCTTCATCTAAACTATCAACTGCATATAAACATTCATAATTTTCAGGAAACTTAGATGAAAACCATGATGGACTATCTTCGGGAAAAGCGCAGTTTATAACATGTGTAATGCCATACTTTTTAACAAATTCAGGCGTTAATGTCTCTCCGGCTCCAAACAGAATTAGAGGGTGGACGCTTGCAACCGGGTCTTTCTGCCATCCTTGGGAGTTGCGTCGGTATCCCAATAACGAATCTGCCATTATTGATCTATAGTAAAATGCTTGAAAACGAAACTGTTTTATGTAAGAAGTATTGTCGTAAACAAACACCATGGATTACATGAACGTTCACAATACTGAGTTTCATACGGCAACAATTAGGAGGCGGAACAAGATCATCGCCACAGCTAGGAATAAGATTGGAACTCGTAGCAATGGATGCGGATGGGATGATCAAAGTTTACATGCGGAACGTGCAGTCGTGAAGGCTCTTGGTGATACTTCACAACTGAACGGTTGTACGCTAGAAGTCATTCGAATTAGCAAACATGGTAATATTCGAAACTCAGAGCCATGCCGCAACTGCAAGGCATTTCTACATAAGTGCATGCGCGAATATGGTTTGCGGAAGGTAATTTATTCGTCTGACAATGAGGACGAAGATGCGAGAACTATTATGGTTTAAATATCAAAAAAGAGCACTACCGAGAGTTCCAAACACATACCCAACTGCTACCGCAACTCCTCCAAGAATGGCAGCACCCATATATGATGGAACACCTCCAGACGTATACGTGTTAGGAATATACTGCAGAATTAGAGATCGAGGAGTTGACAACGAAATCAAAATAGCACCCAAGAAAAATCCAAAATAAAGCATCAAGTTTTTTATTGCATACCGGACCGTGCTGAATGTTTGTGACTGGTTATAAGAAGGCTGAGGCTTCTGGGCAGACGTGTTCATTGGGCTAATGAAAGGATCGCCTCCTCCAGTAACAATTGGAGAAAAGGTTGTTGACTGTGGCAAACTAGGATTCTGAACCGGTCCCGATCCAAGAAGCTCGCTTAAATCAGTTGCACCGTCTGCCATTTATTTAGAAGGCAGGATTTCGCATTGAGTATCCTCCGCATGATACCGAAAACACTTATCGCCTTGGCGAACCGGCTTATTTACAATATCGGACAACGGCATTGATAAAGTAGGAATTACTAAAATAGGTCTATGAAAGAGCATCACAATAACTCCAAGTCCAATGATGAACGAAAGAAGAGGGGCTGCTTTTTCATTGCGAAAAATTTGAATAACCTTTGCTAGCATCATTTGTTCTGTGACGCGATGAAATTAAGAGATGTCGCATCACTCGAGCAAGGAATCTCTTCGGTTCTGAATCGAACACATCCAGAAGGCGTTTTGAAAACACTTTTATCATTCGGCAACGGTAAATGCATTTCCTTGCGAACCGGCGGAACAAATACAGAGACGATTAAAAGTCCGGTTAGAGATCCTACGAATATCCAAAGCGGAGATAGCATACTGCTTACTTATTAGTATGGGATAAAGTCTAAAAATACATACGGGGCGGTTATTATCTGAGAAGCATTTCCTGCTTGGGCAGCATCATATTCTAACATAAATGCTGCTCCTGGAAATCCAGATCGAAGTAATATTGGGTCCGATTCAGTTACTCCTAAATTTACAGATCCATTAGCTACATTTCCAAAAAAAAGTCCAATGTATCTTAATGCACCTGAATCTACCACACGGGCCTGGATTGGCGGAGTAAGGGTTAATGTCAAATGAAAATCAGAATCTACTCCAGCCTGTAACGAATACGTGACTCCGTTAATAGGGTTAGTTGAAAGATATGATGAGAATAGATTGTTTAGAATGCCAATACATATTTCACGGCTATACCTTGGTAGTCCAATAAAGCTACCTGTTCCTTGCCGTCCCCAGTTACTTGCAAGAAGTTGCGAATCAAAAAATGCTCCAAAGTATGTGTATTGTCTATTTACGGAATTATAAGTGTAATAACTGTTGGGTGGCAAATCTGTATTCACAACAAAAAAGAATGTGCTTTGATTTATCCCTAAAGCGAGTTGCTGAAAAAACGATAAAACAACACTGGCCGGAGGTGTTTCTACACAGCTTAATTCATTAAAAGATGGGATACTACATTTACTTAATATATAATTATTTGTTGTAAAATTTGGGGACAATCCAACACTTGCCTGAATCGGATTATTGGTTAGTCCAACCCTTCCTGGATATTGAACCTTGTTATTTCGTCCTTCTGTTTGGACACGTATGCGGTTTGTATATCCCTGCGCACTCATTTACTTTCTTGCGCGGCAGGAATTCTCAAAACTGGCCGGTATACTACAACTGGTCTAGTATTTGTAGATGGCGGTAGTTGTTTCAAATCTTCAAAACGCTGTCGCGCTTGTTCGATTGGTAAATCCTTGTATAGTATCTCCAGTTTCAATTGCAGGAGTCTGTCCATATTCTGTTGTGGGAACATTTCTTACCGCATTATTCCACGTTCTTGCCTCGAACTTAACTTTTTGAAGTTCTGGAGGGGTCGCAGTTCCATAGCTGTAATACAAAAAGAACGCAAACGACCCTAAAACAGATACCAAAATAACAACGTTGAACCACCACGAAAAAATTGAATCTCGAACTGACTTAACCCAAAGAAGATTATTCTCAATTTGGGGTAAGTTATCTTTTACTAAATGAAACATCTGTGTAAAAACACAAGAAGAACAAATGGCGTCTTTAACCACAGTATATTTGATATCTTTGGTTCTTTCAAGCTTATCTGCGGTCGGATCTACGATTATGGTGAACCGATTTTTTCCAGAAACACCTTTGCCAGCTGAGTCTCCGCAAAACATTGAACAAACTGAACCTCCAGTTTCTGAAGAAGTTTCTCTACCTGCGGAGTAACCGATTCGTGTGTGCAAATAGATACGTTCTTTATTCTAGTTGCTAACAAAAGCCGAATACATTCATATTGCTCAATCGGCTTCAGCTTATTCATGCAAATTGTGATCGGCACATCATTATACATAAGATGTTCACGTATCAGGTCCATTATTGCTGTATGGCAGAAACGGTGAAAATACATCACCTTCTTCAACCAATTGTTGTCGGTCATCATCATATTCAATATGTAAAACCTTTGGATGATACGGGTGGGGGTCTTCTGTAAATATAGTATGCATGACTTGAATTGGTCCCAATTCTTTGATATTTCGTATTGTATCTGTGACATCTGCTGACTTAGACTCCGAAAACCACAGGGCTTTTCTTACATTTGGGAAGCCCTGTGGGTGCTCAACTGGCGGTTTAAAAAAGTGAATTTTGCCAGCGTATGATTCTGTAAGAAGTAGCGTTCCAGTATTCCAATTATGTCCTATACAAGGTATTGCAGAATATGAATGTTTGTGAAAGATTTCAATCGCAGTTACATCGTTCGGATTTTTACATAACATATGTAAATAAATATGTTCATCGCTAGCCCAAAATAGAGAATTATCTCTAAAATGCTGAAACGAACTATTATACAGCTGTTTAAATTTAGCCCAAGCAGCTTTATTTCCGAGTATCATCCCACCAACAATATATGATCTTTGAGAACATTTTTCATCTGAAATACCACGATCATATATATTCTTTATGATAGCTCTTCTCAATGTAAAACAAATTGAATCTTTTATGATATTGCCGAATTTAATCGTAGGATAGGTTTTTATAACGCGATATAAATTTGTATTCGTAAAGGTATCTTGAATAAGTCCAATATCAGTCCAGACATAATACGTATAGTTTGGAAATAATTTAATTGCTCGGTTTACAAAGTTATATTTTTCATGATACAACTTTATAAGAGCCGGACTTAAACCTGCTTTACCTACAGTGTTCTCATATAATTTTACCTGAATATTATACTCACCGTCGGATACAAGCATGTTTGATTCCCATTCTTTGATAGGTAAGATAATTGGAAATATTCTATCTAATTTTGGAATAAAGCCTAAACAGTCTTCGGTTGTAAAAATCACTATAAAACAGTTTGATGATTCAATAAACTTGTTCATACAATGAACATATTTTTCAAATGAACGTTTTGAGTTCAAGTTATACAGCGCAGATACAACTAGCGATTTCATTAATTAAAATGAGCTCAGCTTCTGCGTATATGGGTTCTGTTTGTGCGCATCTAGAATGGATGGGTGATTTCTGCTAACGAGAACATCCTGCTGCAGAGGCTCATTGTAGCGGTAAGAACCCATATGTTCTGACCCAGGAGTGACAATGTTCCGAGGCACATTGAAGCGAGACGCATCGGACAAAACAGTTTCATCCTTCTTTGTCTGGGCTGAGTATGTGTCTGCGCCGATAGAGTAACCAGTTCCCTGGGCTCCAGCAGGGCCAGGTCGCCCTTCAGCGGTCAAGCGCATAAACTCTTCAAAAGGCTCAGTGAACGCTCGAATATAAGATGTAAAAATAGCATTTCCTCCTGCTGCTCCCATATATTCGCCTTCAGTTGTTTCACGAGCCTGCGTCTTCATGGGCTGCTCAGAATAGATGCGAGGTGCAGTTTGTGCGCCCACCGCCGTATTCGCACGATCCATTCCAAGAACAACAAATCTGTCTGGCTTATTCTTGTTAACATCTGCCTGAATACCTGGCATAGTAACATGGTTTGCTCCTGGGATTACTGGAGGCTCGTAAGATAGTTTGGGGTTTGTATCAATTCGCAATTCATCTGTTGTCTTGGGAAGCATATAGTCATGCAACTGATCCTGCTGGAACCCGCCCTTTGGAATATTCGTATACCCATCGTTTGCTCCCGGGCCGACCTGAACCTGCTCAATCGGGAAAACGTTTTTCATGTTCTGACCAGATACCATACGTGACTGCTCAAAGTCAGTCTCTACTGGGTTGCCGAAAGGATTTCCACTGCCAGGTTTGGCATCAAAGAATGACTTAACTTCTCGCTTCTGAAAATATTCCTTGCCAGCTCCAGTGTGGGTATCTAAGATTCCATTTGTAGCCCCAGAATACATGCTTTGAGTCACACGAGCACCGAAGAACGGGACTTCATTATTGTGTCCTGCATTTTCTTGGCTGTGAATAATTTCATCTTGAATTGTTTCAGTAGGACGCGGCATCATAGGATGGCGCGATACGAATGATTCTTTTTGCTGGTCGACTGCGAGCATATACCCGACAGCTCCTAGCCCGAGTAAAAGTGCTAGCTCAATCATCTTTGTATTTGATGCTTACTTTTTCTTGTCTAGTCTTGCG
>Ga0164292_10002020_pt1 | contig 16548 bp, 17 predicted proteins | sample GEODES117metaG_FD_111486 | JGI IMG/M metagenome (GOLD analysis project Ga0164292, IMG submission 111486) | Eutrophic lake water microbial communities from Lake Mendota, Wisconsin, USA - GEODES117 metaG | ecosystem: Environmental > Aquatic > Freshwater > Lake | place: USA: Lake Mendota...
TCAGCCAGTGAGCCTGACCTCGTGGACAACTATGCGCAGCTCAGGTGGGCTGATTATTAGTAACCTCGGTGTGGTTGGTTCGCGGTTTCACCATTTCGCTCGAAATAGCGATACCGTGTTAGCACGTGAGCTCACCCGCACACGTCCTGATTTGATCGTCGTGGCATTCGGAACGAACGAGGGCTATGATCCAGATTTGCGGATCGAAAATGCTGCCGCGGCAATGCGCGCGCAAATCGAGCGTATCCGTAAATTGCTGGGGTACAAAGTTCCTTTCATGTTGATTGGACCGCCAGATGTGGTGACGCAAAAGCATGACGTCGCGCTGCCGAATTTTCCGGAGACCGTAGTTTGCGCCAATGGCTGGTTTGTCCCCGGCAATATAATGCGCATGCGCCAGATGGAAATCGATTTGGCCAAGCAAATGGATCTCGCTTTCTGGGACTTGCAGGGGGCTATGGGCGGTCCATGTTCAAGCCTGTCTTGGGTGGCACAAGGGATGCAAAGTAAAGATCATGTGCATTTTACTGCAAGTGGTGGAGGCGTGCTGGGCCGTTTGCTCGCAGCAGATCTTGACCAGGCACGCGTTGAATTAACAGGAGGATAGAAAGCTTGCTGTTCCCCACTCTCACTTTTCACATTTTCTTCCTGTTAGTTTTCGGGGTGAACTGGGCACTTCGGCGTTCAGTCGACTGGCGGCTAATTTTTTTGCTTGTCACCTCGTGGATATTCTATGGAGTTTGGGACTGGCGGTTCGTCGCACTTTTACAGGCTAGTGCCTTCTTTAATTGGGGGTGCGCCAATCTAATCGTGAATGCGAGAGATAATCAGAAGATTAAGAAACTCTGGGTTGTTATTGGTGTTTTACTCAACCTAGCCATTTTGGCTACGTTCAAGTATTTTGATTTCTTTGCTGAAGAGATTAATGGGGTGCTGCGTAGCCTTGGCTGGCAACGTGATATTCCAATCATTGGAATAATTCTTCCCGTTGGCGTGTCATTTTTCACTTTCCAGGGAATGAGCTACATCATCGACATTTACCAGGGTAAAACCAAACAAGCGCGGCTGCTTGAACTCAATGTTTTGATGAGCTTTTTCCCGCACCTCGTGGCGGGCCCGATTGTTCGACCGAGCCATATCCTACCCCAGTTGCGGCTTGCGCCAAACCTCACACGCGCGGTTGCGGCAACCAGCATTCTGTTGATATTGTGGGGTGTATTCAAAAAGGCAGTAATTGCTAACGAACTCTCCGTTAATCTTGTGGATCCGGTGTTTTCTATGCCCTCGCAGCATAGTAGCCTTGAGCTGTTAATCGCCGCTTACGGTTACGCGGTGCAGATCTACTGCGACTTTTCTGCTTACAGCGATATGGCGGTAGGGCTTGCAGGGCTGCTCGGGTTCCGCTTCCCACGCAATTTTGATCAACCTTACAGATCATCGACACTTCAGGAATTCTGGCGTCGCTGGCACATCAGCTTGTCCACTTGGCTGCGTGATTACCTTTACATCGCTGCGCTGGGAGGCTCGCGCCAGAGCATAGCGAAAACTTGCCTAGCACTATTTTTGACCATGGTTCTTGGTGGTTTGTGGCATGGGGCGAGCTATAATTTTGTTATTTGGGGCACAATACACGGGGCAATTCTGGTGGCGGAGCGGCTTATAAAAATGCTACGCCCTGCCTGGCTCCCCGTGCTTCCGGTTTGGGTCGGAACACTCATTACGTTCAATATTGTAACTGTTGCGTGGATATTCTTCCGTTCCTCAGAGTTCGTGATCGCGCAGGAATATCTGGCTGGAATTATGCGCTTTGACAGCAGCACGCTAGTATTGACGACCCCTTGGATGGTCGCGCTGATAGTGGTTGGTATGAGCTGCCACTTCGGTCCTACTAATGCGATTGAAAGAGTGAGTGCCAAGATGCGTCTGCTGCCGGCTTGGGCGTTTGCCGCTGCTGGCGTCCTAATACTTTTGCTCATTGAGGGGCTGCGCGGGGTTGGCGTAGCTCCATTTATCTATTTCCAGTTCTAGGAGGTTACGCAATGAATAACGGGCTGCCCTGGGGAGAATCTCCAATAGATGTCGAGGATGATCAAACGCCCGGCTACAGCTGGACAGCTCGGATTTTTATTGCGAGCTCGGCATTACTTATCGTTTTCAATTCACACGCCATCGCCAACTGGGCAAATCAATTGACAATCTCCTCAAGGACTGCGCCCTTGATTACCGCGGCGGTGCAATGGCATGAAGAAACCGGTAACCTAGGATTTAATTTCGTGGTGGCCGAAGTCGAGCGCCAAGCAAAGTCAGTAAGAAAATTAACTTGGTCTGATTTTAGTGATGGGCCCAAAGCTTCTGCAGATCTAAGCGATCCAACTAGCGGTGGTAGTTGATTTCAAAGAGGCACTATCTTTGTTTTGGTTATAGCTGAGCTTGGTCCGCTCTACCACGCTGAAACTGCACTCGAGCGAGTTTGATACTAGCTTGGAAATTTAGGCGAAAATGAGTTTGTAGAGATTGACGTAATAGTCCTTTCTGTCGGCAGTCCCTCCATATTGCCAATAGACTGCCTCAACATTCCCATCGCCGTCAAAATCATCGAAACCGATCAATTTCCCACTCCCTTCAGACGGCGGAAGGGATACGTTGAAATTACGGAATGATGCGCCATTCTCATTAATGTAGATCCTAAGCGTGCCGTCCTGCCGGGCAAAGACCATATCGTCTTTTCCATCTTTGTTTACGTCTCTGACATATAAGGCTGGTGACCATTGTAAGAACCCTGCGTAAATGTCAGCATTGTCCTGCTTGATGGCAGTGCTTGTTATATCGACAAATTTTCCTGCGTCGTTCCTTAAAATCTGGAGATAATCACCGCCATAATAGGGGGCGTATCGTGAGTGCGACATTATGAGATCGAGATCTCCATCCTTGTCCATGTCAGTGGTTCGCGTCTCCATATGGAGAGAGTTTTCGGTACCGTAAACTGTCGCAGGAAGGGGTGTCTTATCATTGAAACTGAAGTTGCCGTTATTGTTCCAGAATACGTAACTGTATGAAGAACCGTGCCCAAAGCCCGCAACAATATCATCATATCCATCCGCGTTGAAATCGGCGAGGTGAACATCTAACAACAAGTTATTCTGTCCGCTGGGAATTTGTGTTGGGTTCAGTAAAGGAACGGAGTTTAGTTGATCCAAAAATGTGCTCGACCTGGAGGTGAAGGAACCTTCCGCATTTTGAACTAAGAACAGGGGTTCGAACCCTTCCCTATGGCGCCAGTTGGCAATCAGAATATCATGCTTACCATCGCCGTTAATGTCCCCTGTCGCCATTGCGTGGGCGTCCGTCCCATTCGCGGCAAGACTTGATAGCGTGGTAATGCGAGGAATAAGCTCTGGCCGTACCCTTGCCCCGCTTGCACCGCCTACGGCCAAAACCGCCGTGCCATATGCCGTCGGATCATTGTAACTCCCAGAAACATTGTGTGCGACAAAGAAGGCAGCGGGGGTGCCGCTGACTGTTAAAAACGCTGATCGACGTGCGCCAAAAACAGATGGGAATTGATCGTTAGCAGCCTGCCGAAACTCTAATTTACCGTTATCATTCGAGAGGTAAATAAATGGCAATCGCGCAAATACTGGCGTGCCATATGCTTTGTTCAGCGGAACGACCAGTTCGGGAAAGCGATCTTTCTGGAAGTCGATTGAGATGCTTCCTTGAGGAAAAATGTCCGCAATGCCTCTGGGGTTCGTTACGCCACCGTAAACATATTCCGGAACAACGTCGGATGATGATACTGTATGGATTTGGTAAGATTTTTTTAGGGTCGCGCTCGTGTAGGTGATGGGCGCCGGAGTTGTTGGCGCAGTTGGTTGTGTGGTGCCAGTTGGCATAGTCACAATAGGTGCGTTGGAGGATGTGCTACCCCCACCGCCGCAAGACGAGAGCAACAAGCACGCTGCCAGCACGCTAAAAGGTCGGAGTTTCAAATAAAGCTCCCTCTAATCTTAAACCGCTGATGCCGTCCTCTAGAAAACGCAAACTCTACCCCATTCGCCGAACCAGCAAGCAGGTTTTTTCGGACCTCTCTGAACACGCCTCTACTCAGAGATGTGTCTTGTGCCTCCAGCACCGCCAATAACCCCACGCCCAGAAGCGGTGTTGTTGATCTGACTTGGAAGCGATATCCTAGGACTGCACCGCGCATCATTTTTTAGCTAATCGATCTAAAATTGCCTCAGTCTGCCGCGCGCAGCAGTTTTGCCATTTCGGCGTCATCCCATTCGACGCCGCCCGAAATCCGCCAAACCTCTTTGCCTGCGCTGTCATATAAAATCGTGGTGGGTAGCGCGATGGCGTTATTAAAAGCGGCCAGTATCGCGTTGTCCGCGTCGGTATAAGGCACCAAATTCTTGACCTTTGTCTCTTTAAAAAACGCCAAAACGGGTTCGCGGCCTTCCAGATCTTGGGATATCGCAATGACCGCCATCCGATCCTTTTCCAACTTTGCCAGCGCGTCCAGGGTCGGCATTTCGGCTTTACATGGTGCACACCAAGTCGCCCAAATGTTGAGCAACAGGGGCTTGCCTTCAAAATCTGCTAAGGTCACATCCTGTCCGTCAGCGTCCGCAAAGGGCGCGGTCGGCGCCTTTTGGCCCGCAAATTTATAGCTGAGCGTCGCGCGGCTGCCATTTGCACTTTCCAATAAGATATCGGCTTTGTCGGTAGCACTAGAGTTTTTGGCCGATGCCGGTTGCGCTTGCCCCTCGGGCAGGGTTTCTTTATCGCACCCAGTTAACACCAGAAGGATTAGGGCAATTACAAAGCGCATGTCGGATTCCAATAGCATGTGGGGCGGCCGGTTCGGCGAAGGCCCCGGCGCAATCATGCGCGAGATAAATGCCTCCATCCCATTCGACAAGCGTCTTTGGCAAGAAGATATCGCAGGTAGCAAAGCACATGCCGATATGTTGGCCGCAAATGGCATCATTTCGGACGCAGACAATGCCGCAATCCAAAAGGGCCTCGACGCGATCCATGCCGAATATCAAGCCAATGGCGTGCCCGTTGATCTAACGCTTGAAGATATTCACATGGTCACCGAAACGCGGCTACGGGAACGCATCGGCGAACCTGCAGCGCGGCTACACACGGCCCGGTCACGCAATGATCAGGTCGCGACCGATTTCCGTCTGTGGGTCCGCAATGCCACACAGGAAATCGACGCTGGGTTGCGCGCGTTTCAATTGGCACTCGTCGCCCGCGCTGACGAACATGTGAGTAGCATCATGCCCGGCTTTACCCATTTGCAAGTGGCGCAGCCGGTGACGCTTGGTCATCATATGATGGCTTATTATGAAATGGCGAAACGCGACCGCAGTCGCTTTGCCGATTGCTGCAGTCGCCTGAATCTCTCGCCTTTGGGTGCCGCCGCTTTGGCGGGGACATCCTTCCCGATTGATCGCGCCGCCACCGCCGCTGCGCTTGGCTTTGATGGGCCTATGGGCAATAGCCTCGATGCTGTATCCGATCGCGATTTTGCGCTGGAGTTCCTCACCGCTGCGGCCCAAACCGCTTTGCATCTGTCGCGTCTGGCCGAAGAAATGATACTTTGGGCATCGCAGCCCTTTGGCTTCATCGCTTTGCCCGATGCCTGGTCAACGGGCAGCTCTATCATGCCGCAAAAGCGCAACCCCGACGCTGCCGAACTGGTACGTGGCCATGCCGGCCGGATCATTGGTTGCATGAACAGCCTGATGATCACCATGAAGGGTCTGCCCTTGGCCTATTCCAAGGATATGCAAGACGACAAACCCCCTGTGTTTGAAGCGTATGATCTGCTCGCTTTGTCGATTGCAGCGATGACCGGCATGCTTGCCAATGTAACGTTCAACACGGCGCGTATGCGGGAAGTCGCAGAAACGGGATTTTCTACCGCAACCGATTTGGCCGACTGGCTGGTTCGCGCATTTGCCATGCCCTTCCGTGAGGCGCATCATGTTACCGGCAGCATCGTCAAGGCCTGTGAAGCGCGGGGCATTAGCCTGTCGGATATAAATGCTGACGACTTGGCCGCGATTAATCCCGTGCTCGCTGGCTGTACTTTGCCGGATCTGTCGATTGATGGCTCTGTCGCCAGTCGCACCAGCGTTGGTGGCACCGCGCCCGTGCGCGTTAAAGAAGCGATAGCGGCAGCAAAAAAGGAACTTGCAGCATGACATTGCAGCGCATCCTATTGGTCAGCGGTATCGCGCTTGCGGTCACAGCGTGCGGCAAGGTTGGCGACCTTGAACCTCGGACGGGCAATGCCTTACCGCCAAAAGCCTATGGCCAAACGACAGATCAAAATGCGGGCGTGTTAACCACGCCGTCGGCGCAGGCGCGGCCCGGGCGTAGCGATGAATTGTTGAAACGTTCGGAAAGGCGCGCAGACGACCCCTTTGATATCGCACCGGGGGAGCAGCCCCAGCCCTTAAACGCCGAAGGCCAAGTGCCAGCTGTCAAAACCGATCCCGAATAGAAACCCATGAACCATTTTCACCTTATCAATGGCGTGTTGCACGCTGAAAACGTACCGCTCGCCGACATTGCGGATGCCATTGGCACGCCTGTCTATGTCTATTCACGGGCGACATTCGAACGCCATGCACATGTGTTTCGTGCGGCTTTGTCAGGGCTGGATAACCCACATTTGGCCTTTGCGGTAAAGTCGAACCCAAATCTTGCGGTGTTAAAAATTCTGGCGCGGCAAGGCTATGGTGCCGACGTCGTTTCGGGCGGCGAAATGGACCGCGCGCTGGCCGCGGGCATGGCAGCCGAAGATATTGTCTTTTCCGGCGTTGGTAAAACTGCCGAAGAAATGACCCGCGCCTTGAAGGTGGGCGTTGGCCAGTTCAACATTGAATCGGAAGAAGAAGGTCAGGAGCTGGCAGCCCTCGCCGCTACGCTTGGCCTCACGGCGCAGGCCGTGCTGCGTATCAATCCCGACGTCGATGCAGGCACCCATGGCAAGATCTCAACGGGTAAGGCCGACAATAAATTCGGCGTTGGCATCCACCGCGCGCCGGGCATTTATGCGCGGCTAAGCACTTTGCCCAACCTGCATATGCGCGGTGTCGCCCTGCATATCGGCAGTCAGTTGACGAGCCTCGAGCCGCTTGAGACCGCCTTTGAAAAAGTGGGTGTGCTGCTGCAGGAATTGCGTGCCGCAGGACATGTGATCACACATGTCGACTTGGGCGGCGGCCTTGGCGTGCGCTACCGCGAAGGGGACAATCCCCCGGAGCCGGCCGAATATGGCGCGATGGTCGCACGCGTGACCAAGGATTGGGGTGTGCGATTAATGTTCGAACCGGGCCGCATTATCGCTGGCAATGCGGGCGTCTTGCTCACGCGGGTTATCCGCGTAAAGCCTGGTGCAGGCAATGCGCCGTTCGTTATCGTCGATGCCGCGATGAACGACCTCGCCCGCCCTGCGCTTTATGATGCATGGCATGATTTTGAAGCGGTCACGCCCAATGGGCAAAAAATGATGGCCAATATTGTTGGCCCGGTATGCGAAACTGGCGACACATTCGCCATGGGACGAGAGATTGATCCGGTTGTCGCCAATGACCTTGCCGTTTTTCGGACCGCTGGCGCTTATGGTGCGACGATGGCGAGCACTTATAACAGCCGTGGATTGGTACCCGAAGTCCTCGTCGACGGCGACAAGTTCGCAGTGGTCGCCGAACGGATCGCGCCTGAGACAATATTGGCGGCAGAGCATGTGCCCGACTGGCTGAAATAGGAATTCGCGTTGGATCAGCTGCCGATATTTGTGAATCTGAAAGGCAGGAATGTCATATTGGTCGGCGAAGGCGAAATGGCCGATGCCAAAAGACGCCTGATAGAGCGCGCAGGTGGCATATGCGTGGATGCAGGGAACAAGGATGCGCGGATCGCTTTTGTCGCCATCGCGGACGAAGACGAAGCCTGCACCGCCGCCGATGCCTTGAAAGCGCGCAGCCTGCTCGTCAATGTCGTGGACAGGCCTGAAATGTGCGATTTCACCACGCCAGCGATTGTGGACCGGACGCCCGTTTTGGTGGCGGTCGGCACCGGTGGCGCGTCCGCAGGCATGGCAAAGGCCATTCGTCAGCGGATTGAAACCCTACTCCCGGAAAGCTTGGGACCCCTAGCCAACGCAATATCTGCCGCGCGCGACAAAATCCGCGCACGCTGGCCCGAGGGGCCGCCGCGCCGCCGCGCATTGGATCATGGCTTTGCCGCCGGTGGATTGTTGGATCCGTTTGGAAATCACACGCCCGATACTGTCGACCATTGGTTGAAAGTCGCCGACGAGCCCAAGGGCAACCGGTTCATTGAAATCACTTTACTATCGAATAATCCTGATGACCTGACGTTGCTGACCGCGCGTTTATTGGGTGAGGCAGACCATGTTTTCCACGATACCGATGTGTCCGCCGCCATCCTGAACCGTGCACGCGCTGACGCTGTGCGTTATGCAAGCGCACCGCCATCGCCTGCGCCGGATGGCCTGTCATTGTTCCTACGGTTGCCGACCACGCATGGATAGGGCATGAGGTTCGCTTGAACAACAACAAGGTCGCCATGTCCGCTTTCCCATCGAAGATATGTGTCTACGGCTGCGGCAATATGGGCAGTGCGATGCTGCGCGGTTGGCTCGCCGCTGGCGTGTCGGCTGACACTTTCCATGTCGTCGACCCTGTTGCCGAAAACCTGCCCGCGGGCGTTGCGGTATCGCGCTCGGCGCAAGACGTTCAGTCGTCATTCGATGTACTCGTGCTGGGCATCAAGCCGCAGCTTTTATCATCGCTCGCATCGGACATTGCGCCATTGCTTAACCCCGGCGCATTGGTAATTTCCATACTCGCTGGCACGACAACGCAAACGCTCGCCGACGCTTTTCCTACCGCACGGATTGTCCGGCTGATGCCCAATTTGGCAGCCGCTATCGGCAAATCACCCCTGGGTGTGTTCACGCCAGAGGCAACGAAATTGGTCAAGCTCGACATCGCAGCTTGGCTGGCACCATTGGGGTCCATCATCTGGATCGACGACGAAGCCCATATGGATGCTGTAACGGCGTTGGCAGGGTCAGGTCCGGCCTTTATCTACCGCGTCATCGACGCGCTGACCAAAGGCGGGGAGGCCGCAGGACTGCCGCAAACGGTGGCGGCGCAACTTGCGCTATCGATGACCGAAGGTGCTGCAATTTTGGCCGCAACTTCACCTGAAACGCCGGGGGATTTGGCCGCACGCGTAACCAGCACGGGCGGCACAACGGCTGCCGGCCTTGCCGTGCTGGACGCCGATATGGCGCTAGACCGACTGATGACGCAGACGCTGCGCGCCGCGCGTGACCGCGGGGCGGAATTGGCCAAAGGAGGCAATAAATGAAATTGCGGTTCATATTGGCCTTATCTTGCGCCTTGGCGCAGCCCGCCGCAGCATCGGTCGCAACGCCGCCGTCGACCAAACAAGCCCAGATCAATCTCACCAAAGCGGGCCCCATTGAAAATCTGGACCTATCGCAACTGGCAGACGGCATTGATCAAGGCGCGTTCAACAGCGAAGCAATAACCTCCGCTTACCTCGCGCGGATTGCCGCCATTGATGACAAGGGGCCAACGCTGAACGCGGTCATCGCCACCTTTCCTGACGCAATCAACCAAGCCCGCAGCCTAGACGCCGAATTACGCGCTGGTAGATATCGCGGCACCATGCACGGCATCCCGATTTTGGTGAAGGATAATATAGAGGTGGCAGGCCCGCTTCCGACGACAGCCGGATCACTCGCGCTGGCGGGCAATGTCACCAATCGCGATGCGCCGTTCATTGCCCGCTTACGCGCGGCAGGCGCGGTGATATTGGGCAAAACCAATTTGAGCGAATGGGCCAATATCCGGGCTGATAACTCCACCAGCGGGTGGAGCGCAGTGGGCGGCCTGACCAAGAACCCGCATGCGCTTGACCGCAACAGTTGCGGCTCCTCCAGCGGCAGTGGCGCAGCGGCAGCAGCAGCGCTTGCAGCAGGCACAATTGGCACCGAAACCGACGGCTCCATAACCTGCCCTGCTGGCGTCAACGGCGTAGTCGGGTTCAAACCGACCGTCGGCTTGGTCTCGCGCCGTTTTGTCGTGCCAATCAGCCACAGTCAGGATACAGCAGGGCCCATGACGCGTTCGGTGCGCGATGCCGCCATCATGCTGACCGCCATGGCCGGCAGCGACCCGCAAGACGCCGCGACAGTAGAGGCCGACCGTTGGCGGGGCGATTATGCGGCGGGCCTCTCCATCGATGCCCTAAAAGGTCTGCGCATTGGCGTCATGCGGGCGCCCAATGCCGACGCGGCCTTATTCGACGCCGCCATTGCCAAGTTGAAGGATGGCGGCGCAGAGATCATCCTGCTCGACACCAGCAAAATTGACCGGCAAAAAATTGGTCAGGGTGAATTTAAAGTCCTGCTCACAGAGCTGAAAGCCGACCTTGCGGCTTATTTGCAAGGATTGCCCGACGGTCTGGTGCCGCACAAAACGCTCGGCGACATCATTGCGTTCAACACGGCGAACGCCGATCGGGAATTGCAATATTTCGGCCAGGATATTTTTGAGGCCGCGAATAAGGAAAAAGGATTGGATGATCCGGCTTATCTGAGCGCCTTGGCGACGTCACGCGGGCTGGCTACCGACGCGCTGAACCAAACGTTCGTAAACAACAAGGTCGACGTCATCATCGCGCAGACCAACGGCGCTGCATGGGTATCAACATTAGGTAAGGGCGATGCTTTTTCTGGGCCAAGCGCCAGCCAGTTGCCCGCCGTTGCCGGTTTTCCGCATTTGACGGTACCCATGGGCCTATCCGGTGGACTGCCGATTGGCCTCAGCTTCATTGGCCCGAAATGGCACGACCATGATGTTTTGAAAGCCGGCTTTGCCTATGAGCAGCTTTCAAAGGCGCGTGTTGCGCCTACATTCCCTGCAACAATCGCGAGTAGATAAGATGGCATTTGGCAAACCTGATCTGGGCAGCATCTCGCCAAAGGGTGCCACTTTTGACCCTGCCTTGGTCAACAAAATGATGGGTAAATTCGGCCATGGCGGATTTCTCAACATGGAATATGTTGGCCATGGCGGCGACTGGGTAGAGCTTGCTATTGATTGGCGCGAGGACCTTGTTGCGGATCCCGACACCGGCATATTGGCTTCTGCCGTGATCATCAGCTTGATGGATAATGCGACCAGCATGTCGATTTGGACCAAGCTCGGTGAATTCCGCCCGCAAGTGACAATGGACCTTCGGATCGACTATCTACGCCCCTCGCCCTCGGGTGAGCGGGTCTATGGTCGCGGGATTTGCTATCATTTGACCAATAGCATCGGCTTTGTGCGTGGCTTTGCGCATAATGGAAATCCGGACGAACCCTTGGCGCATGCCAGCGGGACATTCATCCGCATCGGGGATCGCGTAGCATGATCGATACGCCAGCCCTTCCGCCCTATGCTCGCGCGCTCGATATGCGCATTGTCGACGAGCTTGACGGCGCGCCGGTCATCGCCATGCCCTTTGCCGATCGCGTTCAGGGCCGGCCGGGCTTCCTACATGGCGGGGCAATTTCGGGTTTGCTTGAGATTGCAGCTATCGCCGCCATTCACCGCGCGTTACGCGCCAAGGGCAGCGATTCTGCCATCAAGCAAGTTAATGTCACAGTCGATTTCATGCGCGGTGGCGTAGACCATATGACGTTCGCCGTCGGCGAAGTGACGCGCCTTGGCCGGACCATGGCCAATGTTGAGGCGCGGGCATGGCAGGAAGATCGCGATAAGCCCATCGCCATGGGCTATATGCATTATCTCATTCGGGCAAAACGCGAGGGTTAATCTGCCTTATGCTTCGCCATGCGTCTCGATCATGGCGCTGGCGATGGCCTCTTCGGGCGTTTTGTCGCCCCAGATGATGAACTGAAACACCGGATAGAAACGCTCACATTCGTCAATCGCAACGTCAATGATGGTTTGTGCTTGGTCAACACCCAATAAACCGTTGGATGCCATCAGGCTGCCATGGCGGAACAACAATATGCCGTTGGCCGACCACATGTCGAAATGGCCCAGCCACAATTGTTCGTTGATAAGGCCAAGCGCGGTGTACACATGCGCGCGCTTATCGCTTGGGACCGTGATGTCCGGCAATATGATGAGTTGCAGCGCATTATCTTCCTCACGCCAGATCGCGCGGAGCTGATAGCTGGCCCAGCTGCCCTTATATTCTGCGGTGATTTCGTCTTCACCATCCAGTTCAAATGTCCATCCACGCGCTTCGAACAAAGCCGCAAGCATGTCTACGGGCGCGGATTCATCGCGCTCGAATTGCTCATATTGTTCGTCTGCGTCGTGCATGATGATGGTGCCTGCCGTGTTGGGCCGAGTCTGCCCCCTGACGGACTCGCACGCAAGGGGCTTGCATCAACGCGCAACATTAGGCTGTGGGCCGACTGTGGAAAAGTTTAGGCGGAACCCTTTGCCGACTTGGTCGCTGGCTTTGCCTTGGCAGGGGCAGCACTGCCTTTTGCCTTCAATGCTGCTTCCAACGCGGCAACCCGCTTACCCAGCGCATCGGCTTCAGCGCGGGCATTGGCCGCCAGTGTCTTCACCGCATCAAATTCTTCACGCGATACAAGGTCAAGGCCGCCCGCCCATTCGCGCGCCCGTTCGCGCACGCTTGCCTCTGCTTCGCGTCCCATCCCCGCGACGGTTCCGGCAACGCCGTTCAAAACCTTCGCCAAATCGTCAAAAATGCGCTTTTCGCTTTGCATGTCATTCACTCCATTGCGGTCAGGGGATGGACCATACATCCTATTTGGGGAGTCACGGCCGGAACGTAAAGGCTTTCCGCGTCGGGATTAAGCTGGTCGATCTGAAAATTCAGGATGGCCGCGAAGCTGATCCACACCAAATAGGGCACCATCAACCACGCCGCAGCCTTGCGAACCCGCGCAAATGCGAAGGTCGTGGCAATGGCAATGCCCAGCATGACAAGAATGATGAAAAATGCGGCTGTCACCTGATGGGCCCCAAAAAATATCGGCGACCATGCCAAATTTATCAGAAACTGCGCAGCAAACAACGCAACGGCGGGTCTCTGGTAAAGCGACCCACGGGCGTTGAGCACCATCGCAAGGGCCAATCCCATCATGAGGTATAAGGTAGGCCAAACGACGCCGAAGACCCAGCCCGGCGGCTGAATTTGGGGCTTAAGCAATGTTTGGTACCACGCGTTTTCGGCTGTTGATCCGGACATAGTGCCGGAGAGAAAACCGAGAAACATGATTGTCGGGATCACAAACAGCGCCAAGCGCACCAAGGACATGCGCGCGGGCGACGAAGGTGTGAACTGGTTCATGACGTGGCTCCGATCTTGATCATCGCGATTCGGAGGAAACGCGTTCCGACTCCACATAAGCATTGGCGGCACATAGAACAAGGCCGCCTACCCGGTTGGATAGACGGCCTTTGTTTCGCATATCAGCGCATAACGCGCGCGGCGGCTATTACTTGCGGGTGCCGGTCAAGCCCATCGAACCAAAGGCGCCAGCCTTCACTTCGCCGGTGATGGAATCGCCCGACACCGTTGCGGTGGCGTTCAAATGCATCGGCATAGGCACGGTGATGTCCATGCCCCAGCTCAACGTGTCGCCATCAACAGTGCCATTGGCGATGTCCATGGAACCAAGTCCACCGGACATCTGGCCTGAAAAGCTGCCGCCGTCGCTGTTGACGGTCAAAACTGCTTTTTGGTCACCCATTGGGCTTTTGATTGTTACGTCCCAATCACCATCAACTGCTGCCATATCCTTGCTCCTTATTTAGCTTTGTTGCTTGCACTGGTGTTAGCAGCTTCGGTCACCATTTCAATTGGCAATCCAAGTGCTTCCAACTGCGGCTTCACCTTCGCCGCATCGCCCACAACCAACCAAGTGACCTTGGATGGATCGACCTTAACCCGCATTGCGTCATTCAACGCCGCTGCGGTCAGCGTGCCATATTTGCTTGCCAATGTTTCGGCATAATTGAACGGCCGTTTGTAGAGGCGATCTGCCTGCATTTGTCCCAGCACCGCCGATGATTGTTCGTAGCTGCCTGGCAGTTTCAGGACATTGCCCTTGATCGTCTTTTCCAGTTCAGCCGCCGTGACCGGCTTCGCGCCGTTAAAGTCCTTCAGCTGATCGATTAAGACTTTGACCGATGGTCCGGTCTGGTTGGTTTGCACAGGCGCGAACATGTAAAATGGTACGCGATCTTCAGCGCCATTGATTTGGCTGCGTACACCATAAGACCAACCCTTGGTTTCACGCAGGTCCATGTTGATACGCGACAAGAAGTCACCGCCGAAAATCTCATTCGCAGCGCGCAGGGTCAGTAAATCGTCCGATCCCTTTGCATCCAAAACAAGACCCGCAAGCACCAAGGATTGCGGTGAATTTGGACGGTCAATCAACAGAATTTTTGATTCAGGCGCAGGCAAGGCAACCGCGAAATTCTTCGATGGCGCGGCGGCTGTGGTTGGTGCCCACTTGCCAAAACGCTGTTCCAACATGGGCGTGATTTCTTTCAGGCTGGTGTCGCCCACGACAAAGATTTCCGCTTTCGATGGATGCATCCATGCCTGATGGAAATTAGCCACATCCGCGCGGCTGATCGTCGCCACGGTCTCTGGATATCCGCTACCGGTCTGTGGTCCGCCATAAGGATGCGCCGCACCATATAGCAATGGCGGCAGGCGGCGCACCGCTATGCCCTGTGGCTGGTTATTTTCCGACTTGATGCGGGTCAGTTGCTGAACGCGAACGCGCTCTAGCTCGTTGGTCGCAAAGGCCGGATTCTTGATAACATCCGCCAGAAGGTCGAGCGAAAGGCCAAGGTTCGGCTTGACTGCGCGCAAACTCGCTACCGTCCGGTCAAGTGAAGACCCGACCGTAACGTCAGCGCCCAATTTCTCTTCGGTTTCGGCAATTTGTGTCGAGGTCAGCGATGTTGTGCCTTCCATCAACATGGTGGACATCATCGATGCAATGCCACGCTTGTCGGCAGGATCCGCCGCATAGCCCGCATTGAAGCTGACCGCCACACGGACCGTTGGCACCGCCGCACGGCGCGCGAAGAACACTTTAATGCCATTGCTTAAGCTTGTTTCTTCAACCGTTGGGAAATCCAATGAAGGCGTGCTTGTTGGTTCGGGGAATTTGCTACGATCCTGAAAAGCAACGGGTGCCGACACAGATGCATCGTCGGCACCTGGAGGCGCGTAAAATGCAGGTGCCGTCAACGTGCCTGTGCGGCTGCCTGATCCCGCAGCGACTTCCTTGTAGGCTTCACGCTCACCGGGTTCGACGCGAATTTCAAGGACGGGGCGTGTCAGCCATTTCTGCATCGCGGCCTTGACCGCCTCTGGCTTTGCCGAAGCAAGGCGCTCCAATTCCTTTTTGTAGAAGGATGAATCCCCCACATATAATTGGCCTTCGGCCAAAGCGACGGCCTTGCCGCCAAAGCCGCCGACTTGTTCAAGACCGTCGATTTGCTGCGCAATGTTGCTTGCTGCAACGCGCTGCACTTCTTCGGCGGTTGGGCCGGTTTTGATATAATCGGCCAAAATTTCATCCAGACGCTTGGCAACGGCATCAGCATCGCCGCCGGGCTTTACGTCCGCTTGAATGTTGACCAAGCTGCCATGCATGAAAGGAATAAGATAAGCAGACACGCCCACCACGCTCTGTTCCTGACGCACCAAAATATTATCCAGACGCGAACTCGACAGACCGCCAAGCGCGCTCATCGCGATGAACAATGAATTGGCATCAGGGTCGGCAATGCCCGGCACCACCCAGTTGCGATAGATACGCGTGGTCGGCACCTTGTCCTTCATGACGATTTTCACGTCTTTTTCGAGCGTTGGCACGGGCGCGTTAACGGGCGCAACTTGCTTGCCGCGCTTGATGTTGCCGAACCATTTTTCCACCAATGGCTTGGCTTGCGCCGCATTGATATCGCCGGCCAGAACCAGAATGGCGTTATTTGGGCCATAATGGTCGATGAACCAATTTTTCATGTCATCGAGCGAAGCGGCTGACAAATCTTCGAGGCTACCGATCGTATCATGATGATATGGGTGGCCAACGGGAAACAGCGTCTCGGAACGCTTATAATCGACCAAGCCGAAAGGCTGATTGTCACCCTGACGCTTTTCGTTGGAAACAACGCCGATCTGGTTATCCAGCTTTTCCTTCGTCACCGCGTTGAGCAAATAGCCCATACGGTCGCTTTCGAGGAACAAGGCGGATTCCAACGCTGTTGTTGGGACGGTCTGGAAATAATTGGTGCGGTCCAACCATGTGGTCCCATTCAGGTCGGTCGCGCCAATTTTCTTGGTATATTCAAAATAATCGCCCGGCGCATTTTCGCTGCCGTTGAACATGATATGTTCGAACAAATGGGCATAGCCCGTTTTGCCCTTTGGCTCGTTCTTGGA
>Ga0164292_10002022_pt1 | contig 16540 bp, 16 predicted proteins | sample GEODES117metaG_FD_111486 | JGI IMG/M metagenome (GOLD analysis project Ga0164292, IMG submission 111486) | Eutrophic lake water microbial communities from Lake Mendota, Wisconsin, USA - GEODES117 metaG | ecosystem: Environmental > Aquatic > Freshwater > Lake | place: USA: Lake Mendota...
CGAAATTGCGAAAAAATATAATTTTATCAGTGATTTTGTAAGAAATCATCCAGGTCCCTATGACTTTGCATATAGAAATAATCTATTACCAACATTGTTTACTGAAAGGAAACATAAATGGACAGACGAAAGAATTAAAGAGGAATTAAGTAAGTATCAAAGTAAAAGGGAAGTATCTACTTTAAATCCGAGTTTATATAATACCGCAAATAGAAAGGGTATTTTAAATGAGGTTTTTTCACATCATACTAACATTAATTGGACTGAACAATCAATATTGGAGGAATTGTCTAAATACGAATCTAGACATGAATTATATAGGAAGAATCCGTCCTTATATCAAATTGCAAGAGTCGGGAAATATTTGGATAAGTCTTTACCTAATAATAAAAAAATTAAATGGACAGACGATAGAATTGTGACTGAATTAAATAAATTTAAAAATAGAAAAGAAGTCTATCGTAAAAACTTCAATTTATATCAAGTTTCAATTAAATCAGGACATTTGAATTTAATTCATCCAAAATTAAAAAATGATAAAAATCGGAATATAAATGTAAACTTTGATTATAGACCATAATTAATATTAAACCCTTCATTTGAAGGGTTTTTTGTTGTATTTATATACTATGAAGGTTTTATTAACGGAGGAGCAATATAATTTGATTCTTGAGGTAAGTAAGGTTGATGTTTTAACTAACAAGTTAGGGTTTACTCAAAAAGATGCGGTTGCGTTAGAACAATTGACAGGAGGATTATCCGTGTGGATGGGGAAAAAATTAGTACAGAAATTATACTCTGTTGTTAAAAATAGACCAAACAATACCGACACTCCTGAACAAGTTAAAGATGAGGTGACTGCAACATTAAGAGGTGGTTCCATGGCAAGTTTTTATAGGAATAATATCACCTCAATAATGGATTGGTTTAGAATTGGGTTAAATGGAAACTTTAAACCATATGAAAATTTGGAGTTTGATGATTTATATAGTGAGTCAGTTAAGTGGCACAATAGTTTAGACGCCGGTGATGGTGAGATTAATTTTATTGAGACTAATCCTATTGTGTTAGATTTTAGAGATAAAGATGGGTTTGGTTATTATTGGGCGGATTTAGAAACTAGAAGTTGTGATAAAGAAAAAGGTAGAATGGGTCACTGTGCAACAAGTAGAGGTACATTATATTCATTCAGAAAAAACGAAAAAATACCAAATACTAACTTCACAAAAAATAGTAGTTTCCTAACGGCGTCAATTGATAATGATGGTACATTATTACAATTAAAAGGACCTAAAAATAGTAAACCAGATGAAAAGTGGTTTCCATATATAGTTCCATTAATTATGAGTGATAAAATTACCGAATTTGGTTCTGAATATGATTCGGCAAACGACTTTAGTGTTGGTGACTTACCTGAGGATCAAATTAGTAAAATATATGATGAAAAACCTGAGTTATTTAAAAATAGAAAAGGTAAAAAAATATTAAGAAAAATTGGAATTAACCTTGAACCATCTAAAGAAGATTTATACTTCACAATTGATTTGGACCCAAGTGATATTCAATATTATGTTGATGGTGATTGGACGGTTAGAAAATATAAAGATAGTAGTGGTAGAGATAGGAAACAAGGAATGTTTGAAACCTTACTAAGTGGAGATCATTGGGATTTATTTGAGGGGTCAGGGGAATGGGAAAGTGCAATAGAATATTATACCGATGATGAAAATAATCAAATCATATGGGACTTGTTAAAACAAATTACGAGTCCCGGAATTAAAATTGATGAAATGTCATTAAAGGAAGCAATTTCCGAATATGACACAAATTACGAAATTAGAAGTGCATTAGGGAACGCCATGAGTTCAGCTGAAAGTGATAGTTATTACTATTATTATATTAAAAATTTACGTAATGCACTTGAAGAATACGGTGAAGTTACAAAATTGAATGATGAAGGTGCAACAATTAAAATAAATTTACAAGATATAATAAATAAGGTGGAACCAGATGAAGACGATTTAGATGATATGTTTGAGAGATGTGACGACGGAGCCGAATGTGTGTTTAGAGAAATGTTAGGTGATTATTACGATAAACCCGACTTTAGAGTTGATGATAGGTGGACACCTGATATTGATGAAAGAAACTTCAATAGTATTCTAAATGATTATTTGGCCGATATCCGTTTGTAAATTTTAAAATACTGTACCGAGTCTCGATTAAATCTTATACACCCTAAACAAACAATTAGGTGTTTCCTAAATTTGAGATATTTATAGGAAACAAAAAAATATGGGATACTCATTAGAATTTAAAGAATTAACCAACTCAGATACTCAACATACCTTTGAAATAAAGGATATTTCTGACAAATTAGGACCAAGTAAAAGTACAAATGAAGTAACAATTGATTATGATTATCATTGTGACGGGTTTGGAATTAAGGGTTACATTAAGACTGAAGATGGTAAATTAATGTGTATTATGGATGATAATACAGAAATGAATTTTCTTGATGTTTTGATAAAATTCAAACCAAAAGAAATTTGGGAATAAACTAAATAATTTTTAAAACATAAAATATGTCAGAAACATTTAAAGTGTGTTTGGCGGGAACGTCAACACCAGTAGAAGGAACAACAACATTCTCAACAATTTCAGATGCTGAGAATTATTTGGTAGATAAACAAGTATATTATTCAGAAAATGACCCTGAAAGACCAGGAACCGACGGTAGTAAATATGTTATATTACCTTCAGATATGTTATAATATAATAAAAAAAACTAATATGAACCCCCTTTTTAGGGGGTTTTTTATTTTTTTATAATAATTTTTTGGTCATTTGTAAAAAAAGACTATCTTTGTGTTTCAAATATAAATCTATGAAAAAACTTACTGTTTTTATTTTCTTGACACTATCAATACTATCTTGTACTAAACAAATTGATTATAGTAAAGATATTAATGAACTTAAAACTCAATTAGGGTCATTACAAAATCAAATAAATCAATTACAAAGAACTACCGATTCGTTAAATAACGAATTAAAAATTACTAAATCACAAGTAAATGTAATGTCAACAAAAATTGATTCTTTATTTAAAAGAATTGATTTTATAAGTGGTCAAATATTGAATTTAACTACCGAATTAAATAGTAAATTTTCACAATTAAGTAATCAGATTAGTTCGGATAAAACTGAATTAACTAAAAGCATCAGTGATTTAATTGGTCAGATATCTGTATACCAAAAGGAACTATTAGAATTAACAAAACAAATCAACAATGTTAAAAATTCAATTATACAAACTCAAGGATTTGAAATAATTCCGGTAGACAGTAGATTACAAACAAAAAATAACGGAGTCATTACTGTACCCGTCGTTATTATAAATTATTTACCAACTTCGGATGGTGTTTATCTTGATAGATATAAAACACACAATGCAACTGTTGCTTGGGATAATATACACATGTTAACATTAAACAGAGCAAATGAAAAAATATTAAACGATAAAATAGTAGAAAAAAAATGTATAGAAGAAGGTAGTAGATTTAGAGATTATGGTACTAATGTTGTAAGACCATATGTTAATGTAAATGTGGTTGCTTACATTAATGTATATGATATTAAACTCTTGAAAATTGGTACAAGAACAATTGATACAACAATGTATGATAGTGATGATAAAATAAATAACCCAGTAACAATTGATTGGTACAATATTGATTTTTACGATTTATTAACCAAAGTCAACATAAAACACTATGTTAACAATTTGGATGTTAAAGAAGTTTGGTTTACATCTTTTAGTAGAGAGGTTGGTGTAAATAGTTATAATGTTTTTGAATCTAGTATGGCTCCGGCAATTACATCTCCTGACCCCTCTAATATTTCAAATGGAGGAATGAATAACACGGATTTACCTAGATATGATAAAACCTACGTTGTTTATGGTTTTAATGGTTGGAGAGGAGTTGATACCGATTTACACAACAGAGGACATCAATTAGAAAGACAATTAGAATATATTGATAACTCAACTCGTACCACTAGTGGTTTAGGATTTTATTATACATTCTTCGCCAAAAACAGAAATACGGTTGGTGGATTTACACATACACCCGTGAATACAAATACTCAATATGACTATAATAACTCAAATACTGTTTTATCAGATATATCAACATGGATACCATCGGGGGGTGTTGGTGTTAATACAAATAATTCAAGTTGGGTAAATAAAACATACACGTTTAGTAATCAAATGATTACACCTAGTCCATTCTCTTCTGGTAATGTTGATTGGAGTAAAAACGCCGAAGTAAAATGGTTTATTTATTGGTGGCAGTCAATTCCGGGTCATAATAATACAATTACCCATAACAATAAATTATTAGAAAATTGGTGGGATATATTTTATAATTGGGACGACGCAATCAAAAATAGAAAAAGGTTATCTCAATCAAACTAACAATACTAATTAATATTAATGTATGGTTTTTAAGTAGTCGTCAATCTTCTCAACATCTTTAATTCCGTGATAGAACATAATGTTTTCAAATTTAAATTCTGATTGATATGTTTCAGCATCGGGATAAAAATTATTCATATCAAAAGTACCATTATCTAAATCTATCATGTTTTTGTAGATGTCTCCTTTAATGTAGTTTTCGGTTATACAACAAACACCCAAACTTGTGTTTTGATTGTATTTGGAAATCATAACATTAAACATCTCTTCATCACCATAAGATTGTGGACCAAAAACACTATCTGTAATTCCTTGATACCAGTCAAGTAAAAATTCAAAATGTTTTTTACTATATGCTACAATGTTGGTTTGTTGGTGATGTCTGAAGTTTCTATCAACTCCCATTTTTTTACATAAGTCGGTTGCCCAAAATCTACCATCAAAAAAACAAAATGTCCAATAAAATAATGGAGAAAGTGCGGTATGACTATTCTCAATTCTATCAATAAAGTATTTTGAATTGTAGTTTTTAGTCATTACCATATCTAAATCTAAATATAAAAAGTAATCCCCTTCAATATCCAAAAGTGATTTTAATATAACAAATGGTTTATTTTTTGCAGGTCTACTATAGTCCTTAAATAATTCTATTTTTCTAACTACTAAATTATCATCTTTAAGTTTACTATCGTAATTTAACGAATAATAATTTAATGTATAACTTTCCTTACAAGTTAATTTAATTGACTTATGAAAGATTTCTAATAAAGGTTCATAATTTTCAGTACCGAATGTTACGAATTGAATCATGTTTTATAAATAATTTAAATAATCTTTTAATCCCCTTTCCAAGTTATATTCCGAAGTCCAACCATACATCCATTTTGTTTTATCACTTTTAGTATAAAACTGATATCCTTTAGGTATGTCTTCTTCTTTGTGATATGTGTAAGGTATCTTTAAAATATCAAGAACATCTTCAAAAGTTCTATTTTCACCACTACCAACCTCATACCATTTTTCCTTGTAATCCTCATACCATTCACAAGCAAATAGGTTAGCATTAACAACGTCTTTTACATAAACAAAGTCCCTACTAGGTTTAAGTGGGAATAACTTGATTTCCTGACCTTCTTTTTGTTTTTCCAACATTTGATACGCAACGGATGCCATCTTCCCTTTATGGTCTTCTAATGGACCATAAACGTTAAAATAACGTAAACCTATTCCACCATTTTTTATAACATATTGTTCTGCCACATACTTACTCCATCCATATAGATTAGAGGGATATAAATTATTTGTACCATAATTGGCTGCGGATGATGAATAAATCATCTTACAATTAAAATCATGACAATAGTCCGAAAGTATACGAGTAAATTCGTAGTTTCTTGTCATCATATAATTTACATCCTGTTCTAATGTATCTGAACAAGCACCAACGTGAAATACCACCTCGGGATGGAACGTATTTAATTTATTATATAACTCGTTATACCAATTTTCAATATCAAAAATATCTTCATTTATTTCTAATATATCGTTATTATTTTTAAGTTCATTCAATAAGTTTTTACCAATAAAACCATTAGTACCCGTTATTAAAATTTTCATAACTATTTTTTTTGTCTAATTATTGGTACACTCACCCCTCTTTTCTGAACAACGATTGAGGCCATTTCATTTGCGTATATTATTGACTCCTCAACGTTTTTAGTTTCTAAATATTTTACGGTAAACGATGCGGTGAATGTATCGCCAGCACCACTAACATCAATGGTTTCACGAGGATCAGGTGACGGATATATATTATCTATATATCTTGCACCTTTTGAACCTAATGTAACTAATATCTTGTTTAACCAACATTCGTCAAAATCATGTTTTAAAAACTCAGATTCGTTTAGTTTAATAAAATTGAAAGATGATAAAATTTTATTACCTATTTTTTTCTTTGTATCCATAATAATAAAACGAGAATGATATGCAACTTCTAACAATATTTCTTCGTTCAAATATCCTTTGTTGTAATCACTCACAATAATTGCATCGGATTCTTTTATTTCGTCAATTACACTATCGGTCAATTCCAATGGTGTGATTGTCTCTTCACCTTCTTCTACCCTAATAAACATATGATTGGATTTATCGTCCACATATCTTGTTTTCTTAATTGGTTGAAATTGATGTAAATGTTTAATCGTTACATCTTGGTTCAGTGACTTAAGGTTTTCAACTACATTTCCCGCCATTCCCATATTTCTCTCCACATATAATGGATTGAAAACGGGGACTGGAGCCTCAGGACTTAATCTCTTTGTTTCCCCATAAACAAAAATATCCGTACATAATTCACCTATTACTGTAATTTTCATATTTAAAATATACCTAATTTTAATGTAAAAACGAACTATTTATATAGAAATACAAAAATGAGTAATAAATTTAGAATAACTGAAGAACAATTAAAAAGATTAGTTGTAAACAATAAAAACATCCAAGAACAACAAGAGAGTCAAGATGTGAATGAATTTACGAGTGTTGGTATGTTAGAAATGGCGTTAGCAAAAGAATTAGTACCTACAGTTGTACGTACTTTAAAAACAAATGACCCAAACTCCTCGTTAAACATAGATATGTTCTTGAGAGCATTACGTTATGAAATTGAAAATTACAAACCTGAAGATGAGGAAAGTGTTGAAGATAATCCAAAATATGATATTCCTGGTATGGAAGATGTGATGGGTGGATTAGATAAGTTAAAAATAAGAGAAGAAGAACCAATAAACGAATCAATAGTAGGTTATAAAAACGAATTTGATAGGTACCTAAAAAGTCCTAAACAATAATTAACTAACCCTTCAGAAATGAGGGGTTTTTTATTACTTATATGTGGATATTTATAGATTATGAAATTTGAGTTTCTATTAGAAGAATTATTACTTGAGTTAAGTGGTAAAGAGATATATCAAAAATATTACTCAAAAATACCATATGAGACTTTTTTAGATGTTGTAATTGCAGACCCTAAAACCAAAATTGATAGTACGGGTGAATTGTTATCATTGGGAAAATATGCAAAAATGTTATTGTCTTTTTATCTAAAAGGAACATTAAAAGATGAGGATTTGGTTAAAGCTGAGGAATACTTAGGTTATGTTTATTCACACAATGTCGCATTGGACATAAACAAACTAACGAGTTTAGGTGAAATATATGAATTGATAAAACAATATATAATTGAAGATAAAAAAACATTAGAAGAGGTTTTAAAGGCTCTACCTGAGAATGAATATAATTTATTGTTTAATGGAGATGAATGGATTATTTATCAACCAAAAACTGAAAGAGCCAGTTGTTACTTAGGTTACAATACTGAGTGGTGTACGACTTGGGGTCCATTTTCTCTAAATCCAAAACATAAAGATAGGTCTAATAGATTTCAATCATACTCAAAAGATGGTCCATTATACATCATGATTAATAAGAAAAATCCTGATTATAAATTTCAATTTCATTTTGAGTCAAATCAATATATGGATAAAGACGACCAACGAATTAACACAAAAGAATTTTTAAAAGATGAAAAAAATGTAGAAATATTTAAGTTTTTCTTCCCATCTTTTTATGGAGATGTTTCAAAAGAACAAATTGATTTAGAATTCAAACGTATTGATTTATTACCAGATGGGTGGGCTATGTTGTTGATAAATAAAATAACGGAAAATAGTAATAATCCATTAGTTAAAGCGGTTATTAGTGGAGATGAGGAAGAATTAGAAAGATTAATATCATCGGGAAAATTAAATAATACTCCATATATTGATGATGGTAATTTAATGATAGGAGTTAAACAATTAGAAGAATATGTTGAAGAACATTATAGTGTTATTGGTTATTACCAATCTGAGGCGGACAATGGTTGGGAATGGGTATATAATGATGTGGAACATAGGGGTATAGATGAATATGTCCAAGATGATTTAACCAAATATTTGGAAGGGTATTACGAAGAAAAAAAATACGATTTTGTAATTGAATTAGGTATTGATAGTTTTGAAAAGTTTCACCGAGATTTTTTTGAAAACTATAAATCTAATGACGATATTGAAGATGCATTTTTCAGTGATATAACTGATTTATCATATCAAAGTTATGAACAGATTAATCAAAATTTAGTGGAAAAAGAACAACAATATTTGAATATTGAAGACGGGTATGATGGGTATGAAATTAAAATACCTGTACAATATTTTGTTAAGTTTATTATAAAGAAAAACATACAAACAATTAATGATAATTTGAATTGGGAATTGTTTCAAACTTTAGATTCGTACATAAGATTTTACGGTCTTGTTACAGAATTTGAACCGGCCTATGAATATGAACAAACATTACCAAAATATGGTGATAATCGTTACCTACATAAAGAAACAGACAAATTCTTTGATAAGATATTAGATGAACCCGAAAGAGCAAAGAGATGTGGTGAATTAAGAAAACAATTTAACAAGATTAAAGATAAATATTTTAAGGGTGGGGACACCGATACTTTTGAAAATGAAATTGTTAAAGTTAGATTACAAAGTTCTGAGATTGATTGTGAAAAAGAAATGGTTAACATTTCGTATTTTAATAAAAACGATAAAGACCAGTGGGGAGACACTAAAAAAGGTTGGGTTAAATTAGATAATTTAGTTTCAATACTAACTAATTACAAATTATTTGAGTCAATTAAAAAACAATTAAGTTCTTTAAGTTCCAAATAAAATTTATTATATTTTTTAAATGGAACTCATATTTGGATACGACATTATCACCTTTAACGGTCCTTTACCGAATTGCTTAAATCCTAAATTTATCTCAACATTTTACGAAGGGTCTAAATTTGATTATGGTAAATCGTATCACCACTTTAATAAAGTTTGGGGGTGCGATTACTCTGTTTTCAATAGTAATGAGTTTAATAACATTTCCAAAATTAACTCAATTTACGATATTATTAATGATAGAGAAAATGGGTTAAATTATAAGTGGTTTTACATTATTGAACCTCATTCAGGATTAGATTTATTTTTTGGGAATCACAAGGTACACAATGAATTTGTTTTAAATTTTATTTCAGAAAAATCCTTAAATGAAATAAAAAATCACAATGGTAATATTTTAATAAATTATACTGTAGATGGTGGTTTAGGTATTAATGAAAATAATTTAAAAATGATTATTGATTTTACCAGAAAAAATAATATACCCGATGAAAAAGTATATTTTATTTTTGCAGATTATAAACTTAAAGATAATTTTAAAAAATTGAATGTAGGATATCACATTCACGATTATAGTTTTTATTTAACGTTTAAATCCCACGAATTTAATAAATTAATTAGGGAACAAAGAAACTGCGTGGTAACACAAAAAGAATATGTAGATTACATAGAGTCAAATAAAAAAGATTTTTTATTACTTTCAAGACATTGGAAACAACATAGGATTTTTATTTTAAATCAATTACATAGATTAGGATTAGAAAACAATTTAGTGTCGTGGGAAAAATCATACTATGATGATAGAATGATTGAGGAATTATTTAAGTACGATAAGAACGAAGAGTTTGCACAACTACTTAAAGAAACATCAAGACATATTGATGTTGATGATTTAGTTAACGTTAGTGGATATGGGTATGAAAATAAGGAAATGTATTTAGAAACCTATTTGAGTATTGTTACAGAATCAATATTTTTTCAAACCGAACCAAATTATCCAACAGGTTTTATTTCAGAAAAGATATGGAAACCTATTGGACAATGCCAACCGTTTATATTGGTAGGACCATCTAAATCGTTATCATATATAAAGAAAAGATTCGGTTTTAAATCTTTTCACCCATTTATTGATGAATCATATGATTACATAGAAAATGACATGGATAGATTAATCTTAATTCAAAAAGAAATTGATGCGTTTAGTAAAAAAACAAAAATAGAAAAAGTAGAATTTTTAAATAATGTAAAAGACATTTGTTTCTATAATCAAAATTTATTTTTAGAATATGAAAACAACGAAAAAGAATTAAAAATTGTAAAAGATTTCTTAATGAATTAATATAATCTTGTTTCTAAAAATTTAATTGCAACTTCTGAAAATTGTTTATATCCTAAATAACCTGGATGGGTATCTTCGGTAAACCCTTTAGTATCGTCTTTAATCGTTAATTTATATTTATGACAAAAATGACTTGTAGTGTGTATCCCATCCTCAATTATTAATTTATGAGTTTTATCTAATTCCTCGTAAAACTTAACGTTATTTTTTAATGTTGGGTTATCAAACATATAGAAAAATGGAATATTCATCCTTTCCATAAAACTAAATAAACCCATAAGTTCTCCTTTAGATTTATCAGTGTAAACGATAGGGTCATGAAAATTGTCCAAATATTGTCTTATTTGATTTTCAATATTACCCTCAAATAAATTATGTGAATAAGGATTTTTAATCGGTGAGTAAGAATAGACTACCGATAAGTCACTCAATGACCCATCATCAGAATCGTCATATCTAACATTAACAATAAGGTGGTCATTTATTTCTCTACAAAACATATCAACACGATGTATAGGATCTGTAATTTCAAAAAGGAAAAGTGTCTTTTGCGCCTCATCAATACCGATACTATCAATAAAGTCATATGTTCTCCTAACTAATCTCGGAGCCCCCGAACCACATTGAGCATCGTGGACTAATTCTAAATTAAAATAATCTGAAATGTATTTTGCATACGTAACATCTTTTTCATCAACCCATTCAATATTATATAATTCTTTATATTTTTGCTTTACGCCATTTTCATATAAACCACCACCAGCAGATAATGACGACCCATTACAATATAATCTTTTTAAATTCATAATTTAATATTTTTAATTAAGTCGTTAAACAATTCTTTATGACCTATTTCACTTGTGTGTAAATCATCCACAACATTATTAGTCTCATCTTTCAATGTTGTATATTTTTTATAAGGTATAAATAATTTATAACATTCTTTTTTGTAATTATTATGATGATAAATTTTAGTCCTAATATTTTTATCCTTCATAAAATTTCTTATATTTTCAGACAAATCGTTTCCGTTAATTATGGTTACTTTTTTACCTTCCTGCATTGATTTATACATTTCATCTAAATTAACATCTTTAGAAAAATCAACAATTAAATCCGATTCTTTTTTAATTAAATTTTTTAATTCGTCATCTGATTCCAACCAACTCGTTAGAAATACACATAAGTTTTTATCTGCTAACATCTCCTCAGACCAAATTCTAGTTGGATAAATTGTTTCACTATCCACCCATGTCCAACTTAATATGTTTTTATTTTTAGGTAATAATCCTTTTGCAATATTAATAAAATTAATTATCTCTTTCCACCAAACATTATAAGTAACCTTATTGTAAGATATTGTATTGGTAACGTTTTTTGGTACGTCATCATTTTGTTTGGGGTGAGGATTAAATGGAATAACGTCAATAAAATTATTAACGTCATCCGATATCCTAAATCTTCCCTCAGAGGTCCAACCGAAAATTACAATATCTTTGGATTCAATTTTTTTGTACACTTCAATAAATCTATCAAAAATTGTATAGTTGGATGTCCCTCCTTGACCATGATTTAATACTTCAATATTATAGTATTCAGATATTAAATCACAATAATTTTTTGGTACGTAACCAATATGTTTAATATAATCAACCGCCCATTGACTACGTGCGTTATTATGTGAGGTAAATGATTGGGTATGAGAATCCCCAAAAACGTATAATTTCGGTTTTAATTTTTCTTCAATTACTTTAATCGCATCTTCCGCAAATAATTTATGCCCATAATAACCCGGATGTAAATCATCAGTAAATCCTTTCAAATCATCTTTTACGGTTAGATTTTGAAAACCCGCATATTGGTTAATTGAATTATAATTCTTTACCCTTAATTCTCGTTTTAATATTGTTTTATGAAATTCAATAAAGGGTTGTTGAAGAGTTAAATTATCAAACTGATATAAAAAATCAATATCGTTTTTTTCAAGAAATGCAAATAGTCCTGCTATCTCACCTATAAATTTTTTAGTATATGTAACGGGGTTATGAAACTTTTCTAAGTGTATTTTTACTTGATTTACATATTTTTGTAAATCCTCTTCACTATAATATATTCCATCATCTGTTGTTGTAGGTTGAATTTGAATTGATGAAATATTACCGTCGTTATCACCTTCATTATCGTATCTAACATTAACAATAACATAATCACCGATGTCGTTTAAAAAAAAGTCTATTCTATGTACGGGGTCGGTTATTTCAAATAAAAATAATGTATTTTTTGCCTCCTCAATACCTACCTTCTCAATGTAATTATATGTTCTTCTTATTAATCTTGGAGCACCAGCACCAGACTGTGCGTCGTGTATTAGTTTACAATTAAAATAATCTGAGATGTATTTTGGATAAGTTACATCTTTTTCATTTTTAATATCAATATCTAATAGCTTTTTGTATTCTTTTTTATTCATTTCTACATTCATCCCTCCTCCCGCTGTTAGTGATGAACCAGATGCATAAATTGTATTATATTTCCACCATTTCATAATAGTTTAAATATAGTTAAAATATTTATTAAAAACAATATATAAGGATGAAAATTGGTTTAACACAGTCACAAATAGATAAGTTAATAGAATTGAACAAAAACGCTAAATTCCTTACTTGTAAAAACTGTAGAAAGAAATTTACTCAAACAACACATAAAGGTAAAAAATCATTACCTATCTGTCCTTGGTGTGGAACACATAATAATTAATGAGTATTTATAATAAAACACAATTATTATGTTATTAAAATTAGGATCAGAAGGAGAAGACGTAAAAAAACTCCAAGTTAAATTAGGGGTAGACCCAATCGGTAAATTCGGACCTAAAACAGACGCGGCGGTTAAGGCTTGGCAATCAAAAAATGGTTTAACACCTGATGGTATTGTTGGTGACGGAACGTGGGGTAAAATGTTCGCCGAAAGTGTTGTTAGTGTTCCAACAGTAATTACCGAACCTGCACCCGTTAAAAGTGTTGGTGGATTAAAATTAGAGTCATTAAGAGGACATATTCCAGATGCGGTTATAAAACAAATACCTGATACTGCGGCTAAATTTCAAATTGACACTCCATTAAGATTGGCTCACTTTTTAGCACAATGTGGACATGAAAGTGGTGGATTTAGACTTACAAAAGAAAACTTAAACTATTCTGCTAAAGGTTTAATGGGAATATTTAAAAAATATTTCCCTACAGAAGCTTTAGCTAAGTCATATGAGAGACAACCCGCAAAAATTGCTAATAAAGTATATGGTGGTAGAATGGGTAACGGTCCAGAATCAACAGGAGAAGGTGCAAAATTCTGTGGTAGAGGTTACATTCAATTGACGGGAAAAGACAACTATACCGCATTCGGAAAATCAATCAACGAGGATATTCTATCAAATCCTGAGAAAGTTGCAAGTGATTATGCGTTGTTATCTGCCGCTTGGTTCTTCAATAAAAACGGATTACACAAAATGGCAGATGAAGGTGCTACTGATTTAGTTGTAACTAAAATTACAAAAAGAGTGAATGGAGGTACCATCGGTTTACCTGACAGAATTAAACACTTTAAAGAATATTACAATTTACTTAAATAAAAAAAGGGACTTTATAGTCCCTTTTTCATTTCTCTAATATCAACATCCGTTTCAGGATTAAAATCGTTAATAAAACCTACATCACCGTCCTCATCTGCGGGTGTAATCTTTTCTTTTAAGAGTTCAAATTTAGGTGACGTAATAAAATGTCCACTTAGTAATTTGTTCTCTTCAGTCGGAAGAAAAACACAATAGAATGAAGTAGGTGTCGGTTCGTTAGATTCAGAATAAGTTTCAACAACATATATATTACCTTCGTTGTCAATATACATGGTTCTATCAATTTCACTATAACTCGGCTCAAATGTTACACCATCCGCAACAATCCACTTAGCGTTTTTTGCATCGTACAATCCGTATTTTTCGGTTGTTTTACTTCTATACATTCTTAAATCATTATTATCAACACTACTTCTAGCAATGTCAAACTCATTTTTCATTAAATGGTCATATATAAAAGAAACACCTCCAACTCCGAGTTGATTCAACCTTTTATTTAGTAAATTAAATTCACTACCTTTTTTTCTTATCTCATTCATTAATTCAACAGTTTGGAATCTATCCAATACATTTGTTGATATTGTACTAAGAATATAAACTTGTCTAAGGTCATCCGTCATAGATTTCCATGAGTGTGCCTTAGTTACATTACCCCCTCTATCAAGATATGCCTTTTTTAATCTCTTATTTTGACGTCTAAATTCATATCTATTACCTAACGCCTCAGTAACACGACTGACCTCATCTTTATTTTCCATTTCATTTTCAACATCAAATGAAACACGAACAAACTTGTCTTTATGTTCGGACAATTGTGGATAAATTCTAATAATTTCGTCCCATGTTTTAGGATTATCTCCATCATTAATTCCACTAGTTACACGATACCCCTCACGAATGGATATGTCAACTTGTATTGCGGCAATGTAATATCTACTAATATCTCTATTAATTTCAGGTGATGGTGACTTACTTTCATCTATTATAAAATAGAATGTTCTATTGTCTCTATAAGTACCCCACAAATTTGACCTTGAATCATTTGTACCTCTACCGGTTACACACCATTGTTGACCGTTCAGTATCCCAACGTAAGGTAATTCTTTTTGTAATTCTTTTTTTGTTTCATCATTGAAAATTTCAGGATATCTTTCACCTAACCATTTACCATCCCATTCAGATACCGCTTGTTGATAATAACCAAATTTCATTGAGACATTTTGGTCCGGTATGAAATAAACTCTAACTCCTCCTTCATCAATTATTTTATACTCATCACCATCCCATAAAGAGTAACTAGCCTTAATCTTATCCATACCAGAATATTTACCTCCCGAAAATGCTCCGATTTCTTCCGTAGTTTCATCGGTCAAATCGTCATATAAAGATTCCATTTGACTTAATGTATATTGTGAAGGGTCTTTTAAATTTTTTGGGTCAAAAACAGGAAATTCATTACTAAATGTTCCATCAAAGCGAGATAAAAATGAATTTACAATTGGATTTTCTGGATTTAAACTTTTTTGTTTTTGCATGAAAAGAGTTATCATCTTTTCAGATTTCTGAACTTGTTCTGGTGTTGGATTATCTCCGTACCATTTTTTTACTAAACGATCAAATTGTGTTTTACTTTTAAATTGTTCAAGTACCACATCATATACTAAACCCTGTATTTTCATAATATAATTTTAATATGTAAAAACTAGGCAAAAAAGTGTTTAAACCACCTTATAGCCTTGTCAAATATTGATTGATTTTGGTAGATGTACTTCTGCCACATATCTTTATCACTTTGTGGCATCTTATCTTTACAATCCATCATATGACCTGTTGGTTCACAACCAATAAGTTTTTGGTATTTTTTAATTCTATCAGTTAAATCAACTCCTTGAATCTTTTTCATATCCATAAGTGCTTTTGTACCTGCATTTATGGCCGCCTTTTCGTCATCTAACATAGTTTGTTCTTGAATGTTTTTACTCTCAATTACTTGATTATCAATGATTTTTTTAACTTGACTTTCCGTGAATATATATTTTTTCATATTATTTTGTTACTTTTGTTCTTAGTGGTTTTTTTACTAACTTATCGTTTTCCATTCTTAAAAAATCAACAGTTACCCTAAGTTCAGTAACCTGACGAGTTAAGTCTAAAATCATTAATCTCATCTCATCTTTCTCTTTTGAAGAATTAGCCAACAAAGCCTCCAATTTAGCAATACGATCTTTACAATCGTGTCTAATGAAATCTTCGTCTTTTTCTTTAGCCATTGCTCGTTTTTCGTAGTATCTCCAAGCACTTGCAGAACCTAAAACTGTTAA
>Ga0164292_10002025_pt1 | contig 16534 bp, 18 predicted proteins | sample GEODES117metaG_FD_111486 | JGI IMG/M metagenome (GOLD analysis project Ga0164292, IMG submission 111486) | Eutrophic lake water microbial communities from Lake Mendota, Wisconsin, USA - GEODES117 metaG | ecosystem: Environmental > Aquatic > Freshwater > Lake | place: USA: Lake Mendota...
ACCGGGTGCACGTGATGCACCGCACCGCCAAGGACGGATTGGGGGCGGCCTACCTCGCGGCGTTCGCATGGGGCTTGGAGCGGGGCTACAGCGTTCTGGTGTAAATGGATGCCGACGGCAGCCACGCACCCGAGCAGCTTTACCGGCTTCTGGATGCCATCGACCACGGGGCCGATCTGGCGACAGGTTCCCGCTACGTCGACGGGGGAACGGTACGCAACTGGCCCTATCGACGGCTGGTGCTGTCGAAAACCGCAAACACCTATGCGCGGCTGCTACTGGGAGTCGGGATCCACGACATCACGGCCGGATACCGGGCCTACCGTCGGGAAGTGCTGGAGAAACTGGACCTTTCCACGGTCGAATCCAAGGGATATTGCTTTCAGGTCGACCTCACCTGGCGGGCGATCAACGGTGGATTCACCGTCGCCGAGGTGCCCATCACCTTCACGGAACGCGAACTCGGCGTGTCGAAGATGAGCGGCTCCAACATCCGCGAGGCGCTGTTCAAAGTCGCCCAGTGGGGGATCGGCGGCCGGGTCAGCGGGCGCCGCGCAGGGCGCCACTAACTAGGGGATGAGCCCGGTCAGCCGCGGCGCTTGGTCTTGATCAGATCCAGGCGCTCCTTGAGCAACTCATCGAGTTCCTCCACGGAGCGACGCTCCAGCAGCATGTCCCAGTGCGTGCGCGGCGGCTTGACCTTCTTCGGCTCGGGGAGCTCGCCCTCGATCAGGGTGCCCTCAAGGCCGTTGCGGCACAACCAGTTGCCGGGAATCTCGGCGTCGTCGGCGAACGGAACCTCGAACTCCTCACCGTTTTCGGTGCGGTACCGGGCCAGCTGGCGCGGCGCCAGGTCGTGGTTGCGGTCGGTCTCGTAGCTCACAGCGCCGAGCCGGCTGCCTCTCAGCACACGATCAGCCATTTTGATTCTCCTTGTGTGATACGTGGCAACAACGCGAAACCCAGGTTCCGCGGTTCCCGACGCGGACCCTAATGATACCGGCAGCACCCAAGGCCCGGTTTACCCTCGGTTTGTGACGCGCCGGACCCGCCCTCAGCCGTGCCGGTGGTGTGGCCGCGAGGTCGCCGACGCCGGGCTCGGCCGGCGCCGGCAGTACTGCCGGCAGTCCTGCCGCCAGCGCGCCTACGAGCAGCGTGCGCTGGTCAAAGGTACCGCGGTGCCGACGGATGCGGTGGTGCTCACCGCGGAGGAGGCGGCGGAATTGTCTGATCGGGTCTATCAGGTGCGCTGCGCGGCCGAGGACGTCGCCACAGCGGTGGCCGAGGGCGCCCCGCCGGCCGAGTTGCGCCGGTTGTGCGAGGAATTGCTGGGCGCGGCCAAGGCCGCTGACGGGTGGCGCTGACGCGTGGCGCTGAGCCGTCCCCCGGCTGGGGGATTACCGGTCAGTAGCCCTGGATTTTAGGCGGCAGCGTGCAACACTCACCCCGGGCGGTCACCGTTGAGCTCCGCTACCCCCCCGCGTGGCTCCGGTGGCCGCTCCTGACTTCCCTGATCATCGACACCTTTGTTTGCGATAGTCGCTGTCGCTTGTGTCAGTTTCTGCCAGAATTTGGACAAGCGGCCACCGACACGTTCTTCGGGTGGGGGGTGAATGTATCGGTGGCCGCCTGAACTTCCAACCATTCAGGAGGTTGCGCTGCACGAGGGAAGGAACCCCACGAATGAAGACAATCATCGCCGCTGTCGCCGCACTGGGCGGGCTCATGTCGATGGGCCTCGGTGTTGCAAACGCCGAAACGATCCAGGTCGAGGGCAGCTACTCGACCCTCGAGGCATGCCAGGTGGACGGCCCGAACGTGCAGATCACAGAGAACGACGGGGCTTACAGCCAGTGGAACTGCCAGCAGGGCGACGACGGGCTGTACTACCTGTTTCTGAGCAGCTAACCGTCGGTCGCGCGGGAGCCTAACCTCGGCACGGTAGGAGAGTGCGTTCGTTCCCTGGCGCTAGCGTTCAGGGGCGCTGATAGTTTCTGAACGATGCAGAAGCCATCGCTGACCGACTGGCGTTCCCTCTACCTCTACGCGGTCTGCTTCGTCTGCGTAGTCGTGGTCATCGTCACCACCATGTCCCTGGTAGGCAACATCATGAGCCTGGTGTACCCCAGCCCGCCCTATATCGACCCCTACAGCGCCCCGCCGGCTGAGATCGACAGGGAGTTGCTCGAGGAGCAGAACCGGCAGAGCGAGCACCATTCCGGCGTTGTCGGCCTGGTGAGCAACCTGACCGCGTACCTCCTGGTGGGTCCGCTCTTCTGGGTGCATTGGAAATTGGCCAACAAGCCGAAAGCTTCTGACCAATAATCATGAGTGCCCTCGGTGAGATTCGACGCCTAGGCACTCAGTGCGCCGAACACGCCTCTAACCGGCGTGCGGTTACCAAGTCATCCGCGTAGCAGCGGGAGTCATAGGTCGGCACATGGGTCGGCGCCCCGAAGCTGCCCCTGACGACGCCATCGGCGCACAGCGTGGTACCCGGCGCCGTTTGGCAGAGATTGTCGGCGGGGATGAGGTCGGCGAGGTCTGCCAGGTCCTCAATCAACTGGTCATCGGCCGCGGCCGCCGGGCCGGCGGTGGCCACTCCAGCCGCGACGGCCACGATGATTGTTGCCCAGAGCCGTGATGCATTCTTTGCCACCAGAAGCCCCCTAACACACTAAGTCAGTCAACTGACCGAATCCGTGATGATAAAGGATGCTCGACCAAGCCGGTAGGAGTTCAAGAAAAATTTCAACGGCGTTCAACGCCGAACTTGTGCCGGGTTGCTACGTGACGAAGCCGCGGCGGCCGGTTGAGACACCCGCCGGGGCCGGGCCGGCCTCGCTGGCTATCGCGGCCGGGGCGAACGTGAAGGTGCTACAGACCCTTCTGGGGCATAAGACGGCGACTCTTGACGCTGGACCGTTACGGGCATTTGTTCCCTGATGATCTGGATCGGATCGCGGATGCTTTCGACGCTGCGGCTGGATCTACTGCGGACTGGCTGCGGACTGGCCGCAAGTTGAAGGTGGCTGCGGCTTCCGTAAAAGCCTGTGAGCAGCCGTTATGAGTGCCCTCGGTGAGATTCGAACTCACACTGCACGGGTTTTGAATCCGTTTCCTCTGCCAGTTGGGATACGAGGGCGCGTGGCCGCTTCACGATAGTGGATCGCGGGCGGCCCGATTTCGGTGGCTGGGCGGCTGTCGCAGACCCCAGCTCGCAGTACCCGGCCTGCACCGCCACAATGACGTCATGACTGATCCCGCCGAACGCTCCCGGCCGCGGGTCCTCATTGCCGAGGACGAGGCACTGATCCGGCTCGATCTGGCCGAGATGCTGCGCGAAGAGGGCTATCAGGTCGTCGGGGAGGCCGGCGACGGTCAGGAGGCCGTCGAGTTGGCGGAGAGTCTCAAGCCGGACCTGGTCATCATGGACGTCAAGATGCCGCGCCGCGACGGGATCGACGCCGCCGCTGAGATCGCGGCCAAGCGGATCGCCCCGGTTGTGGTGCTCACCGCCTTCAGCCAGCGCGATCTGGTCGAGAAGGCTCGCGACGCCGGGGCGATGGCCTACCTGGTCAAACCGTTCTCGATCAGCGATCTGGTCCCGGCCATCGAGGTGGCGCTGAGCCGGTTCACTGAAATCGCCCAACTGGAACGCGAAGTCGCCGACCTCGGCGAACGCCTGGAGACCCGCAAGCTCATCGAGCGGGCCAAGGGCCAGCTGCAGGCTGCACACGGCATGACCGAACCCGAAGCGTTCACCTGGATGCAGCGCGCCGCCATGGATCGGCGCACCACCATGAAACGCGTTGCCGAAGTGGTTCTGGAGACGCTGAAGCCCCCTGATGCATCGCCATCGCCGCAGTGAGCGCGGCGTTTCGCGGCACGATGCCGCGCGGTTTGCCCCGCGGTTGGCTATGTTCTACCGCAAGCGTCGACGGCAGCCGTTTCTGCGGCCTGTCTTATGGTGACCCACTAACCCGGAGGTAAAACCGTGCTCGGTCGGGCGACACGAGGTGCAATCGCGGCCGGTTCGGCGGCGCTGTTGGTGCTCGGCATCGCCGGGTGCAGCCAACCCGCCCCAGGCAATGAAACGTCCACCGGCACCAGTGCCGCGCAGGCAGATGCCGCTGCGCCGGTCGATCTGAAGATCGTCGAGCAGGTCCAGATCGACCAGGACGGCAACGAGGTTAAGCCGGAAGCCGGCGTGGCCGCCGCCGACCCTGCCGGCGACGGAAAAGCCACCTGCGCGCCGGTGAAGATCGCCATGGCCGGCGCTCTCAACGGCCCGGACGCCGCCCTGGGGATCAACATCAAGAACGGCGTCCAACTGGCACTGGACAAGCACAACGCCGCCAATCCGGGCTGCCAGATCGAACTGCGCACTTTCGACACCGAGGGCGACCCGCAGAAGGCCACCGCCATCGCGCCGCAGATCGTCGACGACGAGGCCATCATCGGTCTGATCGGCCCGGCGTTCTCCGGTGAGACCAAAGCCACCGGAGGGGTGTTCGACCAGGCCGGCCTCGTCGCCGCGACCGCCTCGGCCACCAACGTGACGCTGTCCGAGCAGGGCTGGAAGACCTTCCTGCGGGGCCTCGCCAACGACGGCGTCCAAGGCCCGTCGGTGGCCAACTACATGAAAAACACCCTCGGGGACAAGAAGGTCTGTGTTGTCGACGACAGCACCGACTACGGCACGGGTCTGGCCCAGGCCGTTCGTGAAACCCTCGGGCCGGTCGCCGAACCCGCCTGCACCATTTCGGTGAAGAAGGGCGACAAGGACTTCTCCGCCGCAGTCACCCAGGTCAAGGGACAGTCACCGGACTCGGTGTTCTACAGCGGCTACTACTCGGAGGCTGCGCCGTTCGTCCAGCAGTTGCGCGACGCCGGATTCACCGGCAAGTTCGCCAGCGCCGACGGCACCAAGGACCCGGAGTTCGTCAAGCAGGCCGGTTCGTCATCCAAGGATGCGGTGCTGTCCTGCCCGTGCGGTCCGGCCGGCGAGGCCTTCTCCGCCGAGTACTCCAAGAAGTTCGGGCAGGAGCCAGGCACGTACAGCACCGAGGGCTATGACCTGGGCACCATCCTGACCAAGGGCATCGGCTCCGGTGCGGTCACCCGCGAGGCGCTACTGGACTTCGTCAAGAAGTACGAAGGCCAGGGTGTGGCCCGCAAGTACCAGTGGACCGACAGCGGAGAGCTGACCACGACGCTGATCTGGATCTACAAGGTCCAGTAGTCGCTCCGCGGCGGCCTGCGCCGACTCGGTCCGCGTGCGGCTATGGTCTACCGGTACTTGCTGTTTATGTCCGATAAGTGTTGACCCGGAGGTAGAACGTGCGCGGATTTCGGACTCGGAACGCGATCGCGGTCAGTGTTGTGGGCCTGGCCCTGTTGGGAACGGCCGGATGCGCCGAGCAGCCCAAGTCCGGGGACACCCCTGCACAGGGCGATCTGAAAATCGTCGAGCAGGTTCAGATCGGCCCTGATGGCGCCGCTGTGAAGGCGGCGGCGGGCGCCGCCGCCCCGGTTAATCCGGCCGGCGACGGGAAGGCGGTCTGCCAACCCTTCACCCTGGCCATGGCCGGCCCACTCACCGGCGCGGACGCGCCGTTCGGCATCAACGTACGCAACGGCGCCGAACTCGCCGTCGAACTGCATAACTCCGCCAACCCGGACTGCCAGGTCGAGTTGAAGCCGTTCGACACCGAGGGCGATCCGCAGAAGGCGACGTCGATCGCGCCGCAGATCGTCAACGATGAGTCCATCATCGGACTCGTCGGCCCGACCTGGTCCGGCGAGACCAAGGCGACCGGTTCGGTCTTCGACCAGGCCGGCCTGGTGGCGGTCACGCCGTCGGCCACCAATGTCGCGCTGTCAGACCAGGGCTGGAAAACTTTCTTCCGCGGGCTGTCCAATGACGGCGTGCAGGGTCCGTCGCTGGCCAATTATCTGAAGAACACCGTGGGCATCAAGAAGGCATGCGTCGTCGACGACAGCACCGACGCGGGCGTGGGCCAGGCTGGGGCGGTGCGCGACACCCTGGGCCCGATCGCCGACTCGGCCTGCAACATCTCGGTCAAGAAGGGCGACAAGGACTTCTCCGCCGCGGTGACGCAGATCATGAATCAGAAACCGGATACGGTCGTCTACGCCAGCTACTACACCGAAGCCGCACTGCTCCTGCAGCAGCTGCGCGAGGCCGGTTACACCGGTCTGTTCTCCGGTCCCGACGGCCTCAAGGATCCGCAGTTCGTCAAGGCCGCAGGCGAATCCGCCAAGGGGGCGGTGCTGTCCTGCCCGTGCGGCCCGGCGACCGGTGCCTTCGCGGATGCCTACACCAAGCAGTTCGGCCAGGCTCCCGGCACCTACAGCCTCGAGGCCTACGACCTGACCACGATCCTGCTCAAGGGCATCGATTCCGGAGCCGTCACCCGTCCCGCGTTGCTGGATTTCGTCCGCAACTACGACGGGCAAGGTGAGGCCAGGAAGTACCAGTGGACCGACAAGGGCGAGCTGACATCGGACCTGATCTGGATCTACAAGGTCCAGTAGGCACGTCTGCAGCCCTCCAGGACTGATTTCAAGGAGCCCGCCCACCGATGATCCAGGAGTGCGTCGGCCAGTACATGTGCCTGGCCGGTGACATCGGCTTCAACGTCGAGAACCTGCGAAACGGGTTCTGGCAGTTCACCATCGACGGATTGGCCTGGGGCGCCATCTACGCCCTGGTGGCCGTTGGCTACACCCTCGTGTTCGGCGTGCTTCGGCTGATCAACTTCGCGCACTCCGAAATCTTCATGCTCGGCATGTTCGGGGCGTACTTCTGTCTGGATGTGATCCTCGGATTCGCCCCCAGTGGTAACGCCTACAACCGCGGAGTCGGGTTGACGGTGCTCTATCTGGGTGTGGCGATGCTGTGCGCCATGGCGGTATCAGGTTCGGCCGCAGTCGGTTTGGAGTTCGTCGCCTACCGCCCACTGCGCCGGCGCAACGCCCGGCCGCTGACGTTCCTGATCACCGCCATCGGTATGTCGTTCGTGCTGCAGGAGTTCGTTCACTTCGTGTTGCCGCAGATCCTGAAGGGGTACGGCGGCAGCAATGCCCAGCAGCCCATCATCCTGGTGCAGCCCAAGACCCAGTTCGAGGTCTTCGGCGCCTCGGTCACCAACGTCACCCTGGTCATCATCATCTCCGCTCTGGTACTGGCCCGGCTGACGTACCTGTTCGTCCACCGCACCAAGTTCGGCCGCGGTATCCGCGCGGTGGCCCAGGACCCGACGACCGCGACCCTGATGGGGGTCTCGCGGGAACGCATCATCGTGACGACCTTCCTGATCGGCGGCATGCTCGCCGGGGCGGCCGCACTGCTCTACACGCTGCGCGTTCCGCAGGGCATCATCTACTCCGGCGGATTCCTGTTGGGGATCAAGGCCTTTGCGGCCGCCGTGCTCGGTGGCATCGGCAACCTGCGCGGCGCCCTGATCGGCGGACTTCTGCTGGGCGTCATGGAGAATTACGGCCAGGCGCTGTTTGGCACCCAGTGGCGCGACGTCGTCGCCTTCGTCCTGCTGGTGCTGGTGCTTCTGATCAAGCCCACCGGGATCCTCGGTGAGAGCCTCGGGAAGACCCGGGTATGAGCTCATTGCTGGCACCGGGGGACGCCCTGCGACATCGGTGGTCCGGTCTGTCCCGGGTCCAGAAGTGGGGCTTCGGGGTGATCGGTTTCGGCGCGCTGGCGCTGCTGCCGCTCTACACCCCGGCGTTCCTGGACACCCCCGGGATCAGCTTCGGCGGCACCATGGCCCAGTTCGCGATCCTGGCGATCATCGCCATCGGCCTGAACGTGGTGGTCGGTCAGGCCGGTCTGCTCGACCTGGGCTACGTCGGCTTCTACGCGGTCGGCGCCTACACCGTCGCCCTGCTCACCAGCCCGGACAGCCCGTGGAACAAGGTGGGTCCGGACCGCTGGATGGATGAGAACTGGGCCTGGTTGGCGTGCGTGCCGATCGCCATGGCGGTCACCGCCCTGACCGGGCTGGTCTTGGGTTTTCCCACCCTGCGGCTGCGTGGGGACTACCTGGCCATCGTTACCCTCGGCTTCGGCGAGATCATCCGGCTGCTCGCCGACAACCTGTCCGGCGTCACCAACGGGCCCCGGGGACTCAACGAGGTGGCCTACCCGCACTTCGGCGCGAGCGAGAAACTGCCCCACGGCGTGTTCTCCAGCGGGAACTCCTCCGGTAACGCCAACTACGGAACGTGGTGGTTCTGGCTCGGCCTGATCCTGATCGTGGCGATCCTGCTGCTGGTGGGAAACCTGGAGCGCAGCCGGGTGGGCCGGGCCTGGGTGGCCATCCGCGAGGACGAGGACGCCGCCGAGAACATGGGGGTCAACACCTTCCGGTTCAAGCTGTGGGCCTTCGTGATCGGTGCGGCCATCGGCGGGCTGTCCGGTGCGCTCTACGCGGGTCAGGTGCAGTACGTGGCGCCCCCGACGTTCAACATCATCAACTCGATGCTGTTCCTGTGCGCGGTGGTGCTCGGCGGTCAGGGCAACAAGCTGGGTGTGATCTTCGGGGCGTTCATCATCGTCTATCTGCCCAACCGGTTGCTCGGCGTGGAGGTGATGGGGATCAACCTCGGGGACCTGAAGTATCTGTTCTTCGGCCTCGCCCTGGTGGTGCTGATGATCTTCCGGCCGCAGGGCCTGTTCCCGGTTCGCCAGCAGTTGCTGGCCTACGGCAAGTCGGCGCGCGCATTGCTGGCCGGCGCCGACCAGAGCAAGGCTGTCCAATGAGCGAACCGGTCATTGACGAGCAGATGGCGGTGCTGCATCGCGAGGTGCACGCAGCGCAAGGCGAGACGCTGCTGCAGGCAACGGATCTGACCGTGACCTTCGGCGGGCTGACCGCACTGGACTCGGTGAACTTCGACATCAGGCGCGGCGAGATCCTCGGGCTCATCGGTCCCAACGGTGCCGGCAAGACCACCTGCTTCAACGCCATCACCGGGGTCTACCGGCCCACCTCGGGTGAGGTGGTGTTCGACGGACAACCCCTGCGCCGCCTCAAACGCCACCAGATCACCCGGCTGGGCATCGCGCGGACCTTCCAGAACATCCGGCTCTGGGGGGAGATGACCGCGCTGGAGAACGTCGTCGTCGGCACCGACGCGCGGCATCGGACATCAGTGCCCGGCGCTCTGATCCGTTCGGCGCGCCACCGCCGCGAGGAGCGCACAGCGATCGACAAGGCCGCCGCGTTGCTGGAATTCGTGGGTATCGCCCACCGCGGGGAGGAGAAGGCCAAGAACCTGCCCTACGGGGATCAGCGGCGCCTCGAGATCGCCAGGGCGTTGGCCACCGAGCCGAAACTGCTCTGCCTCGACGAGCCCGCCGCCGGATTCAACCCCAGCGAGAAGGCGGCGCTGATCGAGTTGATCCGGGCCATCCGCGACGACGGCTATACCGTGCTGCTGATCGAGCACGATATGAGGTTGGTGATGGGGGTGACCGACCGGATCGTGGTGCTGGAGTTCGGCCGCAAGATCGCCGACGGCCTGCCCGCCGAGATCCGGGAGGATCCCGCGGTGATCGCCGCCTACCTGGGGGTGCCCGATGACCAACTCTGAGTCTTCTGCCGGGCCTCTGCTCGAGGTCCGCGACGCCGTTGTCCGCTACGGCAGAATCGAAGCGCTGCATGGGGTTTCGCTGGTCGTGAATCAGGGAGAGTTGGTGACCCTGCTAGGGGCGAACGGTGCCGGCAAGACGACCCTCATGCGTGCGATATCCGGCCTGCTCCCGCTCTCGGGTGGGTCGGTCTGGTTCGACGGCCGCGACATCACCCGGGTCAAGGCGCATCGCCGGGTTATCGACGGTCTCATCCAGGCCCCGGAGGGCCGCGGCGTCTTTCCCGGCATGACCGTGGCCGACAACCTTGAAATGGGTTGTTACGGGCGCAAATTCGAGTCAAAGTCCGCGCACGACGAGCGCCTGGACTGGGTGCTCGCAACCTTCCCGCGGCTGGCCGAACGGCGCAAGCAGGTGGGTGGAACGCTGTCCGGTGGCGAGCAGCAGATGCTGGCCATCGGCCGGGCGCTGATGGCCCGGCCTCGGGTGCTGCTGCTGGATGAACCCTCGATGGGCTTGGCGCCGATGGTGATCTCGCAAATCTTCAAAATCATCGCCGATATCAACGCCACCGGCACCACGGTGCTGCTGGTGGAGCAAAACGCCCAGCAGGCGCTGAGCCGCTCCGACCGGGCCTACATCCTGGAGACCGGCAACGTCACCCGCACCGGCGCTGCCCGGGAGTTGTTGGCCGACGACAGCATTCGTGCGGCCTACCTGGGTGTGGCCTAACCGATGATCTGAGGAAGGTCTGGGATGACAACGCGTATCGGCGAGATGTGGTTGAAGTCAGCCAGTGTCATCACCATTCTCACTGGAGTCATCTGTGCACTGGCCAGTCATCCGTCGACGCAAGGCATCTGGTTGTTCCTCTTCGACGTTCTGAAGTGGCCCCCCGACGCCGACCCTGCGTCATTCAACCCCGACGCCCGAGCCGTCAACGCGGTCCTGGGTGGAGTCCTGGTGGGCTGGGGCCTACTGATGTTCTTCCTGTCCGACGATCGACTTATGGCGGACTCGCCCGCAGTACCGCGGCTGATGACGATCGCTCTGCTCGCGTGGTTCGCGGTCGACTCGCTTGGCTCGTGGGCAGCGGGTCTGCCCGGGAACATCGTCCTCAATGTCGCGTTTCTTCTGATGTTCCTTCCGCCGCTGGTGTCCTTGAGCAGACGGTTCAGCAGCTGATCTGTTTGACGGTCACGACGACCAGCGGCAACCGGATCAGCGGGCGACGACGACCGACGACCCGTGACCGAACAGGCCCTGGTTGGCGGTGACGCCGACGGTCGCGCCCTCGACCTGCCGGCCGGTGGCCTGGCCGCGTAGCTGCCAGGTCAACTCGCACACCTGGGCGATGGCCTGGGCGGGGATGGCCTCGCCGAAACAGGCCAGTCCGCCCGACGGGTTGACCGGGATACGTCCGCCGATGGCGGTTGCCCCGGAGCGCAGCAACTGCTCGGCCTCACCCTTGGCGCACAAGCCCAAGTGCTCGTACCAGTCCAGTTCCAGCGCGGTGGACAGGTCGTACACCTCGGCCAGGCTCAGATCCTCCGGTCCGATACCGGCCTCGGCGTAGGCGACATCGAGGATGTGGTCCTTGAACACCCGGTCCGGGGCGGCCACGACGGCGGTGGAGTCGGTGGCGATATCGGGCAGTTCGGGGAGATGCTGCGGATAGTTCGGGGTAGCGCAGGACACCGCCCGCACCGACGGAACCCCGGCCGTCGACCCGAGATGCTTCTCGGTGAAACTCTTGCTCGCCACGATCAGCGCCGCCGCCCCGTCGGAGGTGGCGCAGATGTCCAGCAGCCGCAGCGGGTCGGAGACCACCGGGCTGGCCAGCACGTCCTCCACCGAACTCTCTTTGCGGTACCGGGCATTCGGGTTGTTCAGGCCGTGGCGGGAGTTCTTGACCTTCACCGCGGCGAAGTCGTCCAGCGTGGCGCCGTAGAGGTCCATCCGCCGCCGCGCCAGCAGAGCGAAGTAGACGGTGTTGGTGGCGCCGATCAGGTGGAAGCGCTGCCAGTCCGGGTCGTCTCGACGCTCGCCGCCAACCGGGGCGAAGAACCCCTTCGGGGTGGTGTCGGCGCCGATGACCAACGCCACATCGCACAGGCCGGCCAAAATCTGGGCCCGCGCGGACTGCAGCGCCTGGGAGCCCGACGCGCACGCGGCGTAGCTGGAGGACACCGGGATTCCGGTCCAGCCCAGCTTCTGGGCGAACGTCGCACCGGCGACGAAGCCGGGATAGCCGTTGCGGATGGTGTCCGCGCCGGCGACCAACTGGATCTGGCGCCAGTCCAGGCCGGCGTCGCGCAACGCGCTGCGGGCGGCCACCGCGCCGTACTCGGTGAAATCCCGGCCCCACTTACCCCATGGGTGCATTCCGGCGCCGAGGATGTAGACCGGTTCCGGTGGGCCGGAGCGAAGCGACCCGGGGAGCAGTTCTGTCACGGGGCAATCCTCCATGCGTAGACGTCGCGCGCCATTCCGTCATCGCCGATATAAAGGGGCATCGTGGTGAGTTCCATCTCCATCCCGACTTTCAGGTCGGCGGCCAGCGTGCCCGTGACGACTTTGCCGAGCACGATCAGTCCCTCGGGCTGCAATTGCACCGCGGCCACCGCGAACGGCTCGAACTCCTCCGCCTGTGGGTACGGCGGGGGCGGCTGATACCGGTTCTCGGTGTAGCTCCACAGCGTCCCGCGCCGCGACAACGCCACCGGTTGCAGTTCATCGGCCCCGCAGTCGGGGTTGGGGCAATTGTTCTCCCGCGGCGGGAAGACGTAAGTCCGGCAGCGCGGGCATTGCGCACCCACCAGATGGGGCACCCCGGAATGGTCGTTTTCCCACCAGCCGTCGATGGCGGGGGCGTCGGGAGAAGCGGGCACGCGGTCAGATTACGCGCCACGACATGTGCCTACAGTATGGGCGTGAGCGACAAGCCGACACTGATGCTCCTGGACGGCAATTCGCTGGCATTCCGGGCGTTCTACGCGCTGCCCGCGGAGAACTTCAAGACCAAGAACGGCCTGACCACCAACGCGGTCTACGGCTTCACCGCGATGCTGATCAACCTGCTGCGCGACGAAGCGCCAACCCACATCGCCGCCGCCTTCGACGTCTCCCGGCAGACCTTCCGCTCCGAGCGGTTCCCGGAATACAAGGCCGGCCGGGCATCGACCCCCGATGAGTTCCGCGGTCAGATCGACATCACTAAAGAGGTTCTCAACGCTCTTGGAATCACCGTGCTCGCCGAAGCCGGATTTGAGGCCGACGACATCATTGCCACGCTGGCCACCCAGGCTGACGAGAGTGGCTACCGCGTCCTGGTCGTCACCGGTGACCGGGACGCGCTGCAACTGGTGAACGCGGATGTGACCGTGCTCTACCCCATCAAGGGGGTCAGCACGCTGACCAGGTACACCCCCGACGCGGTGGTGGAGAAGTACGGTCTGACTCCCGAGCAGTACCCGGACTTCGCGGCTCTGCGCGGGGATCCCAGCGACAACCTGCCGGGCATCCCCGGGGTGGGGGAGAAGACGGCCACGAAGTGGATTGTCGAGTACGGCTCCCTGCAGGGGTTGGTCGACAACGTCGACGCCGTGCGCGGCAAGGTCGGAGATTCGTTACGGGCCAACCTTTCCACCGTGGTGCTCAACCGGGAACTCACCCATCTGGTGCGTGATGTGCCGCTGGCCCAGACCCCGGACACGCTGCGTCTGCTGCCGTGGGACCGCGACAAGATCCACCGACTCTTCGACGATCTTGAGTTCCGGGTGCTGCGGGACCGGCTGTTCGACACCCTGACCGCCGTTGAACCTGAGGTCGACGAGGGCTTCGACATCCGGGGCGGCGCGCTGGAACCGGGCGAGGTGGGTGCCTGGCTGGCGGCGCACGCCGGTGACGGACGTCGGGCCGGCCTCGCGGTGGTGGGCACCCACGCCGTTTACGACGCCGATGCCACCGCGTTGGCGGTCGCGGCCGCCGACGGCGAGGGCGCCTATATCGACACCACCACCATGACCGCAGAGGACGAGACGGCGCTCGGCGCATGGCTGGCTGATCCGGCGACACCCAAGGCGCTGCACGAAGCCAAGTCCGCCATGCACGACCTGGCCGGGCGGGGCTGGACGTTGTCCGGAGTCACCTCTGACACCGCCCTGGCCGCCTACCTGGTCCGTCCGGGGCAGCGCAGCTTCGCCCTCGATGATTTGTCGCTGCGATACCTGCGCCGTGAATTGCGTGCGGAAACCGTTGAGCAGCAACAGCTCTCGCTGCTCGATGACAACGACGGCGTGGACGACCAGGCTGTGCAGACACTGATCCTGCGGGCCCGCGCCGTCGTCGACCTAGCCGAAGCTCTCGATGCGGAACTCGCTGGAATCGACTCGTCGTCACTGCTGGTCGAGATGGAACTACCGGTCCAGTCGGCGCTGGCCGGCATGGAAAGTGTCGGTATCGCCGTGGACACCGGCAAACTCGAAGTGTTACAGCGCGAGTTCGGCGATCAGATCCGTGATGCCGCCGAAGCGGCCTACTCGGTGATCGGCCAGCAGATCAACCTGGGATCGCCGAAGCAGTTGCAGGTGGTGCTGTTCGACGAACTGGGCATGCCCAAGACCAAGAAGACCAAGACCGGCTACACCACCGATGCCGACGCGTTGCAGTCGCTTTTCGACAAGACCGGCCACCCTTTCCTGGAGCACCTGCTTGCCCACCGCGACGCGACCCGACTGAAGGTCACCGTCGACGGCCTGCTGAAGTCGACTGCCGCCGACGGCCGGATCCACACCACGTTCAACCAGACGATTGCGGCGACCGGCCGGCTCTCGTCTACCGAGCCGAACCTGCAGAACATCCCCGTCCGCACCGAGGCCGGGCGCCGGATCCGGGACGCCTTCTGCGTGGGTGACGGGTACGCCGAGTTGATGACCGCCGACTACAGCCAGATCGAGATGCGGATCATGGCTCACCTGTCTCGCGACGAGGGGCTCATCGAAGCTTTCAATACCGGTGAGGATCTGCACTCGTTCGTCGGCTCCCGCGCGTTCGGGGTGCCCATCGGCGAGGTGACCGCTGAGCTGCGCCGACGGGTCAAGGCGATGTCCTACGGGCTGGCATATGGCCTCAGTGCCTACGGGCTGGCCGCCCAACTGAAGATCTCCACCGAGGAGGCCAAGGAGCAGATGGACTCCTACTTCGCCCGGTTCGGTGGAGTGCGTGATTATCTGCTCGCCGTCGTCGACCAGGCGCGCAAGGACGGCTACACCTCCACGGTGCTGGGTCGGCGCCGCTATCTGCCCGAACTGGACAGCAGCAACCGCCAGCTTCGCGAAGCCGCGGAGCGGGCCGCGCTCAACGCCCCCATCCAGGGCAGTGCCGCCGACATCATCAAGGTCGCCATGATCGGGGTGGATGCCGCCCTACGGGAAGCCGGCTTGTCTTCGCGGCTGGTGCTCCAGGTGCATGACGAGCTGTTGCTGGAGGTCGCGCCGGGGGAGCGGGACGCCGTCGACGCGCTGGTGCGCGACCGGATGGGCGCGGCCTACCCACTGGACGTGCCGTTGGAAGTGTCCGTGGGTTACGGGCCGACCTGGGATGCGGCAGCGCATTAAATCGCCGGGATGCGGTAGGCACTGAGTTGGTGCAGCGCCGGCCCGGCCGCCGCCCGCGCGGCGAGCACCCCGTGCACCTCTTCGTTCTGTAGCGCGAACACCCGCTCGTCGCCGAACCCGCGGTCGATCCGGTCCCGCACGTAGGCCAGTTTCACCACCTGGGTGATGAACCGCTTGACTGCCGAGGCGGCCGGCCGTCCGCCGAACTGGCCCGCGAATTGCACCGCCGCCTTCCGGGTCTGCAGTGAATGCACCCAGGCCGCGTCAGCCGGCGTCAGCAGTCCGGCGGCGATCATTCCCGGCAGCTTTCCGGCGATGATGTGCTGCTCGCGGCGCCGGCTGGCGACCGCCAGGACGACCACCAGTGCGAACACCGGCATCATCCACGCCACATAGACACCCAGGTAGGTCGTGAAGCTCAGCAGCGCCGAGCCGTTCCACAATCCGTGCATCAGTACCGCGCCCAGGTATCCCAGCAGCAGGCAGCCGAACTTCGCGGCGCCGGTGCGTTGTTTGAGCGCGTAGTAGACCCCGATGCCCAACATGGAGGTGAACAGCGGATGGGCAAACGGGGCGATCAACAGCCGCATCGCAGCCACCGCCAGCGAGCTGGGCAGAGTTTCAGCGCTGGCGATGTAGAAGATGTTTTCCAGCCAGGCGAAACCCAGCGCGGTCAGACCTGCGTAGACCAGGCAGTCGGTCAGGGTGTTCAACTCGCGGCGTCGGCGCCCGGTCATCATCAGCACCAGGAACAGGCCTTTGGCCGCCTCCTCGATCAGCGGGGCGCCGACGGCCACCGTCAGGAAGCTGGGCTTGTCGCCACCGGTACCGAACACCTCCTCAAAAAGTGCTGAGAACAGCAACGACAGCAGCACCGCCGCCGATGAGCCCCAGAGAAACGCCATGATCAGCAGCCGTGGCGGCTCGGGCTCCCAACGGTCCAGCCACAGGTAGCACAGCAGCACGAAGGCCATCGCGACGGTGGACAGGGTGAACCCCACCACCGTTCCGCCGGGGTCGGCGGCGGTGACCAGGACCAGGATGAGGCCGGCCAGGGTTCCCAGCGCGATGATCGCCGCGAGCGGGGCCCCGACTTTGCGGACCGGCTGCGGGAACGGCGGCACAATGGCGTAAAGCACCCCAGCAGAGTAGCTGCGGGCGGTACCTGGTTTGGTCGCGTTGCGCCCGGTCGAGTACGCTCGCTCAGTATCCGTGTGCAGGTAGACGGGTGCCCAACCAGCTCAAAACACTGTCCCTACGATTAAACCTGTCCGGAGCA
>Ga0164292_10002027_pt1 | contig 16516 bp, 13 predicted proteins | sample GEODES117metaG_FD_111486 | JGI IMG/M metagenome (GOLD analysis project Ga0164292, IMG submission 111486) | Eutrophic lake water microbial communities from Lake Mendota, Wisconsin, USA - GEODES117 metaG | ecosystem: Environmental > Aquatic > Freshwater > Lake | place: USA: Lake Mendota...
AAGTCCATTAACTTTTAAGCTCGAATTTAGCAGGCCTGAATCAGCGATTGAGTTAAAGTCTTTATTGAGTGCCGAAAACCTTCCTGTTCAAATTAATGAGGAGTTTCTTCCTTCAAAAGATCTTGGAGAAAGGATTTACGGTATTGCAAATTTATCAGTTATAAATACAAGGTACGGTCCTGATCACGCAGCAGAAATGGCCACTCAGGCCGGCTTAGGAACACCACTTAAGGTTCTTAAAAAGGAAAGGGGTCACTATTTTGTACGCACACCTGATAATTATCTTTCATGGACTGAATCTGCCGGTGTGACTCTTTTAACTAAAACAGAATTTGAGAATTGGCAAACAGCAGAAAAATTAATTTATACTGATCTGTACGGTCAGGCTTATTCTGAGGCATCTGAGACATCTTTGCCTGTTTCTGATCTTGTTGCCGGTAATATCATGCAGTTAATCAGCGAGTCGAACGGATTTTATAAGATTTCCTTTCCCGATAAACGAATGGCTTATATCTCAGTAAAAAAGGCACGCTTATTTGATCAGTGGAAAGATCTTCCTGATCCTGGTGCAGAAGAGATTCTAAGAACTGCCCGGAATTTTTTAGGTATTCCATATCTTTGGGGCGGAACTTCAGTAAAAGGAATGGATTGTAGTGGTTTTACAAAAACAAGTTATTTTTTGAATGGCATTGTACTTCCAAGGGATGCTTCTCAACAAGCACTTGTTGGTGAGAAATTAGATATCAATGTAGCAGATACTGTAGATATTGCCAAATCATTAAAAACTCTAAAAGCTGGTGATCTATTGTTTTTTGCTGCCAATAAGCTAACCAGGCGTGTAACGCATACAGCTATTTACATTGGCAATGGTGAATTTATTCAGGCTGCTGGTTTGGTGCGAATTAACAGTATGATCAAAGGCGCTAAAAATTACGATGATTTTCAATCCAGAACAATGGTAGGTGCCCGTCGGATGCTGACTGCTATCGGTGAACCTGAAGTAACACGTGTAAATAAACATCCTTATTATCAGAGAATTATCAATCAATAATTATAAACTAATCAAATAAATTATATGAATATTTTCGTTGGAGGACTTCCTTTTAAAGTAGATGAAAGCGAGTTAAGAGAAATTTTTGAAAAATACGGTGAACTTACTTCCGTAAAACTGATCATTGACAAGCAAAGCGGCCGAAGCAAAGGTTTTGGTTTTGTTGAAATGGCAGATGATGAAGCTGGTCAGCAGGCAATTTCTGCTCTTGATGGTACCGAATTATATGGCCGTACTATTGGAGTAAGAGTTTCTGAAGATAAAAAACCGGATAAAAGATATTGAGTTATTAAAGGTTATTACTCTTTAATAGTTTAATATTTTTTTTGGAACAGAAATTGATATTGTCAGTATAGGTTTGCTTTTAGGATGCTATTTTTTATGATCTTATAATCATATTTAAGGTAACATTTGAATAGCAATTGCCCAATTTTTAAATACTAACCAAGTAAATTATTATTTTTGATTTTTAGGATTTGGATTTCTAAAGAATGTCATAGTCCTGTTTAATTGACAAAAAATTATAAAAAAACGTTTAATCATTATGAAAAAATTAATCATTCTTTGCAGCGTTGTATTCTCATTTGTAGCTGTTACAGCATTTAATGTTGTCGAAAAGGCTGAATTCAAATTCGAAAAAGAAACGCATGATTTTGGTAAAATCGCTCAAGGTAAGCCGGTAAGTTTTGAATTCAAATTTACTAATACAGGCGATGAGCCTCTAATCATAAGTAATATTGAGAGTGTATGTGGCTGTACTGTACCTAAATATACCAACACACCGGTATTGAAGGGGCAAACAGGGTCAATAACTGTTACTTACAATGCAGCTGCAATTGCTCCATTCAGTAAAGGGTTAACGATTAAGTCGAATGCCAAGACTCCTATAAAAGTGATTTACATTAAAGGAGAGGTTGTTGCTGCTTCTGCAGAGTAATTTCAATTTTTAAAAAAAGACCTGCAAATAGATTTTTGCAGGTCTTTTTTGTTTTCTAAAGGTGAGTTTGATATAAAATCTTGCCGATTAATTTTAGATTACCAATTTTTCTCTTGTTTTACAAAGTAGGGTCTTTCCTTCTTCTTTCACACCAATCCTGTGTTCTACTGTTATTTTTGCAACAGTATTAGTAAATATCCTGAAATTCAGTGCTGCTAAAAATGTGCTGCTGCCATATCCTTAGGTTTGTTCCAAACATCAAATAGTAATTTAGTTGGGCTGAACGTCCCAATGAGAAAAGGTTCGGGTAAAATAAACCTTGCCGTAGGAGATAGCTTACGGCCATTCGTAATTTGAAATGGTACGCAATTTTGTGCCGGAACTATTCCGGAGGAAAGGGCTGAAGCAACCTATAAGACACAGATTTTGGTTTCAAAAATCAAATATTTTCGTTCATGAGTCTTATCTAACCAATTATTCCCATTCCTTAAATGAACACATACTTTCTTAAATTCCCCTAACGTTCATTTTCAATGTATAAACTGCCTTACTGGCAGTAATGAACAAAATATCCCTGTTTTTCCCTCCAAAGCAAACATTGGCAGTTGACGCTGGTATTTCAATATGCTCTATTTTTTTACCCTCTGGATTAATAACGCTTACACCCCCTTTGCCGGTCAAATAAAGATTACCCCGATTGTCTAAAGTCATTCCGTCTGATCCCAGATCAATAAACAAGCGTCGGTTATATAATTTTCCATTTTTTCCGATATCATATTTGTATGTTTTTTTATCTCCTATATCAGCAACAAACAAGTTTTTTCCATCTGCCGAACCAATTATACCATTAGGTCTTACAAAATTACTGTCAAGAAGAAAGGCTGTTTTTGAACCTTTAGGAAAGTAGTAAACGCTCTGGTTACTCAGGTCGGGTTTTTTTCGTTCCCAATAGGGCCGCTGATAATAAGGGTCTGTAAAAAATATTCCTCCTTTGGCATCTATCCAGAGATCATTCGGACCATTAAATCGTTTGCCTTCAAAATTATCAAGCAAGACTTTTACTTTTTTGTCGGGACTTATCTGCCAGAGTTCATTTTTTTCATCTGCCGCAGTAATCAGATTCCCCTTTTTATCGAAATACATTCCGTCGGAATGCCCCGTTTTATCCATGAAAAGACTTAATTCACCTTCAGTGCTGTATTTCCAGATCTTTCCTTCAACGATATCGGTGAAGAAAACATCCCCGTTTTTATTTACAGCTGGTCCTTCAGTAAATTTGAACTGATTTGATATTAAAACTGGTTTTGCGTTTTCTGCTATAATCCCTGACTTTTCATCTTGCGAATTTTCAAAGGTCGAAGCGCTTAAATTCCAGATGGTAAGCGTTATTAGCATGCTTTGGATTGAGAATATCATAATGGTTATGGTTTATTGTTTATAATGAAGGAGTTTTACCCCCATCAACAGGTAAATTGATACCATTAATATAGGAGGCAGCCGGACTTGCCAGAAACGCAATTGCTGCTGCCACCTCATTAGAATCGGCTATTCTACCTGCAGGTATGGTATGGATCATGTCAATTTGTACCTCTTCCTTTGTTTTATTCTCGCGTTCTGCAATTGATGAAATTATCGATTGCAGTCTGCCCGTCATCGTAAAACCTGGTAATACGTTATTCACCGTAATGCCAAAGGGTCCGAGCTCAAGAGCCAGTGTTTTAGCCCAGCTTGCTACAGCTCCCCGGATAGTATTTGATACTCCCAGACCTTTTAAAGGTGTTTTTACCGAGGTGGATATAATATTGATAATACGCCCGAATTTATTTTTTTCATACCAGGCGAAACTGCCTGTACTAGTATTTGGTTACAGACCAGATGCATGTTAAATGCATTAATAAACTCATCCGTTCCTGCATCAATAGCCTGTCCACCTGTAGGGCCTCCGGTATTATTGACTAAGATATCGATTTGATTATTGATTAAATACTCATTGATGATAAGTTTCAGTTGATTCTGATCCTGGAAATCTGCAACCAGATAATGGTGCTTTTGATTCTGATTTGCAGGCAAATCCTGAAGCACTTCCTTAAGTTTATCTTCATTCCTGGCCAAAAGTGTAATATGAGCCCCAAGCAAGGCAAGTTCAATGGCACTGGATCTGCCGATTCCCTGGGTGCTACCACAAACTAAGGCTCTTTTTCCTGTTAAATCTAAATTCATATTAATGCCGTTTTAAACAGGTTAAGATAATACTGAAAAATACTGCTCCAGTTCCTGAAGTGTGTTTGAATTGGTCGCAATATCTTTGATAATCTTCCCTTTTTCCATTAATAATATCCGTTCACAGACATCCGTTACATGATTAAGGTCATGGCTGGAAATTATTGTTGTCATGTGCTTTTCTTTGCTGATATCTTTAACCATATTCTTCAAACGGATTTGAGTACTGGGATCAATATTGGCGAAGGGCTCGTCAAGCATTAGAATCTGGGGGTTCTGAATCATACAGGCAGCAACTCCAACTTTAGTCTGGTTACCTTTAGAAAGGTCACGTATATATTTTCCTTTCTTTAAGATCTCACCATTAAAAAAATCTGCAAATGCAGGAAGTTCAGAATCAACCTGAACTTTGCTTTTATTGTGTAGGCCTCCAATAAAGTGAAAATATTCTTCAGGTGTCAAAAAGTCAATTAGAAATCCTTCGTCAAGATAAGAGGCGGTATAGTCTTTCCATGATTCATTTTCTGCAACATTTTTCTCATCCGAAAGTACTTCTCCTGAATCAGGCCTGATTAAATCAAGCATCATCCGGAAAAGGGTGGTTTTACCTGCCCCATTATTTCCAACAAGTCCGATTGTTTCTCCTTTTTTAATCGTTAATTCAGGAATATTGACAACCGTTACCCCGTTATATTGCTTTTTTAAATTACTTATCCCAATCATATTATTTATTTCTAAAACCTTCTGCAATTAAATATCTTTTTTCCTGAAACCTTTTTACCAGTTTATTGAGCCAAAACTCCCTGCTGATGATAAATATCATCCCGATTACTGCAATCAGTGCCAGTCCAGCTTCCGGGTAACCTAATAGATCAAGCGGAAAATAAATTACGAACGGAGCAAGCAGAAGCGGAATACTCAGTATCCATTGAGATGCTCCAACACCTTCCCAGTTAAATGTAGAACTCTTGCTCAGGTCAATTCTGCGATAGTTTTGGTTTGCAAAATAGAGTACCAGTAATGTATTTACTCCCAAATTCCATATGAACATTATGAAATGCACAATCAAAACCTTCCATCCAAAGTATACATAAGGTACAGTCAATAAAAAACAGATGGAGGAGAAGAAAGTGAACAACAAAAATTTCGACTTGAAAAAATCCATTGCACTGACTTTACTCACTAAAATTCCGTCGAAATGGGCACTTTGCCAGCTAAACATAAACTGCCCATAATTGATTATGAAAATACCCGTCATGAACATCCCGCAGAATATGATACGTGAATATCCCGAGAAGGTTGGATTAGTATAGAAAATTAGTCCGTAAAACATAAACATCAGACTCATTGTTATAACAGAGCGCGGACGTTTATTTCTGAGTATCAGCTTTAGCTCATTGGCTACCAGATCTCCGGCTTTACCAAACCTGCTCAGGTAAGGGATTTCAGTACTTGATTTATGCGAATTATCTGCTGTATGAAGTTCATCTAAATAGAGGTTTGATTTAAGGTAACGGTAATTGATTATATAGACTACCAGAGCTAAAAACATGAATAATAGGCAGTAAAGAGGTTCAGCTAGTACAATCTTGAATAATTCCGCAGAAACTGTTGAGATTGAAAAGAGTTTAAAGTAAAAATCAAGTGAGGCTAATAGTATTAAAGTACCGAAGAAGATCAGCATCCAGATGGCATTCAGGTTCACTTTTCTTTTAATCCATAGACTAAAAAAATGATTGGAAAGCGTGAGTCCGATGATTGAAACAAGCAAACTCCAGAATTGGGCATGACCATGTTGTGGTATAACTATTTTTATGAGTAGTGGTAATGATAATAAAACCGGGGTCAGGTTAAATGTTGTCCACAGAGATGTTATGGAAAGATAATTTATGAGCTTATTTTTTTTAATTCTGAGATGCAGATAGGGCCTTACACTCAATGTTGGTAATTCCTGCATTTGAAATCGAAAGAGGAGATCCATTAAAAAATAGTATAGAATATAGCTATTGAATGAGTAAAGGATATCTTGCTCTGGGTTTGTCTTACTCAGAATCCGGTCAAGAAAAAAAGCAACAACAAGTACATTCAGCAGTAGATATAGAATAAGTATTCCCATTACAACTCTCATGGCAACACTTTTTCCTGTATTTTTTGATCGCCAGAATGCTTTAGACTGATGAAGTAAAAAGATTGAAGTCATATTTGAAATTAAATAAATTAAAACAAACTTAATATTTATACTTTCCCTTCCACAGGGTTTTAAGTCGCTCCCGAAGCTTTTCTTCTGCAGCATTATTTCCGGGGTTATACAGCAGGGTTCCACTCAAATTATCGGGTAGGTATTCCTGTGCGGTAAAATTATCTTTATAGGCATGAGAATATTCATATTCCTTGCCATAGCCTATATTTTTCATGAATTTGGTAGGGGCATTTCGCAGGTGCAGTGGTACCGACTGATCGCCTGTGCTCGCTACAAGTTCCTGTGCTTTACTAATTGCCTCGTAGCTTGCATTACTTTTTGGGGATGATGCGAGATAAGTAACAGTTTGCGAGAGAATAATCCTTGACTCGGGCCAGCCGATTACATTAACAGCCTGACAACAAGTATTGGCCAGAAGCAGCGCATTTGGATTCGCATTTCCGATATCTTCAGATGCAAGGATCAGTAAGCGTCGGGCTATAAATGACGGATCTTCACCCCCTGCAATCATTCGGGCAAGCCAATAGACTGCTGCGTTCGGATCGCTTCCGCGTATAGATTTTATGAAAGCGGAGATAATGTCATAATGCTGTTCACCGGCCTTATCATATATAGCCATATTTTGCTGTACATGTTTCATTACCAATTCATTGGTGATGCTTATATCCTGTTTACCAGCAGCATTAACCACAAGTTCCAATACATTCAGAAGCTTCCTTGCATCTCCACCGGATAGACGTAATAGGGCTTCATGCTCTTTAATATTGATCTTCCTATCTCTCAGGTAGCTGTCTTCTTTAATTGCTTTGTTCAGTAATTCAAGCAGATCTTCTTCCGAAAGGTTTTGCAAAATGTAAACCTGGCTTCTGGATAAAAGAGCTGAAATAACCTCAAATGAAGGATTTTCAGTTGTCGCACCAATTAATGTAACTAAGCCACGCTCAACTGCTCCAAGTAAAGAATCTTGTTGGGATTTTGAGAAACGGTGAATCTCGTCAATGAAAAGGACAGGTAGATTTTCATTTTCCTCCTTTAATATGGATGCCTTTTCAATGACCTCCCTGATGTCTTTGACACCTGAATTTATTGCACTCAGACTAAAAAATGGCCTATTTAGCTGATTTGAAATAATTAAAGCCAGAGTGGTTTTACCAACTCCTGGCGGCCCCCAGAGAATCAGTGAAGGAAGCATTTCAGTTTCAATAGCGAGTCGCAAGATCGCCCCCTTACCAACCAGATGTTTCTGTCCGACATAGTCATCGAGTGTCTTCGGACGCATTCTTTCTGCCAGAGGTGGTATTGTTGCCATTGATTTTTGTTGAACCTTGATGTAAAAATCGTTAAACTGTGCTTTATATAATCAGTTCTTTGTCATTTAATTTGTCATTCTATAAAAAACGGAATATAAATCGTCTATTGTGTAAAGGTTAAAGTGCTTTTTTGTGCGGACAGTAATTTGGGCAGACTAGAAAACATTAGTTATTTTTTTCATTACAATTTACTTATGATTTACAATAAGCCTGTAATTTTCTAATTATTTTAGCGTTAATTCTCAAGTCATCTTATTTTAGAATGAATTTAAATTCATTAAACATTCCTGTTTTTCTATTAATTTTTTTCGCGGAAGTTTGTTCCTACGGTCATACTTTTAATAAACCCACAATTCAAAAACCGGCATATTGGAGTGTAATTGATTCAAATTTGGAAGCTGATTTCCTGAAGGCTGAATTTAAAAAAAAATCATTGATTGGTGGCGATATTAATGTTTTCAAGAATTTCCTCAAGGCCCTGCATTTCTTTGATCAGTTGAAAGCAATCGATTCCTTCGCGCCAGTTTTCCCTGTTTCTGCAGGATTTTTTGATGGGTATCCTTCACCAGACTCTTTAAGTGCGTTTGACCAGCTAATTTTTCTTTCCAGAAATCTGGGAGATCGCAACGCAGAAGCAGGAGTACTAAATTCTTATGCAGTAAGACATGCCTTGAACGGAGAAATGGATGATGCTATTCGCCTGTTAAACAAAGCGATAGTATTGAATTTGGAAATCAACCGTATGGGTTCGGTCAGAAGTAATTATTTAACGCTACAGAGGATAAACAGATATAGAGGTAATCTTAGTGAGGCTTTAAAATTTAATCAGGCCATTATTGTCATCGATCAGAACACAAAAAACAATAGATTATTAGCAGAAGCATTTATGGATCAGGCAGAAATTCTTACTAGTCAGAGAAGTTTTATAGATGCGGAAGCTCTGGTTCTGAGAAAGGCTTTGCCATTATATTATTATGGCTTGAAGGATAAAAAGGGTACGATCCGCTGCTATGATCAGCTGGCAGATACCTATCACCAGCAGAAAAAATTTACACAGGCTAAATGGTTTTACATCCAATCGAACATGCTGGCTCGCAAAATTAATAGCCCTTTAGAAATTGTAGAATCATTAATAAACCTTGCGAATGTCAAAATGTCAATAGGTGATTATGAACTTGCCCTGTCAGATTATCAAGAAGCAGAACAAATAGCTTTAGAAAATAAATACAGTAAACAGTTAATCGAACTCAAGAGTTGCCTTTCGGATGTTCATAATAAATTAGGTAACTCCAGTGCTGCAAGTTCTGCTTTTTCTGAGTTTAAGGTCATGAGGGAGACATTTTTGAGAACAATTCAATAATTGAAGCCATGTTGTTATTCCCTAATTCCTTTTTTAAGTATATTTAAATCCTTTTTAAAATACATAAACATGCTATTTGGATTACTTTTTTAGGTCCTTTCCGTGGTTATGTTAAATTTTTGGTATCCAATTAGTTACTGTATATTTTGAAATGAAGTTAAAATCAGTTAGAGAGATGTTAAAGAGATTATGTCTGGCCTTATTTATTGTATCTGCATTAGCTTGTCAGGCCGACCCAAGGGTTAATATAGTTGTTTCAGAAAGTGATCTGAAACCAGAGCTTCAACAATCTGTTATTGCAAAGTCGCTGGTAGAGTTACTGGAAAATTTTCATCATCAAAAAGTAGTGGTAGATGATACTTTTTCATCAATTGTGTTTGATGAGTATTTAAAGGCATTGGATAATGGTAAAAGTTACTTCCTTCAAACTGATATTGATGATTTTGAAAAATATCGATTAACAATGGATGATGATATCCGATCCGGAGATCTGAGTGTTCCTTTTTACATCTTTAATGTTTATCAGAAAAGATATAATGATAGAGTTGCTTTTGCATTAAAGGAGATTTATAAGAAGTTTGATTTCACAAGTAATGAGAGCTATACCTACGACCGCGAGAAACTTCCCTGGCTTAAATCTGAAGGTGAATCAAATAACCTTTGGACTAAACGGGTGAAATATGAGATGCTTAACCTGAAGGTTACGGGTACCGAGGAATCAAAAATTAAGGAGACTCTGAAAAAGCGATATGAGAATCTGGTTTCCCAATCTACCAAATTTAATAACCAGGATGTTTTCCAGATTTTTATGAATTCCTTCACAGGAACGGTAGATCCGCATACCAATTATTTTGTACCAAACAGGGCACAAGAATTCAATGAAGACCTTGCCCGCACCTTTGAGGGTATAGGGGCAAGATTACAGCTTGAAAATGAGGTTGTTAAAATTGCAGAAATTATCCCTGGAGGTCCAGCTTTCAAAGCAAAAACACTTGAAGTTAGCGATCGAATTGTTGCAGTTGCCCAAGGAAAGGACGGAGAATTTGTAGATGTAATAGGTTGGCGACTTGATGTTACTGTTACCAAAATAAAAGGCCCTAAGGGCACCATTGTTCGATTAAAAGTAATCCCTGCGGGTCAGGAATTATCTGCCACTCCAAAAATAGTTGAGCTAGTACGTGACAAAGTGGTGCTTGAAGATCAGTCGGCAAAAAGAATAATAAAAACCGTGACACAGGATGGTAAATCATATAAAATTGGAATTATCCAGATCCCTGCATTTTATGCAGATTTTAAGGCAATGCAGGCCAGGGACCCTAATTACAAGAGTACCACCAGAGATGTGAAACTTTTACTTGATACCTTAAAGCAGGAAAATGTAGATGCTGTAGTGATTGATCTGAGAAGTAATGGAGGAGGTTCTTTACCTGAGGCGATTAGTCTGAGTGGTTTATTCATAAAATCTGGTCCTGTTGTACAAGTACGGGACAGAAGAAATAGTGTTGATATTGAAGAGGATGATGACCAGTCTGTTGCGTGGACCGGGCCTTTAGGAGTATTACAAGATCGTTTCAGTGCGTCAGCTTCTGAGATTTTTGCGGGTGCAATTCAGGATTATGGACGTGGAATTATTATTGGAAATCAATCATACGGTAAAGGAACTGTGCAACAGGGAATAGATATGGGAAGGGTAATTGGCGCATCTGATAAATTAATGATTAAAGCTGCTCAAAGCGCGGGTAACAAATCTGGGGCTACAGTGAGTGCAAATGCACCACAATTTGGACAGATAAACCTAACTATGGCCAAGTTTTACAGGGTTAATGGTAGTACGACACAGCATAAAGGTGTGGTTCCGGATATAGAATTTCCAACAGTTTTCCCGAAAGACAAATATGGTGAGAGTTCTGAGCCTCGGGCATTACCATGGGATACCATTGCGCCAAGTAAGTATTCATTAATTGCTAATCTGGACAATGTAAAAAGGAAATTGCTTAGTATGCATCAGGAACGTATGAAAACCTCACTGGGCTATCAAAATCTGCAGCAGGATATTGCTGAATTTGCAAAGCGTGAAGCAGAAACTACAATAACCTTGAACGAGGTACAGTTGAAGAAGGAACGCGATGATCAGGAAGCAAAAGTTTTGTTAAGAGAGAACCAGAGGCGCGCTGCCAAAGGCCTGCCACCATTGAAAAAGGGTGAAGCTAAACCTAAAGATGATCTTGATTTTATTCGCGATGAAGGTCTGCAGATAATGGCAGATTACATTAAGATCAAATAAATAAACCCCGGTTCTGCCGGGGTTTATTTTGAATATAGAATGCTAAATTGAATCTGAACTGAAATATCAAAACACTTAAGGTTTCTTCTTATTCTCAGTTTCCATAATATTGATACTCATCATCTGTTCCATGGTACGCTTCATACCTTCTGCTGAGCCGTCGAGGAAGATAACATTTCCCTTACCGTTCTCTGCAAAATGTTTGATAGCTTCTGTCCACATGGTGAACAAAATTACAGAAGTATCAAGGTCTGCGGTCTGCATTTCCTTAGCCGCGTGGGTCATACCCTTGGCTACTTCTTCTCTGAAAAGTGCTATACCCTGTCCGCGTAATTGCGCCGCTTCACGCTCAGCATTTGCTGCAATTTTAATTGCATTACCATCTGCTTCAGCAGCTTTGGTTTTGGTAATTAGTAATGCCTGTCCTTCATTTTCAGCTGCGGCTTTCAGATTATTAGATGCAACCACGCGGCTCATTGAGGTTAGGATCACCTCGTCAAAAGTGATATCATTCAGCTGAAGATCCTGTAAATGATAACCCCAGCTTTCTAATACTACATCTATTTCTTCTTTCACATGATCTACAATATCCTTGCGAAGGCTTAGAACTTCAGATTGCTTTTTACTTGCAACAAATGAGCGTATCGTTCCTTCAATAGTACGGATAAGAGCTTGCATCAAATTCTGCTCATTAATGAATTTAAAAGCTACATTTTTTATAGTCTCCTCATCCGGATTGTTTACTGAATAAAGCACCATCGCTTTAAAATACACATTAGCCTGATCTATAGTAACTGCCTGAAATTCCAATTCAACCGAACGGTTTTGAATGGAAACCCTGGAATGAATCACCTCAATCAGCGGAATTTTAAAGTTTAGTCCGGGTTTAAGCAATCTTCTATACTTTCCAAATATGGTTATAACACCAATTGTTCCCTGTTTAACTGTTACAAACGAGCTAAAAAGGATCACGATCGCAATAAATATTAAAAAATAGCTTGTATACATAGTAGTGAAATTTACGGAAGATACGTAACAAAAACTGTTTTCGGCCAGCTATCTTTAGAATAGATGCTAATTACCCGATAAATTTTATTGATCAAATGCTAGAAATAGTACTGTGTTAGTTGATTAAATTGACAGGTGAACCTAGCCAAAACAAAAAAACCGTACTCTTTAGTTTACGGTGTTAAATAGTTAAAAACGAATGCAATTTTTTGGTTTTTATTCTCTCAGAGATGCAAGCAAACGACCGCCTTTATAATAATATTTTCTCCAGTATGCCTCATCAAGATCGCTGATCATTACGCCCTTACTGGTTGAAGCATGTGCAAATTTATTATTACCCATGTAAACACCCATGTGTGTAATCGAGCGACTTCCAATCTTGAAAAATACCAGATCACCTTCCTTTAACTCTGATTTGCTGATCGGGTTAACCATACTAAATATGTTTCTCGAATTGTTGCCTATCAAAGTACTAAAGACCTTGTTGTACAACTGAAATGCAAAGCCAGAACAATCAATTCCTTTTTTGGTTCCGCCGCCTAATCTATAGGGAGTACCAATCCAGTCGTATACAAACTGATAAAGTTTAAGATTTGAGGTAGCTGAGAGAGCTACGCCCATTATTTGTGAAAAGTACTCGGAAGCAAGATTGTCTGGATCTTCAATTTTCTCTATTGGTTTTTGCTCCTTATCAATTGTTTGTGCCTGTAGTGACACACAACAGAATATGAGCAGCAACGCTAAAAATACTTTTTTCCGAATCATTTTTGATCTTTCGTTTATAAATAAACAGCGTAAAGGTAACTAGCTGTATATTGATTAAATTTTAAGAATGCTACAAAAGTATGAATTTTTAAAATAAAAACAAGTATTCAGATTCGATTCAGTAATTTTTTCAGGGTATCCTGTCATTTAAACATTAAAACAAGGCAAATGGTATTCTTTTTTTGGGAAGATATGGTTAGATTTGTCCTCCCTTGTAGAGGATTAAATTTGTTTAAAAGAAACGATCACGAATGAGTTCAATAGAAATTACGAAAGACACTTATCTTGAATGGTATGAGTCCATGCTCTTGATGCGCAAGTTTGAAGAAAAGGCCGGCCAACTTTACGGGCAACAAAAGATCAGAGGCTTCTGCCACTTGTATATTGGCCAGGAAGCTGTAATGGCTGGTACAATGTCAGTTATCCGCCCCGAGGATTCTCTTATCACAGCTTATCGTGATCATGCACATGCACTTGCAAAAGGTATGAGTGCCAATGAGGTGATGGCTGAATTGTACGGTAAAGCTACCGGATGTTCCAAAGGTAAGGGAGGTTCTATGCACATGTTTAGCAAGGAAAAGAAGTTTTTCGGTGGCCATGGTATAGTTGGAGGTCAGATTCCACTGGGTGCTGGAATTGCATTTGCAGAACAATATAATGGAACTGATAATGTTTGCATTTGTTACATGGGGGATGGTGCTGTTCGTCAGGGCGCGCTTAATGAAACTTTCAATATGGCAATGCTTTGGAAACTTCCCGTAATTTTTGTTTGTGAGAACAATGGTTATGCCATGGGTACCTCAGTTTCTAGAACAACAAATATGGTTGATATCTACAAAATAGGTTTAGGTTTTGATATGCCATGTGCACCAGTTGACGGGATGGATCCGGTTGCTGTGCATAATGCATTGGATGAAGCCGTTCAGAGAGCACGTCGTGGTGACGGACCTACTTTTTTAGAGGCAAGAACCTACCGTTATAAAGGTCATTCTATGTCTGATCCAGCTAAATATCGTACTAAAGAAGAAGTTGAAGGTTACAAAGCCAAAGACCCAATAGAGGTAGTAAGGGCAACTATAGAAGAAAAGAAATATGCTGATGAAGCATGGTTTGATTCAATTAATGAGAAAATAAAAGCAATTGTTGACGAATCAGTCAAATTTTCTGAAGAATCTCCTTGGCCAGATGCTTCTGAATTATATACAGATGTTTACATTCAATCTGATTACCCATACATCCGCGACTAAATTTAAATTCTAATATTCTAATCTGAAAATAAAATGGCTGAAGTAGTGAAAATGCCTAAAATGAGCGATACGATGACGGAGGGAGTTATCGCAAAATGGCATAAAAAAGTTGGTGATAAAGTTAGTTCAGGGGAATTGATTGCCGAAGTTGAGACAGATAAGGCTACCATGGACTTTGAATCTTTTCAGGATGGAACATTATTATATATAGGTGCGAAAGAAGGCGAATCGGCAGCAGTTGATGCGGTAATTGCTATTCTTGGAACAGAAGGAGAAGATTACCAGGCACTTTTGAATGATGCTGGGAGTCAGAAGGAGGCTCCAGTAGCTGCGAAAGTTTCTGATTCGGCAGAAAAAACTTTAGCAGAACCTGTTAAAGAAAGTTTACCGATTCTTGCTGATAAAGAGTCCGGTTCATCCAATGGTAGTGATGTAGATGCAGAAGCTATGGGTGCTACCATAATTCGGATGCCTTTATTAAGCGATACTATGACTGAAGGTGTGATAGCTGAATGGCATAAAAAAGTTGGTGATCAGGTTAAGAGTGATGACGCTTTAGCAGACGTTGAAACTGATAAAGCAACAATGGAAGTTACTGCTTACGCAGATGGAGTATTACTATATGTTGGCGTTGAAAAAGGACAAGCAGCTAAGGTAAATGATATCATTGCAATAGTGGGTAAACAAGGTACAGATGTATCTGTTTTTCTAAAATCAAGTTCTAAATCAGTTCTTGTTGAATCTAAGCATGAATCTCAACCTGATAAAGCTAAAACAACACCAGAATCAAAAGTTGATGTAGAGGTGCAGCATACTCAAAGTGATTCAACCTCCCGTTTGAAAGCCTCACCTTTGGCGCGAAAAATAGCAAAAGATAAGGGAATTGATATTTCAAAGGTAATAGGTAGCGCTGAGGGTGGCAGAATTGTGAAAAAGGATATAGAAAGCTTTAATCCAGCCATAAAAACAGAGAGCCCTAAAGCAAGTCCGTTATCAGCAGCCCCTGCTGCAATTCCAGCTGCTGAACCTGTTTCTGCAGTTATTCCTAAATTTATCGGTGAAGAGAAATATACTGAGAAGCCTGTATCTCAAATGCGGAAGGTTATTGCCAAACGTCTTTCTGAAAGTTTGTTCACCTCACCTCATTTCTATTTAACCATGTCAATTGATATGGATAGTGCAATGCAAGCTCGTGCTAAGATCAATGAATTTACATCTGTAAAGATCTCATTCAATGATTTGGTGCTCAAAGCCGTTGCTGTTGCTTTAAAACAGCATCCAAATGTCAATTCTTCCTGGTTAGGAGATAGAATTCGTTATAATGAGCATGTAAATATTGGTGTTGCAGTTGCAGTAGAAGATGGTTTATTGGTACCTGTTGTTCGCTTTGCAGATGGAAAATCGCTTTCACATATTTCAGCAGAAGTGAAGGACTTTGCACAGCGTGCTAAATCTAAGAAATTACAACCATCAGACTGGGAAGGTTCAACTTTTACTATTTCTAACCTTGGAATGTTCGGCATAGATGAGTTTACTGCAATCATTAATCCGCCAGATGCATGTATCCTGGCTGTAGGTGGAATCCAGCAGGTTCCTGTAGTAAAAAATGGAGCAGTTGTTCCGGGTAATGTGATGAAAGTTACGTTAAGTTGTGACCATCGGGTTGTTGATGGCGCTACAGGTGCAGCATTTTTGCAAACATTAAAAGCATTGCTTGAAGAGCCTGTAAGATTGTTGGTGTGATTCCGGATCAAGTCCGGAATGACAATCGGATCAAGTCCGGAATGACAACAAATTTCAGTCTTATTTGTGTGTTAAGTACGCAATGAAAAACAATCCCTAAGATTGAGAACATTTGTCATTCCGGTGAAAGCCGGAAGCCTTTGTGTCATTCCGGCGGAAGCCTGTGTCATTCCGGTGAAAGCCGGAATCCGGAATGACAACAAATTTCAGTCTTATTTGTGTGTTAAGTACGCAATGAAAAACAATCCCTAAAATTTAGAACATTTGTCATTCCGGTGAAAGCCGGAATCCGGAATGACAACAAATTTCAGTCTTATTTGTGTGTTAAGTACGCAATGAAAAACAATCCCTAAGATTGAGAACATTTGTCATTCCGGTGAAAGCCGGAAGC